>Ga0315553_10002254_pt1 | contig 15580 bp, 12 predicted proteins | sample SalMarSW160140MG_FD_203099 | JGI IMG/M metagenome (GOLD analysis project Ga0315553, IMG submission 203099) | Salt marsh sediment microbial communities from the Plum Island Ecosystem LTER, Massachusetts, United States - Salt Marsh Sediment SW1601-40 ... | reverse complement strand
AAACCGTTTTTTCGATCGCGCCTTTATATGGGGGACCCAAGTCGTGGTCGAAAACAGTCTGCCGGCGCTGTTATACGGGTACGGCGGGCGGACATTTCAAACAGGCATCGGCAAAGGGGGAAATCGGAAGGGGGAATGGGGAATGATTCCCCTTTTAGCCTGGTGCGCCAGGCCGGGTGAATTTCACCACGGTGCCACGGAGAGCAAAGGCAAAATCCGAAATCCGAAGCTCGAAATACGAAACTAATCGTAAATTCAAAGCACGAATGACGGAAACGCCAGTGCGGAACGAAAGCCGGCCGACGTCAACTTGAATTCCGAGAGCCGGCGACGCGTAGCGCCGCGGCTACTAACTACCAACAACCAACGACTAGCTGATTGCCGAGAGCTGACAGCCGATAGCCGACCGCTGAAAGCTTCTAACCAAATTGCCAAAGAGCGTGCCGCGATTTCTCGCAGCCAAAGTGAACGGCAGTATAGCATAGTAGGTGGCCAAATTCAAGATGCGAGGATTGAGGATGCAGGATTCAGGGGGCAGGGAGGTTCCCAAGGTGAAAGCGGAATGCCGAAAGGCGCGGAGATTACAACTTTCCCTGACCACGTGCCTGCGAGACGCTTTTCGCCGGTTTTTCCCGCATAATTCGGACCGCCCTGCCCCACACACCGGCCAATTGCGACGTAACCTTTGTATGGCAAACCTATTAGCTCACAGCCATCCGCTATCAGCTTGCAGCGGACTGGAGATTATCGGTTGAAAGCAGATCGCCGACGGCAAAACTCAACCTCTCGATCAAACGCCAATGAAACCGCACACCCACTCCACCGTATTCTCAGCGACGATTAGTACCCTCGCCACACTTTGCAACCGCGTGTTTCCCAACGGGCGAGTTGCGGGCGTGTGTCTGGTTGCGATTGTGGCCGAAGCGATTATGCTGGCCCGGACACCGAGCACCGTGTACGACGAGGGCTGGCTGACGGCGATCTTTGCGGCCGCCTACCTGGTAACGTTCTGGATGACGGTCGGCTGGCTGGCCTATTGGTTGGGCGGCAAATGGCGGTCGGCGGTCGAGCGACGATCACGTATGGGCCGCCTGGCCGTCGGCAGCTTGCTCAGCTTGGCACTCTGCGCGGTCGGGCTGGTGTACCTGGTGAGTTGGGGGCTGTTTCTGCAAACGAGTCGCTTCGGCAACCTCGAAGCGATTCACTTTCTGTTGGCCAATCCGCGCGATCTTTGGCTGTACATCACCCAGGCCGAGCCTGCCCATCTCTGTTGGCTGGCGCTGTTTGCCGTACTGTTGGTCGGTGGCGTGGGACCGCTCTTGCGGTGGATGGCTGCGCCGTCGTCCTCGGGACCGGCGCCAACCGAGATTCAAATCGCCCGGACGAAACTGTGGTTCGGTCTGCTGGCGATCGTTGCCGGGCTATTGCTGGTAATCTCTCACGACGAAAGCCGGCAGCGGGCGGCCATGCGATTGGGATCGATCAAAACGCGGGTCAATCCGCTGCTGTCGATGGTGGCCAGCACGCTCGACACCTGGATGACCGAGCCGATCGAACCGTGCCTGGATACGTCACAGCTCGTGTCGCGATCGGTGCCGGCCGTCGAGCCTTACTTGGCAGTCGGCGTCTCCTCGGAAAACGGTGTGCCGGGGGCAAAAACTCAGCAGAGGTTGCCGTCGATCATCGTGGTGGCGATCGAATCGATGCGCAACGACGTGATCAATATGAGGCACCAGGGTCGCGAAGTAACGCCGAACGTCAACCGGCTGGCGGCCGGCGGGTTGCAGTTCACCAAGGCCTACGCCGAGAGCACGCACTCGGACTATGCCGACGTCTGCCTGGTGTCGTCGCTCTACCCGCTGCGGACGCGTGAGCACCATTACTACGAGGCCACGGACCCGTGGCCGAAAACGCTGCTGTACGACGTGCTCAAGCCGGCCGGTTACGCCACGGCGATCATCTCGTCGCAGAACGAGGCGTGGGGCGGCATGGACCAGTTTTTGGACAGTCCGAACCTTGACCGCTTCTACCATCCACAGCGGAGCGACGGCGCCAAGACGATGGTGTCGGAGCGCGACCTTGGTATCAGTCGCGAGATTCGCGTGGGCAATCTGTTCGCCGGCAAGTTTCCCGATCGGTACACCACCGGCGTGGCCATCGACTGGATCAAGAAGCAGCACGAGGCCGGCCGGCCGTTTTACCTGGGCATGAATTTGCAAAGTTCGCATTTTCCCTATCTGATGCCCGAGGACACGCCGCGGCCGTTCCAGCCGTGCAAACTAGACTCGGACGTTTATTTCATGGACTATCCCGAAGAAAAGACGCCCATCGTGTGGAACGCGTATCTCAACGCGATCGCCGAATGCGACCGACAGATCGGCCGGCTGGTGGCGGCACTCGACGATCTGGGCATACGCGACGAGGTGATTCTGGTCGTGACGGGTGAAAACGGCGAGGCGTTTCACGAGAACGGCAGCGTGGGCCACGCCCGCCACCCGGTGGAGCCGGCCTTGCGCGTGGCGTGCGTGATCAACGCACCCGGGTACCTTGCGCCGCGCGTGGAGAGTTATCCGTTCGAGCACGTCGATCTGGTGCCAACGCTGTTGGGATTGGCCGGTCGATCGCCCGGTCCGAGTACGCAGGGGATCGACGTGCTGGCCAAAGATCGTCCCCCGTTGGCGGAGCGGCTGCAGTTTTTCCACGTGCTCACACCGGCGGCGCGGTGCGACGCGGTGCTGTTGGCCGGCCGGTGGAAGTACATTTTCGATCACGACGCGCAACAAGGCCGCTTGTTCGACGTGGTCAACGACCCGGGCGAGACACACGATCTGGCCGACGAGAAGCGTGAACTGGCCGAACGACTGCACGACGTGCTGCTCCGCTGGCGACGGCAGCAGTTGGCCTATTACCACTATCCGATGTACTACGAGTCGTATTACCCGCCGCGTCCACCGCGGTGGAACGCACAGTCAGCGCCGGACTCGCGTGCCGGGCTCGCACAGCACGTCCAGGAGGCCGCAACGGCTCCGTGAGAAAGGCACGGCGCGACGGTCCGCTACGCGGCTACATGCCGGCCTGTTGCTCTTCAGCGAGCAGTTTTCGCACTTCACTGCCGACTTCTTCGGCCAGGTTGGCCGAGTATCCGACGTGGACGTCGCGCACCACGCCTTGCTTGTCGATGATGAGCAACGTGGGGAACCCGCGCACATGATACTCCTTGGGAAGCCCTTCGGCCTTCAGGCTCGGGTAGTTGAGTTGCATCTTCTCGATTACGAAGAGGGCGTTTTCCTCGTCCTTATCGGTGTTCATGCCAAAGATCTGCACGGGCTGGTCGGAGAACGTCTCGGCAAGCTCTTTCATCTGCGGCATCGCTCGAATACACCAGCCGCAGCCGCGATACCAGAAGTCGAGGACGACGACCTTGCCGCGATAGTCCTTTAGTGCGTACTTCTGGCCGTTCAAGCCGGTCGTTTCGAACTCGAAGGCGGGCTTGTCAAGAACCTCGGCCAGCCGTTTGGCGTTTTCGGCGTAGTACTTTGCCTTTCCATCAAAACTCTTGAGTTGCCTTTCGTACAGTTTGACGACCAGTTCGTTGGCAGCTTGCTCTTTTCCGTCTTCGAGAAGCTGTTTGGCCTCTTGGAGGACCGCGTCGGAATCTTCTGAGTCGGCGGCTTTCTCGAGCAGATCGTCGGAGCGCTGACTGGCCTCGAAATAGGCGGTCGCTTCCTTGTAGAAATCGCTCATCCACTCGGGGGTTTTTGTTTCGGTCGATTCGAGGGTCGTCTTGCCGGTTCCTTCGCTTTCGATGCCGTAACGTTGCGTACTGGCCGTATCGATCTGCTCAATGAGACCGCGCTCGGTATTAAACGTGGCCTGGCCCGTGGAGGTGACAAGGTATATCTCATTCATAGGACTGTTGCGCTCGAAGTCGAAAACACACATGTCATCCTTGGCCTCGGCGTCCGCGTCCTGATGACAGTCGATGGTCGTATCAAAGCTTGCGGTTCCCTGCCAACCCTTTTCCAACTCCTGCTCGTCTTTGGGAAGCGGCAGAAAGACCGAAGTCGGATCGAATAGCGGTCCGAGGGTGGGGTTCGGCTGGTAAGTGCCGTCCGGGGCCAGATCGACATAGACAAACGCCGTGGTCAACTCACTCGAGGAGAGAACTCTTGAGTCTTGAACGATCAGGCGCCAACTGCCGTCGTCGTTTTTGGCGGCGACCCAGATGACGTATTTTTTATTGGTGTCACGGGAGCCGCGTTTGGAAGTGTAAGTGCTGGTCGATTGATAGGTGAGTTGCTGTCCGACTTCGAAAGTGTAGCGAGGCAGCTCGGCGGTGTTTGCCGGAGAGCCACCCAACAGGACGATCAGTGCCGCGGCAAACATTGCGGAACAAGTGACCTTGGCATTCATCGTTTTTCTCCTCTGGGACAGGGCGGGCTGTGTAAACTGCAGCGCGGGTCTGGGCTCCAACAGCACGACGAGCACGAGTGTGGGAAGTTTTCGGGCGTGTGAAGGCAGCGGGCGGAAACTATGACCTGATAGTCTACACTCAGAAAGACCGAAACACCAGCCATCGTGGTTGCGTTTTATTATTCGGGTTGATGCCTGGTACAACAGCCCGAAACGACTCCAGAAGTCGACAATTCCGGTCACGAAGAACGTCGATATTGTCAGGCCGACAGGACAGATTCCCGGGTCAAGGGTATCGCCAGGCCTGAATTCTGAAGAGGGTCACTCCACGAGCACGGGAGAAGTAAACGCACCGTCGATGGTGCCGCCGGTCGTGCCGAGCGAGTCGACCGGGCGGAGTTTGCCCTGGAAGATATGCGATTTGCGAAGAACGACCCGGGTGTTCTGTTCGCCTTTCCATTCAGAGTCGACAACCGTCACCACACCCCAGCCGACGACTTTGAATTCGACGTTGTTGCCGGTCAAATTGCCACCGAGTTCATCGTAGATGGGGACCAAACGCTGCTGTCCGTGGATCTGCAGCACGGACTGCTTGAGTCCCGAAGATAGGCCCGTGTCACCCTGCATCCACGTGGAACTGGAACTATCGATCAGCGAGTTATCCGGAATCCGGCCCGCTTGGTAGAGGGCGTCCAGATCGCTTTGAGTTAAGCCGTTGAGAATCTGTTCGTTCAGTGCGTTCGTGCTGTTGTCCGTGGGTCCGATGTCGAGCGTTCCCCAGTTGCCCGGCACGTCGGCGCCTTCTTCGTCCTTCAGCTTTCCATTGCCATACGCGCTCCAGGTGTCGCCGGGAGTGAGGCTGTCCCACAAGGCCTTGGGTGTGGCAAAGGGAAGTACGTCGGCGCCCGGCTCGATCGCCGAGGCCTTCTGCAGCACAGCGGTTGCGGTGGCCTGGACGGTAGACTCCGTCGCCCCCAGGACGCGGGCAAAATAGAGCGGGACGGACGGATTGTCCGATCCATTGCGTCGCAAGGTTACTCGAACCGTGTCGAATGTGCCGTTGCCCAGTAGAACAACTCCGGAGTAAATCGACTGGGGATCAAAGCGGCCGATCTCGATATCGGACGTGGCAACTTGAAAGGCACCGTCTTCCAGATTGTCCTTGGCATAGGTCCGCGCCGTCGCTCGGGCCTGGTCCAGATCTTGCGTTCCGTCGGGCTGGCGGATCAGGTCTCTCACGGCCGCCAAGGCCGCCGCGTCGGCCGATCGCTGCATGTCGGCACGGATCTTCAACAGATAGCCATAGTCGACGGCGAACGCCACCAGGCCGACGAGAACCACGAGCATAACCGCGGTGAGCACGACGATTACACCGTGTCGACGTTGTCCGGTTTTCTTCGATGTGTGCGTCATGGGAGGTCCCGCTTTGCTGGAGTAAAGTGTTGCGGATTACCGCGGGTATCAGCCGATTATTCGCGGCGCATCATCGTCGTAATGGTTATTTCACTTCCGGTGAGAAAATCCAGGTAGCTGACCCATCGAACGGGGTTGTATTGGAGCGTAACCTCAACCACCACCTGCGATCCGCTCGGGATCGACGTCATGTCTCCGCTGGAAACAGGGATTCCCGCGTCGTCCGTAACCGTAATTTGCGTGGCCGCCGCCAGTGTGTCGGGGGACACATTGGGGAAGACCCTTTCCAAATAGTTCATCACCGCTGTATCCACCTGGGATTCGGAAGCGGTCTCGTAACGTGCGGCATATCGAGCCCCTTCGCGAGAGGCATCGCTAATTTTCTGATAGACGTTGGCGTACTGTCCGACGTCGATGGAGCCCAGCACCAACACGACCAACAGAGGCGCTACGATCGCGCACTCGACCGCCGCGACTCCGGGCCGCGGCGTCGTTCGCCTAAATCGTGCTGTCCGTTTTGAAGTATTCACGGTGGTGGCGCTCTGTTCCTGTGTATCTTTATTCACGTTATTCACGCTTGCCAATCTGTTTTGCACGAAGGGTGGGGTTCAATCCGAGGATCTCCACGGGTAGCCAACTGACGTCGGCATAGTCTACTTCGACTTGAACCGCCAAATCGCTCCCGGATGACGCGGCCGACATGCCAGTCGGCACCGTGACGCGCACTTCTTGCGCGTCGGATGCGTTGGACATTGAGGTATTCAAATGGCTGCGCACGGCCGATTCGACGGCGGAACTGCTCATGGTTGTCGCGAGGGCTGCCATGCGGCATCCTTCGCGGGCGGCGTTTGTGAGTGATTGCTGGATCATAACCATGCGGCTGAACTCGATCATGCCGAACACCAATAAGAAGAATACCGGGGCGACGAAAGCGAACTCGACGGCCGCGGTACCCTTTCGCTTCGGCGCAATTCTGCTGGAGAACGTGCACGGTGCTCGGCCGGCAGTGCCGGGTCTTCGATCGGCGCGCCGGAGAGCTTCGGTGGAGTTCAACGGAGCGGTGGACCGCCTCGTCGTAAAGCGCGGACGCGGTTGCAAACGGGGCATGATGTCTCTACCCATATGATCTATCAAGACTCAACACGCCTTTGGCCGGTAGCCAGCGCTGTGCGGCCAACGAAGTTGTTGTAGATACAAACGGCTAGTGCTGAAAAGCAGGCTAATAAAGTTGCGATAAGCTGAATTTCCATGATGACTCAACTGTGGCCAGTTGGCTTGCAGACCTCGTTTCGAAATAACATGGGAGGTTTGCTGTTCGGATGAAAAGAAAACGGAAAAGCTTGGAGTCTCGCGAGCTCCAACGTATGAATCTTAGCTCACTTTGCTATGGGTATGGGGCAAATACGCAGAACTGGCTCGCAACCAATGGGGGGCAGGTGGTCGCATGGTGAGGACTATGCCGGCCGCGACCCACACTGCCCGAGAAACTTGATCGGCCCGCTAGACATTATTCCCAGCGTGATTCGTAGATTCGGCCAGTGCGATTCGCGACGAACTCTCCGATCCGGCCTGTTGGCTGTTACCCCAACAACCCATTCTTACGGGGACGGCGAGAGCGTGGAATAGCGAACTGATCGGCGGTAGTCGGCCGCTGGTAGACGGCCCGCGTTCTCTAGGCAATCCATTTCGGCGTGCAACACGACGCTGCCCCGCTGTACCCGGGGTGTCGCCGCGACCAGTGATGCGGCCGTCGAGAACGAGCACCGACCCGATGGGTATGCCGCCTTCGGCCAGTCCATGTTTCGCTTCTTCGCTGGCGGCAAGCACGAATTCGTCCATGAGGTATTCCTGGGTTTCGAGTTACGGGTTCAAGAACTCGGAGCAGTGGGCTAAACACGAATAACGCGGATTGGAACCCGTTGCGTCAGCCCTCGCGTTGCGTGATCTAGTTGTCACTGCCCGCACCACTTTGACAGACAAGAACTCACCATGACGGGCGAATACACTTGCGACAGGTCACCGGTTCCGCCGGCCGCAGCACCGCTCGTGTAGGACATTCTCGACGCCGCGGGCAGGGTGTGCTATCGTGGTCCCACCCAGGTGGCTTCGGACAAGGTAATCTCAGGCAACCTGGCTGCCGACCGTAGCCCGATCTGACCGCGTGGAATCTATGACGGAAGCGATTGCCACACACGAATTGACGCGTTACTTCGGCAACTTTTGCGCCGTCAGCGGTATCGAATTGTCTGTCGAGCGGGGAACGTTCTACGGATTTCTGGGGCCGAACGGTGCTGGTAAGTCGACCACGATCAAGATGTTAACGGGACTTCTCGCACCATCCGCCGGGCGTATCTCCGTGCTGGGATGGAACATGTTCGACCGGCGCGAGGCGCTCGAGGCGAAGCGCCGCGTGGGCGTCATCCCCGAAGATCTCGCGCTGTTCGACAATCTGACAGCTCGCGAGTATCTGACATTCGTGGGTCGCATCCATCTCATGCCGCGAGAGACGATCCGCGCGCGGTCCGACGAGTTGCTTTCGATGTTGGGTTTGCAGGACGAAGAGAGCAAGTTGACGGTGGAATATTCGCACGGCATGAAGAAAAAGCTGGCGATGGCTGCGGCACTGCTGTCCAATCCGGATCTATTGTTCCTCGACGAACCGTTCGAGGGCATCGACGCGGTAACGTCGCGAACCGTCCGCGAACTGCTTGCTGGGTTTGTTGCCCGCGGGTCGACCGTCTTTTTGACCTCGCACGTGCTGGAAATCGTCGAGCGGTTGTGTACACACGTTGGCATCATCGTCCAAGGAAAGCTGGTGGAGCAGGGCTCCTTGGAATCCGTTCGGAGCGGCGGTTCGCTGGAGGACTGTTTTCTGCGCCACGCGGGCGCAGAATCCACAACCACACGGAAGCTCGACTGGCTCGAAGAGGCCGACGCATGATCTGGCAGCATATGCGGGCAATTCTGTGGCTGCGGTGGCGGCTGATGATCAATCACTGGCGTCGGGCGGGCAGCTTCAACGCCGTTGTCATGACTGTCGCGGCCATCGCGGCGCTCACCATGGCGGTACCCCTGGGATTGATTAGTTTCGGCTTGGGAATTTACTTGTTTCCGAAGGCCAGCCCGGTGGGTCTGTTGTACCTGTGGGACGCGTTGGTCGTGGGCTTTTTGTTCTTCTGGGTGAGTGGTCTGGTAACCGAGTTGCAGAGGGCTGACCCGTTGACGATATCGAAGTTTCTGCACTTACCTGTGTTGTTAAACGGAGCGTTTCTCATCAACTACGTCAGTTCCTTACTGCGACTGAGCCTGATACTTTTTGTGCCCGTGATGATGGGCCTCTGCCTGGCGTTGGTGTTCACCAAAGGCGCATTGCTGATCTTGGCGTTGCCCCTGCTCACGGCGTTTTTGCTGATGGTGACTTCACTGACGTATCAGTTTCAGGGTTGGCTCGCTTCGCTGATGAGCAATCCGCGGCGACGGCGGACGGTCGTTTTTCTGGCGACTGCATTCATCATATTGATTGCCCAACTGCCGCAGTTGGTAAACATCATCCGTCCTTGGGAAACATCGGGACGTGACGAGCAGGCCGCAGCACTTGTTGCACAAATGGAAGCGTTGAATCAGAGTTTAGCGGCACAGGAAATGAACGCCGAAGAGTTCCGTCGTCGACAGGAAGAGATCCTGGCGGAGCACGATCGCGTTACCCAGCAGCTCGATCGCGAGCAGTCAGAAATGTGGGAAGGGTACTCAAAACTGTTAAATCTCGTATTGCCCGTCGGCTGGTTGCCGCTGGGAGTCGCGTCGGTGGCAGAAGGGCGCGTTCTGCCGGCGTTTTTCGCGCTCGTGGGAATGTCGGTGATCGGGGTCGGAAGTCTGTGGCGGGCCTATCGAACAACCATTCGGCTGTACCGGGGAAGTTTTGACTCGAAGCCCCGTCCGCAAGCCGCGGTAAAACCCTCGCCAAGAACGAAAAACCGATCAGGTGCCCGCTTACTCGAACGGCGACTGCCGGGCTTTTCCGAACCGGTATCGGCCATCGCCTTGGCGGGTCTGCGTTCCCACCTGCGGGCGCCCGAGATGAAGATGATGATGCTCACCCCGCTGCTGATCGGCGGCGTTTTTGGGGCCATGTTAATTTCAAGAGGGCCGGCGCCGGCGATGCCGGACCCGGCAAGGCCGCTTTTGCCTATCGCGGGGATGGGTATCATTCTGCTCGGATTGTTGCAGATCATGACCAATCAATTCGGCTTTGACCGAGACGGTTTTCGCGTGTTCGTGCTCAGTCCGGTTTCACGCAGGGACGTCTTGTTGGGTAAGAACCTGTCGTTCGTACCGTTTGCGGTCGTTCTGGTTGCAATCCTGCTGACAGTCGTGCAGGCGGCATTATCGATGCGGCTGGACCACCTATTGGCCATGGTTCCGCAGTTCGTTTCGATGTACCTGTTGTTCTGTGTGCTGACAAACCTAACGTCCATTTACGCTCCCCACCACGTCGCGGCCGGTTCGCTCAAGGCCGCCAGGCCGAGTATCTCCAAAATGCTCCTGCAACTTGCGATGATCGGCGTGTTCTTTCCACTGACCCAGGTGTGGACGCTCTTGCCGCTGGGTTTCGAAGCGCTGCTTCATTCTCTAGGGTGGGTTACGAGTGTGCCGATTTACCTGCTCTTGTCGCTGGTGGAGTGTGCGGTCATCGTGTTCGTCTACCACGTTGCGTTAAACCAACAGGCGAGACTGTTGCAAACTCGCGAGAAGAGGATCGTAGCGAGCATAGCAGCCGAAGCGTCATGATTCTGGACACGACGCAAACAATCTTTCGGTACCTTGTAGGCTGGTGCAGCGTACACCAATGAGCAAAGCCATTGTCATCGTGGGTGCCAGCGCTCGGGCGGCGGCTTTTTCGGCGCGGCGGGCCGGCTTGTCGCCGGTGACGGCCGATCTGTTTGCCGACGTTGATTTGCAAGCAAATTGTCCGACTTCGCGAGTGGAGCGCTACCCGACCGGTTTGTTGAAAGTCATGCGTGCGCTCCCTGCTGCCGGGGAGGGCGGCAGCGCGGCCTGGATGTACACCGGCGGTCTGGAGAACTGGCCGCGGCTGGTAGCGCGCCTGGCGGCTGCTCGCACGCTTTACGGGAACGGACCCGATGTGCTGCGACGGGTGCGCGACCCGGCGGTGTTGAGCAAAGTGCTGGCAGACGGCGGGTTCTTGTTTCCTGAGACACTGGTTCCGTGCCGCGACGGGACGGCGGTGGACCGGCTGCCGCTCCGCGGCAAGTGGCTCTGCAAACCGCGGCGCAGCAGCGGAGGACTGGGGATCCGCGTGTGGCGGGGCGAATGGGCCGACCAGGCAGAGCGAGGCGGGCATTATTTTCAGCGGCGGATCGCGGGTACGCCCTGTGCTGCCGTATTCGTGGCTGCCGGGAGCGAGAGCAGCCTGCTGGGCGTGGCCGGCCAGCTGATCGGGCCGACGTGGTGCGGCGTCGGCGCTTTTCGCTATGCCGGCTCAATCGGACCCATGAGCGTCAGTGCCTCGATCCGGCAAACGTTTGAGGCGATCGGCCGCCATCTCAGCCGGCAATTTGGGCTGGTTGGGCTGTTCGGCGTCGACGCGGTGGTCCGCGACGATGAGGTGTGGGTGATCGAAGTGAACCCGCGTTACACGGCCTCGATCGAGATACTGGAGCGGGCGTTGGGTGTGCCGACAGTGGCGTGGCACGTGCGGGCGTGCCGCGAGGGAAGGTTGCCGGCGGAGACCACGGATGAGGCGTCGCCTGGCTCGGCGGCAAGGTCCACTAGCACCTTTGGCAAAGCGATTCTGTTTGCCGAACGGGATGTGGTGGTGCTGCCAGAGTTCGGTCAATACGTCGAGCGGCAGAATGCGGGCCGAGATTGGCCGCGGATCGCCGACGTGCCGGCCGTGGGAAGTAGGATTGCCGGCGGCTGGCCGATCACCACTGTATTCGCCGCGGGGAGAGACGCGGCGGACGTCGTGGCTGAGCTGAGGCAACGGTCGGGCGAGGTGCGGGAACGGCTGACGATGTGACTTCCTGGCCTGGCTGCATTCTTGCGAATCCAGCTATGGTTTTGAGACGGGCTTTTACTCGTCTTCCTCCGGTTTCCAGCGGCGCGGTGCCAACTGCGGCTCGTAATCGTCGACACCCGCCAGGCGGGCGATCTCGGTGAGGCAGCGTTTGGTCAACTCGTTTTGCGCGTCGCGCTCTTTGGCGTGTTCGTGGTAGGACGAAACGTCGATCGGCTGGCCGAGCTTCAGGGTCGCCTTGGCCGGCGTGAACAGCGTCGCCAGGATCGAAGGGGCCTGGGGAGATCCGGAAATGTAACAGGGGATGACGGGCACGTTGGCGTGCAGCGCCACCAGGGCGGCGCCGGGCCGTCCGGGCAGCAGAATGCGATCGGTCATGTTCAGCCGACCTTCAGGAAACATGCCGACCAGCGCGCCGGATTGGGCGTAGCGAATAGCGGTTTTGGTGGCGGCCGTGTCGATACCACCGCGAGAAACGGGAATGGCCTGGGCGATGCGCAGGAACCAGCCGGTGGCAGGATGCTGGCAGTACTCGCTGGCGACCATCCAATGGACGACTCGACCGGCAACCAGTTGGATGAACACGGGATCGAACGGACCCCGGTGGTTGCAGACGATGACGGCTCCGCCCGGGGGCAAGCGATCGTGTGGAGGGAGGCGGACTCGCCACAAAATCCGCGCCACCAAGTACGCCAGCACGTAAAAGAAGAGTTGCACGGGCGTGTAATTGCTGCGGCGTATTGCACGGACGACAACGACCACGAGCACCGTCACCAAAGCGATCAGAACGGCTATCGAGAAGTAGTAGGTCACGCTGGCTGATAACATCTGGCGGGTCTCAGGGTCGATACATGTTACCACGCGAGGCAGAGCTGACCAGCGGACGAGGTGGACAGCATCCGTGCCGGAGCACAAGATGATTCGTCAAGATGGGCTGGAGATGTGCCGGCGCAAATTGCCGAAGAGGTCGAAGACGCGACCACGGCAGTCGAAAATCTGTTCTAACCGGCCAGTCGCGTGATTCGATTGGTCGGCGTTGCCATTTCCGATTCGTCCGCCTGGTGGCAATACTGCATCAGGTAGGCATCCTCGGGTGTGTCGTCGTAGTAGTTTCGCAGGACGGAAACTGCGCGGAAATCCTCGGTGCGGAAGAAGAGTTGGGCGGGCAAGTTGGTTTCTCGCACCTCGAGCGTGATGCGAGTGCGCCGCTGACTCGACAGCTTCCCGGTGAGCTTTTCGATCATTTGTCGACCAACACCACAGCGGCGGACAGTGGGAGCGACGGCAAAATTGAGAACGTGTAGTCGCGTTTTGTGCAACTCGTAAATCATGAAACCGACGACCTGATCATCGTGCTCGGCCACCATGCCGATGCAATTTCGCTGGCGCAGACAGCGGATGAAGTCGTCCTCGGACCAAGGGAACTCGAAGCTTCCCTGCTCGATCTCGAGTACTTCGGGCATGTCGCGTCGAATCATCCAGCGGATGTGAACTCGCAGCTGTTGTCGCGGCTGAGTACTCATGCCGGCCTTCCTCCTTGTCGGCCTCACGTTGCCGTGTTCTTGCCGTTGCGATCCTTCGCCGGTGACTTCCATGTTATTCGCGCCTAAACATCCAACCGGTGGAAACGTACCGGCCTTTGTCGGAAAAAAGGCAAACACAATGGCTCGTCGGTGCTCGCGTCGCCTTGGACCATCGAGACACGCGGTAGCCGGGAGCGACCGAGGCGTCGCGTGCCATCACTTTCGGCCGGGGCATTCGGTACGATGGTAACGGTATCAAAACACGCCGCACTTGCCAAGACGAACTGACGACCCGCCCGGCGATGCGGACATTCGAGCCACAAGCCAGTTCTCTTTCAGGTCGACACGGCTCTCCGGACCTCCGTTTTCGACCGCATTTTCGACCGCGCGAGCGAAGAATCTGAGGAGCATTTCAGCAAACGTCCAGCGGGCGGACCTTGCCGCCAGCGCGAGTCGCACTCGCATGTTCCGATGCCCGATCTACTATATCAGCACGAAACGGCTCTGTAAGCAGAATGCACAAGTGAAACTTGCTCTAAAGACGGGTTCCGCTCGACGCGGAACGTGATCTGTCGTACCAGAGCCACCTGATCGCTTGGCGGAGGGTGCCCAGAGGCCGGGTGGCGAGCGGCGCGAGGAAAACCAGTAAAATGAGGAGGCCTAGAAAACTGGGACGCAGATACAACCACCAGACCAATCCGATGGCAACGCCGCTGGCATGGGGCCACCATCCTATGCGGCTCGGGCAGACTCCGCGCAGGGCGGCCCAGGCGAATCCGGCTGCTACGATCAGAATCAGCCCGGCGATTGCCAGACGCCACGATCTGTCCTGGCGGTCGTGGCGTAGGACGTCGAGATGAAGCGAAGGCGAGCGTCCGACAAAATGACGGGCGTTTTTCTGATCGACAAAGAGCGACTGTGCAACTTGGGAGGGTTCATTTGCCAGGTTGTTATCCGCGATGACTTCGGCCAGCACGTCCTGCGTACCCAGGCGCTGGGCTACTTCCACCTGTCTGCTGATCAAGGCGTCGACTTGCAGCAGAATGTCTTCGGTCCGACCGAACGACGGGGCGCAATACTCCATCTGGCGGCGCGACCAGATCAAGCGTTTCGACCAACGTCTGTACCAGTTCTCCAGATCGCTGGCAGCGAATCGGCTGACCAGATCGGGTGCCAGACGCAACAGAGTATTGACCGCCTCCATTCGGCAGCGTTCCTGATCGATGAAATCCACGGTCTGAACTCCAGTCGCGGATATCTGCACGTTGGGCGAGTCGGTATAGACGGTCCACAAGAACTGCTCAACCGGTAGCCTCTGACCGTGCGCCATCAGCTCGGGCGGCATTAACGTCACGTGGCCTTGCATCGGATCTCGGCGCGCGCTGGTGGCCTGGTAGACGACTTCGATCCGCTGAGGCAGACCACGCAACCCCAATTGCAGGTTCCAGGTGTTCTTGCCCGCCGGTAACATGAGCCCGGGCAGCCCCGCCACCGTAACACGCAGCAGTCGGCAGCCGTCGGGCAGACGCAACTGGCATTGTTGCTCGTAGGCCGGTTCGACGTCGAACGTCGCCAGTGCCGCTCCCCGGGTGTGGAAATCGGCGTTAACGCGTATATCCGCCAAGCGCACCCGCGGGAAGGAGATCGCTTTTTGTTTGCTCTTGGGCGTTACGGAAAAGCTGTCGCCCGAGACGCGATAGACCTTCCACTCGATACCGCCGGTGGGCAGCAAATGTTTTGGAGCGGTCGCAGGTGCAAGCCTGGTCGTCCGCCAATCGAGATCCCCCGATTCCGACTTGGTGGGCAGTGCGACGTAACGGTCTGTAACGTGCCCATCCAACGGCCGCACATTGGGAACGCGCAGCGACCGGCGTGAGTTGTCCGCTGAAGTCCACAGTCTGAGACGGGTAGTGTCTGTGACTGGGTCGTCAAAGCGGATATGCAGATGGCGCTCGGTGGGAGGGTGTCCGTTGAGAGGAAAGCGCCCAACAGGCTCGGTCAGCGTGACGGTGGCGGCTGGTTCAACCCGAAACGGCGGAGTCCACCACGCTGGAATTGCCAAGGTGAGTTCATCGACAATCCCCTGCTCGACGGCAACATCCATGCACAGCTCGATATTCCTTTCCGAGTCGGACGGATTGAGCGACGTCAACTGGGTAACCGAGAATTGCGGTTCGTTGGGCTTGATGACGAC
>Ga0315553_10002253_pt1 | contig 15583 bp, 12 predicted proteins | sample SalMarSW160140MG_FD_203099 | JGI IMG/M metagenome (GOLD analysis project Ga0315553, IMG submission 203099) | Salt marsh sediment microbial communities from the Plum Island Ecosystem LTER, Massachusetts, United States - Salt Marsh Sediment SW1601-40 ... | reverse complement strand
CAAAATGCCTTGACAAGAAATCCGGAAAACGTAATTGTTAACGTAAATCAATTCACTGCCTGTAGTGTAATGATTTCTTAGTTTGAGACATTGTCTCAGAAACGCGTCGGTAAATCCCCTTTTGAGCTTATGCGCACTCTCTTAGCCGACTGAAACACTTTGATAGATACTATGCGGTAAGGCATGCTGGTATAAGTGATAACAACTCTTCTTGCTTCCATCTTCCTTTCTTATAGATGGTTCTTGTCTGTGTCCAGGGAGCATAAAGGCTGATGCGTCCGCCGGAGGCAAAGAATATTTGACCATTAATATTGGCTGCCTGGTCGCTGACCAAATACACCACAATTGGGGCAACATCTTCGGGAGATCCAAAAATCCCGGTGTAAACGTCTTGGTCGGGGATTCTCTCAACCTCTTTTGCTGTTACTAATCCCCGCACAACGCCCATTTCGCGAGCTCGCTCTGGGGTTACGCTCCGCCATAGTCTTGTGCCAGCTTGAGGAGAAAGAGCATTTACTGTTATCCCATAGCTACCTAAAGCTAGTGCACATGATTTTGTAAACCCTACAACACCTGCTTTGGCTGCACTATAGTTTGGTTGGCCCGCATTACCGTCAAGGCCAGCTTGGGAGGTAATATTGATAATACGCCCGTGCCTTTGGTGGCGCATTTGGGCAGCAGCAAACTTAGTGCATCCAAAAGTACCTTTTAGAATGACATTAACAACCGCATCCCACTCTTCCTCAGTCATGTTCCAAACCATGCGGTCCCGATTAATACCTGCATTGTTGATGAGAATATCAATCCTACTCCATGTATCAATAGCAGACCTGATCAGCTTCTCGCAGGTTTCCATTTTTGCAACGTCGCCATTGACTGCCATTGCTTCACCGCCTGCCTCCTTGATTGTGATGGCAGTTTCTTCGGCTGTTCCCCCACTTGTCTCTGGGCTGAGATCATTGACCACCACCTTTGCTCCTTCGTCAGCTAATGCCATAGCAAATGCTTTGCCCAAACCTTGCCCTGCACCAGTAACTACGGCTACCTTATTTTTCAGGAGCATCTCAAAACCTCTCAAAATAGTTGAAGAACTTATGAAAATAAACAGATTTTGTAACCACTCTCATTTGAGCGATACAATAACCGAATTAGTTGAGCAACTCTGACACCCAGTTAATTTACAAAAAAGGTGAAAACATTCTTCTAGGTCAGTTGATATGTTGAGCTATTGTTCGTATTAATGCCCAACATTCCCTGAATAATTCATTGCAAAGCTTATCCAGCAAAATATGTGCACCACGACAAGGGACATGGTAAGACAGCAGCAAAGAAATGTGAAATCCCGAGAAATGGTCACAAAGTGTAACTCGATAATATAGGAATTTCCTTTTTTATCATTAATAGGTCCGAAGGGCAATACTATTAATAATTCTCTTTTTTTTCATGACATCATATGGTTATGATGTCGCCCCAAGATGGGGTCATTTAGGCAATGATTTGACAGAGACAAGCTAAAAGAGATCTTTCGGGTTCACTGAATGGCCGATTAAGATAAGTTAATACATTCGGATGAGTGTTTTTCACACGTAAGAATGATTGACAACTAGCAGCCGTATTGATAGAGCGTATTATATGTGTCATGAGATAGAAAAGGCCTACGGCTGGACAGGGAGAATCTTACGAGTTGACTTAACCCAGCGAACCACTTTCACGGAAAGTTGGGATCAGTCTTGGATAGGTGGAAAAGGATTCGGGCAGTGGGTTTTATTTAATGAAGAACCAGTCAATGTCGAAGAGTATGATCCAGGGAGAATGTTGATTTTCTCTAGCGGGCCACTAAATGGAACCATCGCTCCTTCCTGTTCAAGGACAAATATTTCTTCCTGGAACTTGATAACAGGGGGCTTGTCAAGTTCTAACGTTGGTGGATTTTTCTCCTCTGAGATGAAATACGCTGGTTATGATCATATATTGATCACTGGAAAAGCAAATACTCCCGTCTATATTCATATCAATAACAAACAAGTGCAAATTCTGGATGCTACTCATCTGTGGGGTAAGGATACATGGGAGACAGAATCTACTTTAAGAGATCACTATTCAGATCCTGGCTTACGTGTAGCCTCTATTGGGCCTGCTGGCGAGAATCGTGTTCGGTTTGCCTGTATTATTTTTGAGAGAGGGAGAGCTGCGGGTTGGGGTGGGGATGGCGCACTTATGGGGGCCAAGAATCTTAAGGCTATTGCAGTTCGCGGGACTAATCCCATTTATGTTGCCAATCCCTATGAATTTTTGTCAGCCGTTAAACGAGCACAAGAAAAGCTAAGTAAGTCAGCTGGCGTTAAGACATTTCGCCAAGGTGGTTCAATAGGCGCAATCGGGGGTAAGTACAGTCCATTAATATTTAGAAACTATCAGGATGAATTTTGGGACCCGGCCAAAGTTGATCTTGTGACCCAAAAGGAATTTAGAGATAAATACGAGAAACGTCGTGTTGGTTGCTTCAACTGTAATATAAGATGCGGTCGTTTCTATAGCATTGAAAAGGGTAGGTATGCTGGATTAAAAATGGAAGGGGTTCAGATCAATGCATTAAGAGGCTTTGGATCAAATCTTGACATTTGCTCACCAGCTGAAATTATCAAGGCAAACGCAATTGCCAACCAGTATGGTCTCAATCTTGATGGCATTGCCTCAATTGCTGGCTGGGTTTTCGAGTGCTTTGAAAAAGGCATCATTACCGAAAAAGATTTGGGCTATCCGGTGAGATGGGGTGACATTGACTCCTTCATTAAGCTGACTGAAGATATAACCTACCGTAAGGGATTTGGAGATATATTGGCTGAGGGAATTCACCGTGCCTCCAGGACTATTGGCAAAGGATCTGAGAAGATCGCAGTTTTGACTAAGGGGATGGAAATCAATGAAGGCAGAATGCGTTCACATAGGGCATGGGCTCTGGGGATTATGATAAGCCCGAGGGGTGGTGGACATTTAAACGGCGCCCCAAGCTTTGAGGGTCGTCTGGATGATGCTAAATTAGGTGAGTCTGTTTACGGTATCCCTAATATCAATGATGCAACAGCTTATGAGCACAAGGCAAAACTTGTGGTCTGGACTGAAAGATTAAAAATGTTAGTTGATATGCTGGGTGTCTGCTATTTTACAAGCGCCTGGCTGGGGCCTTTATCACTAGTTTTCGATGACTATTGTCAGTTATATTCAGAGGCTACAGGTGATAAGAAATCGACTGAGACTTTACTGTCTATCGCTGAAAAAGCAATAAATGTTGGGAAAGCATTTAATACCCTGCACGCTGGCTTTACACGAGAAGATGACTATCCCCCGTCTCGTTTGCTTGCGGAACCGATCAAGTCAGGGCCTTTTAAAGGCAGTCTAATCGATAAACGTAAGTGGAATCAAATGTTGGAGGAATACTACGAGCTTCATGGCTGGGACAAAAGCACAGGACTACAAACGTTAGGGCAACTACAAGAACTGGGACTAGAGCGGGTCGCAAATCGACTCGCTGAAAAAGGTTGGCTTACCGGATAGAGAGGTAAGGATTTCTTTGGACTCAAAAGCTGATAAAATGTACTTGGAGATCAATACTTCATTATGCAGTGGTTGTAGGGCTTGTGAGCTAGCCTGCTCATTTTGCCTCAAAGGAGTTTGTGATCCTGCAGTCTCAAAAATAAGAATTATTAGAGATAATGCAACGGGAGAAGTCTTCTGTGAAATACCGTTATCTTGCCCTCAATGTTCTTTTGAAGTCCAGCCGTGTTGTGTCTCTTTTTGTGGAATTGGCGCATTGACTATTAGAAAGGAGAGTACAGTTTAGTAGTGACGTTTTGATTGCCCGTCTGTGCCTTGGGATTTCGGAAGCCGCTCAGGTTTGGTCTTCCTTTTTTTGACGGAATATCCACTTCTGCTACACTGTATTCCCCGCAATGATCAATATTTCTGGCTTCTTCAGGTGACTGTTTTTCACACACATGAGTAATTGTCGATTAGCTGATAAAGAATTAAATTACACATCCTGCGGCGCATTCGGACCGCTTCTTGATACGAAAGGGCTTAGGCAATTCTCTGCAAACAAATCGCGTCTTACATACAACGAAAGCCCCATGGTAATCTCAGGCTAAATCCTGTGTTTTGTACTCGAAAGAAGTCCAAGGCCCGAAGTCATTGCTCCCTTCACGCTAAGAAGGGGCTCAGGTGGATATAATGACTCCAAGAGCAGGCTAACACGAGCGGCGGTGAGCAACCACTATTAACCTGAAAGTTGGTCGGAAGAGGTATATGGGGAGGATTGCTGCTCAGTACTTAAACTTAAGGGGTAATTTCTCAATAGTTCTTGGAAATAGAATCTTGCAGATTTTGCCAGGAGGTGAAAACAATGATGTTCAAAAGGTTATGTGAACCCGCAAGCATAGGGAATCTAGAGATCAGAAATCGGATGGTAATGGCCCCCATGGGTATAAGCCTTTGCACGAAGGAAGGATTTGCAGCTGAACAGATACGGAAGTACTTTGAGGCGCGGGCAAAAGGCGGAGCAGGGTTGATAATCACTGGTATCACTGCTATTGATGCAGAGTACCGTTCTCCAGGACATCTTGCAATATGCGGTGACGAGTTTATCCCGGGGCTGTATGAATTGGCAAACGCAGTGCATATTCATGGAGCCAAGATTTTCATTCAACTCTGGCATCCAGGAAGGCAGTGGGTATATGGCAAATCACCTGTGGCACCATCAAGCATTGCGTGTCGCTCCTTTATGTACGGCGACAGGGAAGTACCCCGAGCATTAACGTCCGGAGAAGTTGAAGAAGTCGTTGAGAGATTTGCTGAAGGGGCGCGAAGAGCTCAAGATGCGGGGCTTGACGGGGTGGAATTGCATGCCACGCACGGATACCTCATCCATCAGTTCCTCTCGCCCTACACCAATGCCAGATCGGATAAATACGGCGGAAGCCTTAAGGGTAGGACCACCTTTGCCGTTGAAATCGTTGAACGCATACGAGAAAAATGTGGCCCTGACTTTCCGGTGTGTATGCGCATAGGACAGGATTATCTTGTCCCTGGAAATGGTCCGGAAGAAGTGAGGGCTATTGCCAAAATATTAGAAGACAAGGGAGTAACTTGTATCGGTGCAAGTGGGGGACATCACGAGGCATCACGGGACAAGCTTTACGGTGGCACTACCTCAGCCATGGGAGTCCCTCCAGGTTGGGAGCTTGAAGATGCAGAGGCAATAAAAAGCGCAGTCAGCGTACCAGTCTTTGCTGTTGGAGGGCTCGGATTAGACTTGGAATTGGCAGAGCGGGTTTTGGAGGAAGGGAAGGCTGACTTTATCCAGATAGGGAGACCACTCATTGCCGACCCCGATCTTCCGCTGAAAGTCATAACAGGAAGAGTAGATGAGATTAACTGGTGTATTCGGTGTGGGGAGTGCCATGGACACGATAGGGATAATTTGAGGAGGCCTATCTTTCGGTGCAGTGTCAATGCCTTTGCAGGGAGAGAAGCAGACCCCGAATGGGTGATTACCCCTGCTGCAATATCTAAAAAGGTTCTTGTGGTTGGTGGTGGACCGGGAGGAATGGAAGCAGCAAGGATTTCAAAGCTGAGAGGCCACGATGTAACTATCTATGAGAAAGATCATGAACTGGGTGGGGATATCAAAGTGGCAGTTAAGCCGCCCGAGAAAGAGGAAATGGGGAAAACTATAAGGTATCTTTCGTATCAACTCGAAAAGCTTGGCGTGGAGGTTGAGCTGGGCGCAACAGTCACTCCAGAATTAGCTGAAGGCACAAAACCGGATGCCGTAATTCTAGCGACAGGTTCAAGCCCCATTATTCCAGAGATCCCTGGAGCTGAAGGTGACAATGTCGTTACGGTTAGCGAGGTACTCACCGGTAAGGTAAAAGCTGGAGAGAACGTGGTAGTGCTTGGTGGAGGTCCAATCGGCGCTGAAGTTGCGGACTGGCTAGCAGGGAATGGAAAGAAGGTAACCATTGTTGAAATTCGATCGCTACATGAGTTAGAGAAGGACAGGGGCAGAGGAGCACCAACCAGGCTCCAGAAGGAATACTATCCTGATCTCTGGGGTGTAGCCACAGAGCTACCGCGTAGGTATAGAATGCTACTCTTAAAGAGGCTTGGCGCACACGGCGTGAAAACTGTCTTCGGCGCTGAAACAGAAGAAATCACCGATAAGGGTTTGGCCGTAAAGGAAGGCGAGAAAAGACGCTTCATAGCGGCTGACACGGTGGTTCTTGCGGTAGGTTACAAACCAAATAGTGAGCTCTATGGGAACCTATTTGGCAGGGTTCCCCAACTCTGTATAGTAGGTGACTGCGTAAAACCGCGGCGTGTAATGGAGGCGATTAGTGAGGGGGCTTATGTTGGGTTAAAGATATGAGCAGGATTTCATAAGGCCCGTTTGGTCCTGTGAGGCAAAGAGGATCTGGTCGATACCTCTGTTTTTTATTCTTTTAAAACATTATTGGAGATTTGAAAAACGGATTTGTGAGAGGAACTGCCATGGCTTGCAAGAAAAAAGGCGCCACGTATGCCTTAGCCGAGTTTATTGTGAAAACGACGTTTGGAGATCTACCAGCTGATGTGGTGAAGAAAACCAAGCAGCTGACCCTCGATACATTAGGCTCTGCTCTGGGCGGCTATCTCACAGATTTGGGTGCTATTTCTTCAGGGGTAATAAAGACTTTAGGGGGTAACCCTGAATCAACTATTATAGGAAGTGGAGCGAAAACTTCCTGCGTGAATGCGGCTTTTGCAAATGCGAAAATGGCCAATGCTTTGGATTGCGATGAGGTATTCTACAATGGAGCCCATTTTGCTTCACCGACCATAACTGCAGCGCTAGCCCTCGGTGAACGGGAGAGGGCCTCTGGTGAGGATGTTTTAACCGCTATAGCTTTGGGTTATGATGCAACGGCTCGTGTGGGTATCTCAAGTATACGACCCAAGGAGGCCCTCAGCTGCTTTTCTTGGCACGCAATTGGCAGTATTGTTGCCTCGGCCAAGCTTCTGGGCTTCGATCAAGATGAAACCCTGAACGCTTTGGGGATAGGGTGTGCCAATGCACCGGTAACGTGTCTCAGAAAATCATGGCCTAAGACGATGGTCAAATACGGAGACATGGGAGTAATGGCATACCAAGGTATTCTTTCAGCTCTGCTTGCTCAGATGGGGCACACAGGAAGTACAGACATCCTAGAGGGAGAAAACGGCTTTTGGAGATTCATTGGGGCTGAGAGATGTGACTACACTGTTCTGCTCAATCAGTTAGGGGAGAAGTGGTACGTGATGGATTCATCGATTAAACCATACCCTGCTTGCCGATGGATCCACCCGTCTTTGGATTTGTTCACAAAAATGGTTAAGGAAAATGAGCTTAGGCTGGAGGAAATAGAAACCGTTGTGGTTAGAGTCCCTCTCAGGGCCGCGGAATTAGGGAACATTTATGAACCAAAGGATTGGCTATCCGCACAGGTCAGCATCCCTTACACAATAGCACTGGTAGCCCTAGAAGTACCGCCAAGCTCAGAATGGCAATCTCCTCAGTGGTACAAGAACCCTTCGGCATTGAGGTTTCACAGAAAAGTCAAGGTTGAAGAAGACCCCGATGCTGCGAAAATTCTCTCTTCTTCTGAGCAACCTCCATACGGGTTCAAAAGAGGATCAACCTCTGTTGAAATCGTCACAAAGAGCAGGACCTTCAAAATGAGAACCGAATATGCCAAGGGGGACCCCTGGATACCAGAAACTGAGATGACCGATGAAGAGTTGGACGATAAATTTAGGTGCTTTGCCTCTCGGATAGCAGAATCATCTCTGAGATGGCGTAAGAGGATTGAGGAGATCATAGATAAAACGCACAAGATGGAAAAAGTGGGCGATATCAGAGAGCTAATGGATTTATTGTCGCCTTAGCTTTCCCATTATTCTAAGATTCGGGATATTTTGAGCATTCGCTGTTTGGAAAAAATTCAAATTACAAGGTAGGCCTTCAGGGCAAGGAGCACGTTGCGCTAACGATGCTTAGGAACTGCCAATAATAAGAGCTTGAACCCTGAAGAGGGAGTCTTATAAAAATTTTGCGGTTATGAAGTGAGGCCGATATCTGGTAGATTTTCATAGTAGCGTTCTCGGCTTTATGCATGATAGAAATAGATGAAAATGGGGGATACCTATCCGATAATCGCCATATTACTCAGCTCATGGTTCCGATCATTTCGATCGGATTTTTGCCATGGGAACCCCATATCTCTTCGTGGATTTTAATTAGGCGATGCGTGTCCGAAGTTTCAGAACATCAATTGTGTAAATAAATGGTCACACTGGAAAATGAACTCATAGAGTGGGGATTCATATGCAGTTAGAGTACTTAGAAGAGGTAAAAAAGTTACTGCTGGGTAAGAGCTACAGCATAGTGGGGAAAGATGTTAGAAGATTGGATGCTATTGAAAAGGTAACTGGCCTGGCAAAATACACTGCAGATCAAATGGTTGAAGGCGCGCTCATAGTCAGGGCAGTGAGATGTCCTTACCCGCACGCTGTAGTGAAGAGGATTGACAAGAGGAAAGCTCTTAAGGTGCCGGGTGTCGAGGGAGTAATCACGGCGGAAGATATACCTGGGCGAAATCAAATTGGATATCTGGCCGAGGATCAACCTTTATTAACGACGAAGGCAAGATATGTCGGGGATATAGTCGCTCTAGTGGCTGCTAGAAGTGACGAAGCCGCATTTCAAGGCTCAGAGGAATTGAAAATTGAATACGAAAGGTTGCCAGCACTATTTGACCCGAAGGAGTCTATAAGCAGTGAAATTAAGTTACATGAGCATGGAAACATTGCTGGGGATGTGAAGGTACGAAAAGGAGATGTTGAGCAGGCGTTCAAGGGATGTGACTTGATCGTGGAGAGGACATACCGATCAGGTTCTCAAGATCATGCCTATCTTGAGCCGGAAGCGGCTCTGGCGATTCCCCAAGGATATAAAGGGGTCACTGTGATAGGGACCATTCAGACCCCACATAGGATAAGAAGAATCCTCGCACGTGTCCTCGGATGGCAAGAGGCGGACATTACAGTAATTACCCCTTATGTTGGCGGTGCATTTGGAGGAAAAGCCAGCTATGGCCCTGTAATTTGTGGCATTGTAGGCTTAGCAGCTGTAGTACTCGGCAAACCGGTGATGATTCTCTACTCTAGATATGAATCGTTTGCATATCGCTTTAAGAGAGGTTCTTTTGAGATCAAATTTAAGTCTGGTGTTACAAGAGATGGCAAACTGAGAGGCATTCAGGTTAACTTTATGATCGATGCTGGCGGGTATGCAGTGTCAGCACTCGGCTTTATGCCGAGGGCCGCGTATCACGCAACTGGTGTATATGAAGCAGATAATGTTAAAGTGGATGGCATAGCCGTCTATACAAACAATTTGCCAAGTGGCGCCTTTAACGGATTTGGGGACCCCCAAATGCAGTTTGCTGTAGAGTCACAGATGGATTTGCTGGCAGAACAACTTAACATGGACCCTGTTGAGTTCAGACTGAGAAATGCATTGGTGCCTGGCGCAAGAACAGGGACAAACCAACTTCTAGATCACTCCGTAGGGGTTAAGGATTTAATTGAGAAAGTGGCAAAGAAAGCTGACTGGCGTGAGAAGCGAGGTCAATTCGCAAATCATAAGGCTAAGAATACACGTAAAGGCATTGGCGTTGGCTGCAGTTGGCATGCATGTGGCACTACCGGAATTAGGCAAGACTGGGCTGGGGCGTCTCTAATCCTCAATAGTGATGGTAGCGTTGCTTATTCGACCGGTATCGTGGAACTGGGTCAGGGCACCACCACATCTCATGCCATGATGGTTGCTGAAGTTTTGGGCATTCCCTTTGATTGGGTACGGGTTGGTGCCAATAATACGGACACGACACCTGATAGCGGAGCAACTAGCGCTCAAAGAGGTACTATTTTTGGGGGAACTGCCGCAGTGGATGCTGCATTGAAGTTAAGAAAGAGGATCGAAAGGTTGGCAGCAGAACTGTTAGAGTGTAAAGATGAAGACATCTCGATAGAAAATGGGGAAGTTTATGATATCAACAATGGAGATCAAAAAATCTCTTTTAGAGAAATAGCTTACGAAATGTACATGCGAGGTTTGTCACCGGGAGAATATGGTTTCATAAAGGCAAGGAGAGAATACCCCGATCCAGAGACTGGACAGGGAGATGCCTATGCGGCCTATACATTTGCCTGTACCGTTGCGGAAGTGGAAGTTGACCTTGAGACCGGGCATGTGCAGGTTGTGAAACTGTATCCAGGTGTTGCGGCTGGAAAGATTATCCAACCGGCTGTCGTGAGAGGCCAGGTTGTTGGATGCAGTCTGCTCGGCTTAGGATATGCCCTGACCGAGCGTGTTCTAAGTTGTGACGGTCAAATTCTAAATCGCTCCTATAGTGATTACTTGGTACCTACCATAAAGGACAAACCAGAGATTGCAGATCTGGTTTGCGTGGAAGACGAGTATAGATATTCGGGCTTTGGGGCCAAGGGCGTAGGGGAAATCGCACTCATCGCAACACCGCCAGCAATCGTGAACGCAATCCACAATGCTATCGGCATCAGATTCTACGAAATACCTCTCAATGTTGAGAAAATCTATTTTGCCATAAAGGAGAGAGCAAGCAATGGAAGCAGAAACGAGGCAATTACCGAAGTTTGACTATGTTGTGCCTTCCTCTCTGTTCGAGGCCTGTAAATTACGAAAGGTTTATCAAGAAAGAGCAAGATTACTGGCAGGTGGGACCGACCTACTGGTCAAATTGAAGAAACGCGCTGCGCTTCCCGATGTAATTATCGATCTACATAGAATTACTGATTTGTCTTTCATAAAGACTGTTGCCGATCAGCTTGTTATAGGTGGCCTTACGACATTATCCCAGATACAAAATTCGTCTATAGTTGAGAAATGGGCCCTGGCACTATTTCAAGCAGTGAAAGATATGGCCTGTCCCCCGATCAGGAACAGAGCTACTATTGCAGGGAATCTATGTAACTCTTCCCCTGGTGCAGATACGGCCCCCCCACTTCTTGTCTTGGATGCGTCAGTTAGGCTGCTAAGTACTGATGGCGAGAGAACCGTACCACTCTTACAATTTTTCCTCGGACCTGAGCAAAATATTCTAAGGCCTGATGAAATACTAACAGAGATCATCCTGCCTTTGCAGCAAGGAACGTCAGCGTTTATTAAGCTCGGCAACAGAAATGCATTTACTCGATCTGTGGTTTCTGTTGCAGCATTTGTCAAAACGAATAACGGAAAATTCGAAGAAGTGAAGGTTGCTCTGGGGGCAGTAGCCCCGACGCCTATAAGGAGCCAAAGAGTCGAAGAGACTTTAAAGGATGCTAAAGTTAGTGAAAAGAGCATCACTAAGGCTGTAGCAGCCGTAATGGAAGAACTCCATCCCAGAGAAACATCTTTACGTGTTTCGCCAGCTTACAGGAGAGAGATGGCATGCGTGCTCATAAAGAGAGCTCTAAGCAACATAGCTATGGAGGGAGGACAATGTTAGTGAGATTCACATTGAATGGCGAGAGTAAAGTCGAAGAGGTAATTCCAAATGAGACATTATTAGACTTCTTGAGAAGAAGCGAAAAGTTGACGAGCGTAAAGAGAGGATGTGATGAAGGTGCGTGTGGAGTCTGTACTGTACTGTTAAATGGAAAACCTGTAAGGTCGTGTCTTCTGTTGGCAGTTCAAGTGAATGATGCTGTAATTACGACGGTTGAAGGCCTTGCTAATCATGGAGAATTAAGCGAGATACAAGAAGCCTTTATAGAGAAATACGGATTTCAATGCGGTTTCTGCACACCAGGTATGATTCTCGTCACCAAAGCTTTGCTTGATGAGCGCGCTGATCCAACTGTTGAAGAAATAAAAGAGGCATTCGAAGGGAACCTCTGTAGATGCACCGGATATGAGCAGATCATAGAATCAGTATTGAGAGCAGCTGAATTGCGTAAGAGGTAGGACGACATCTATGATAGTTTTTGAGGAAGAATAAGTGAACATGTTGTGGAAGCTGCCAAGAAATAAAATAAGTGAAGCGGAACTCCAAATTCATCAGATGCTAACGATATAGATTTCGTAAGCGATTGATTAATCCATGATTTGAAGGAAAAAAAGAGTTCTTTTTTTAGAATTGGATGGGTAGATCAGTATTGTTTTTCTAAAGGAGGCTTTATTCGTATGGGGAAGAATAAATCGTTGGTTGATGATCTGATTTCACTTGTGGGCAGGGACAACCTTTCGGACAATCTCTATGAAAGATCGGCTTATGGCCAGGCTGCATTAGAGGCTGATTTAGAGATAGAAAAGATACCTCTTGTGGTAGTAAAACCAACCAGTGCTCAAGAAGTTTCTGCAGTAGTAAAGTATGCGAATGAAGAAAAAATACCTATCTACATTCATGGCGCAGGCACTGCTTTTAAGGGATCAACTCGACCAAAAAGACCAGGAAGCATTCTATTGACTACACAGGGGCTGGTCTCAATTGAAATAGATGAAGATGATATGTATTTTGAGGCTGGCTCTGGGGTAAATCAATATGAATTAGAAAAGTTACTTCAGAGACATGGGTATATGTTGCCTATGAATATCGGGAGTAAATTCTCATCGACACTAGGAGGGGCAGTGGCCGTAAACACCGTTGGCCACATGGTGGATATATGTTTGGGGAAAATAATAGACTACGTGATGGGAATTGAGGTGGTTTTGCCGAATGGCGAAATAATCGAAACAGGAACAAGGAGCATAAGAAGACCTGCCGGAATTGACTATACAAGGTTTTTTGTGGGAATGGAAGGAGTTTTTGGAATCATAACAAAGATAAGGATGCGACTCCTCCCAGAGTTTTGCCAAGCCTATGTTATGGGATTTTTTCCAGAGCTAACTGACATTGCTCATGCCTTTATGCGTTTTTACAAAGCAAAGCTACCACCTCCTCTATATGGTGAATTTCTAGATCAGGATGCGTGTCTGGCACCCTTCAGGATAAGGGGTTTGGCAAAGCCAAAGGGAAATTTAGCTTTAGTTATTACAATAGGCTATACACAGGAGGAAGCGAACCGGCAAGCAGAGAATATGGTGAAAATTTTTGAGGCTAACAGGGCAGTTGAAGCCCGTGTAGTTACCTCACATAAGGAGCGGAAAGATTATTGGGATGCCAGAGACAATATTTCTAACATTCTTCAGACGGAAGAGGGAGAGGAAAAATTAGTTAATTCGGGTGCTCTGGAGTGTGCTGTGCCACTAAGTCATCTGGCTGATTCGATAGAGTTTATCAGGGGGGCTCATAAACATCGTGTTCTGCATGAGGCCAAATCGTTTATTTATGGTCATGTAGGCACCTGTGATATTCACGGTTTGTGGGCGTCCCCAGGAAGCTGGCCGCCAAAAAAAAGAGCGGAGTGCAGAAGAGAAGCACTCCTGCTGGAGAATGAGGTGAATCTAAAATGGGGGTGTGCCTCCGGTGAAGTTGGACAGACAGCTGCCAGAATACGGTTTCTAAAAGAGAGATACGGTGAAGCAGCTTATTCGATGCTTATGAATATCAAGAAAGCAATTGATCCGAATGGTATTTTAAATCCTGGCAACTTGGAAGGCGCTGGCTATGAATTGGGGTGATAGTAGCAAGGGAATGTGTGATGATATCGAAAAAATGGAAAGAGACATAATAGATAGGATCCAGGTATGCAACGGATGCAGAATGTGTGTTGCTATGTGCCCCACCTTCGAGGGCTGGTACACGCAGAGTGCTTACGGCAGGCTTTTAGCGGTGAACCTGCATTTCAAATATGGGTTGGGCAGCGTTGAAGAGTTGAGCAGATTTCTATTTGAATGCGCTACCTGTCGGAGATGCCAGGAACGATGTAGGGTGCTGTCAAGGAATGTTGGTCCAGCCGACATTATACTAAAGGCCAGGCGATTACTTGTAAAGAAGTCTCAAGCAAAGGATACGAAAGGGTCATGAAGAATACGGTCAAGAATATAGTACCGGTGGGGCATATATACATCAGGGGAAATGTTCTGAAAAAGGGCAACATAATTGGTGTGGAGGAAGAAAAGGCCGCCTGGGCAAAAGATCTGGACTTACCGAGACAAGGCGAATATACGTTTTTTGCAGGCTGTGGTTACCAGTTCATGAAATACGCAGAGGGAATGACAAGAGCCGCGAGAACCATGCAGAAGGTAGGCATAGGGATGGACAAGAGCATAAGCATGAATATCCATATGAGTAAGGTTCTTGGCAAAGTCGGTATTGACCTTGGCACCGTCACTGCCAAGGTTTCCACGGCAGGGAAAAAAGACGCTTATACAACGATACTCACCAGCGCGGTAAGTGTTCTCCGGAAGCTTGGGGTTGACATAGGCTATTTGCACCAAGACGAACCGTGCTGTGGGTCTCCACTTTACTATGCAGGTTTTCTGGATGATTACATCGAGAATGCCCAAAAGAACTACGAGCTTCTTAAATCGCTTAACATTCAAAAGGTGATAGGTCTCATTCCGGCGTGTACATCATCTTTGCGAAATCTGTATCCACAATATGTCGAAGGTTTTGATTTGGAGGTGTACCAATTTTCTGAGGTTGTAGCACAGGAACTTAACAAAAAAAAGATCAAACCTAAACTCAGGGAAAAACTTATTGTGACCTACCATGACCCCTGTCAGCTATCACGATATTTGAATGTGACAAAGGAACCAAGAGAAATACTAAACAATATCGATGGGTTGGAACTGCGGGAACCGGGTCTGGAACAACGGGGCCAGTGGTCTACGTGTTGCGGGGGCGGAGGACTGGAGGCAGGTTCCCCGGAGCTGTGTGAGAGGCTCGGCCGAAGGAGGGCCGAAGAATTGCTGGCGACCGGAGCCAATGTCATTGTTAGTCATTGTCCAGCCTGCATAATGCAGCTCAAGAATTCAGTAAAAAGGCTCAAGGCAGATGTTGCGGTCATGGATTTGGTGGAGATTCTGGACAAGGTTCTTGAATAAGGATTTTTCAGCAAACTGGAGTTTTTCTAGCTATATATGGAGTGCTAGTTCATCATTTTCTGTGGAGATTTGTTTTTGAGATCATGTGTCTTGACTTTTCCAGCTTGTTCAGCTCAGGCTATTATAAATACGAGCCAAGGTAAAGAAAGCGCCCTCTATCAATCCATACATGCAATAGAATATAACTCATGCCCTAATGTCAAAATTGAATCAGCTACACTGAAGGTCAAAGTTCTCAGCGTGTTTCGACTGATTCCAAGCTTCCTCGCTATCTTCCGCTGGCTTATCCCTTTCCGATGCAACATCACTATATCCAAAATGGTCTCTTTTTTTTCTCGGGACGGGGACCAAAGCCGAGAGGCGATGGTAGGATGTTGAGATATAGACTAGCATGGCCCCAAAGCTCAGGCAGGATAGGTTCAAGGCAGAGGGCAGAGCGAAAGGAGCAGATGGTAGGGCTGCAGCCAGCAAAGGGAGAGGGTATGAGATCGATAAGTA
>Ga0315553_10002252_pt1 | contig 15584 bp, 11 predicted proteins | sample SalMarSW160140MG_FD_203099 | JGI IMG/M metagenome (GOLD analysis project Ga0315553, IMG submission 203099) | Salt marsh sediment microbial communities from the Plum Island Ecosystem LTER, Massachusetts, United States - Salt Marsh Sediment SW1601-40 ... | reverse complement strand
GTCGTTGGCAAAGACGGGCGTCAGGTAGTCGGCTGTGTCAGGGTCGAATGCGCCCACCATTCTCTCGCGCGGACCAGAATACACGTAGGCTATGTCATATTGCTCCAGAGTCTGTACCCGCCAGGAATCGGGTGTCCCGACCCGGAAGAAACGATCCACGATGCCGAGCTTCGCGTCGAAGTTGGCGGTCTCAGCCCAGTAACCGACGAAGACCCTGTGATCGATGCGGGCTGGTATATAGCTCCCTGTCCCGTAGGCACTCAGCAGCGTATCTCTGTACTCGGTCTCGCTGGCCAACCAGTCGATGGCCTCGTTCTCGGCACGCTCGTGGAAGAAGGGATAGGGGTGCTGGACCACGGTGGCTGTGAGGCTGGCTAGGATGTAGAGGTTGGAGGGCAGAGTCAGAACCAGGATCAGGTAGATGGCGAAGTTGCGCAGCCCGTGCCTGGAGTAGGATCGTCTTCTCAACGTCACAAGCCTTCTCGCCAGTCTCGATCCCTCCAACCGGGGCAGATAGTAGGCGAACAAGCTGCTGGTGGCCAGGAGACTGAGGGGGATGTGTACGCCTTCCACCATTCGTCTCTGTTGCTTGAGCGGTGTATAGACCAGAATTGCCACCACGACAACCCAGATGAGGGGAAGGCTGCGATCTGGATCGCCTTCTCGCGCTTGCTGGATCATGGCTGGGACGGCGAGGACGAGAAGTGGGCCGTATGCGATCAGATAATGGAGAGGGTGGGGCGAAGGACTGCCGGACTGGGCGGCCCAGGCGCCGAACGCAGGATTGAAGGCGAAGACGTACAGATAGTAGACCAACGCTGGCAACGCCATCCCTCCGATGATCGCGGCGCCTGCCAACTCCACCACGGGTGCGCGTCGTTCCTTGTAGAGGATGAGGAGGAGCCAGATGGCAAGCGTAGCGGCCACGATCAGCAGATTGTAGGGATGCACCACAGCCAGAACAAGGCTTGCCAGTCCTGCCACTACGGCGTATCGCCAGCGCCGGGTTCTGCGAAGTTGAAGGATCAGCACGAAGATGATCAGCAGCAGGGTGGCTCCCAGAGAGAAGTGGGGGAAGGTGAGAATGGTGAAGAAGGTGTGGGCCTCGGGCATCTTGAAGTCTATGAGGTCGAAGCCCAGAATGGAGAACCGTCCCGTCAGCAGCACCACCCAACCCAACCCAGACGAGAGACAGGCCAGCAGATAGGCAACGAGACGTTGCTTGGGGTCCTCTAGGAAAGCGGCGATGAAAACGTAGGCTGACAAAAGAAGAACACAACCGAACACCAATCTGGACAAGTGCCACATCCAGATAACCGGTAAACCCGTCAGTGCGCAGATCCAACCCAGCGCCAGGAAGAATCCGCCGACGAATGCCCCCTCATGCTCTTCCGAGGTGAACGGTATCTGGTAGGTGAGCCTGCCCGCTGCTCCCTGGTTCATCTTGGCCAGATAGCCGTGGGCGTCCTCGAAGTTCATGACTACACCACCGAAGGATAGGCGTGGCGACTCCGAAGCGTAGGCCAAGAGATAGGGAGAGTTGGCGACACAGATGGTCAACGCAGCTATCAGTACGGCCGTCCACTTCTCTCTGCTGGACATTGGCGCTCCTCTGCTCCTGGGTCCAGACCTAGCACTGCACCGGCGCGCTAGTCATTGACTGGTTGCCGGCCTCCAGACGAGGTTGTCGCTCGGCCGAGTGGGCCCGGCGATGCTCTCCCTCGGGCGTACCACCACAAGAGGCCGATCATGGGCGGGACCGCGGCGAATGCGACATCCCGGTAGCTGACGAGCCAGACAAAGGCGGCGAAGATGTAGGTCAGGAGAAGTGAGACAACCACCGTACGTCTCTGCACCGCCAAAGAATCCAGTGACCATTGGACTGCCTGGAGTACGGGGATCAGGAGCACTACCTGGTCGGTGGACCAGCCAAACGGGGCGGTTGGTAGCCCAAGGAGTAAGGAGAGACTGGCGAGGTCCGGAAGATCGGTCTGGCGTCCTCGCAGCCAGACAAGAACGAGAAAGATGGCCAGGCAGGCCACGGATGGCCAGATCCCTATGTCAACGCCCAGGCACGCTCGCAGCACGCCGCGCGCGGTGGGCGTCGCGTAAGTAGTAGCCCCCAGAGGAGAGGCCGCGACGTCAAAGAGAACTAGGTAAGCCACCGCCCAGCGCGGATAGAGGCAGGTCGCCACTACGAGCAGAGAGAGGAGGGAACCCATGAAGCCAAGCAGGATCCTCCAACGTCCTCGCAGCAGGGATACAAGGAGTAGGGCGGGCACCAGCAAGTACGAGATGTGAGGCTTCACAGTGACCAGTACTAGTGCCGCCCCGGCCATCGTGTCTCTACGCCTGATGCTGAGAGCGACGAATCCAGCGCAACCCAGGAGAATGAGCGTGTTGACTTGCCCCTCGAGAATCGCGTGCAGCGTTGGAGAGAACAGGAAGGCGGTCAGCAAAGCCGCCACCAGGCCCAAAGCGTGCTTCCGGCTGCTGAACGTGTCCCAAACCAGGAGGACGCTTATTCCTACGACTAGAGGGGCGATCACAAACCAGAGAGCGGCCGCCGGGCGAAACGGGAGTACGCCGAGTGGTAGCAGAAGGACATGCAGCCAGGGGGGGTTCCAGGAAAAGACCGGATCGTCCCCCGCCCACCCCTGATCTTGCTCCAAGGACAGCATCGCTGTCTGATCATAGGGGTTCTGTCGCTGCGCCAGCAGATTCGCCGCTGCCCAGTAGCCCAAGAAGTCGCTCGCTTCGTACACACGGGTAGGCATGTTCAGCACAATCGCATACACTGAAGCTAGTAGGACGACAAGGGTGAGAGCCAGGCCCAAGGCCCTCACGCGGCCCGCGGAGGTCTTCTGGCCAACGGGGGTCTTCAAGTCGACATCCTCCCGTCTAGCGCGAAGCCTGTTGGGGCACCGTCCCGTCCGCACGTCCACGGGACAGATGCTGGTTGGGCAGATCATACATTCACCGGCCTACCTTGGCGGAGTCCATTCCCGGACGACTTGCTGCTGCCCGTTCTGCGGACATGACGGGCAGGGAACTGAAGATCTTCACATGGCCGATCCCGGTCAAGCATGATTTGCTCTGAGCAGTGCTCCCTCTCGGATCATGATCAGCGCATAGGTCATCCACAAGATCAGCAAGCCGTAGAAGGGTAGGCTGACAAGCAGGGGACTACGCAGCAGTGTGGTCTGCAAACCACCGAGGCCCCCGATTGTGTCCAGGAAGCGCGGCGAACTCACCAGCAGTGCGCTCGCCACCGTACTCGCGAGTACCGCTCTCTTCCACCTTGGGCTGAGATAGCTGCATTCCCTGTCTGAGAGTCGAGGCGACTCTGATCGGCATTCCGAGATGTGTGCGAACAGTATGGCATAAGGTAGCACCAGTATGACTAGCATGTCCACCCATGCGATGTTGGTCACCAGGGGCATGGTGGTTATGAGGAGGCCCATCTCCAGTTCCTCCTTGCGTGGCCGGACTTGCTGGCGGGAGCAGAGTGTGACCACACCGAGGATCGCTCCCAGGGTGAAGGACACCGTCAGGATCTTCCACAGTGTCAGGTTGTTGACACAGTAGTCAGTGTAGTCATTCTCTGTGAACAACAGGCTGAAGAAGCCTCCAAGGGATTGGTTGCTTGGATTTGGCCTCGGTTCGGCTAGGGACGGAAGGACCGACGAGACATACGTCAAATGAGGGTCGACGCCGGCCACCACCAAACCGAGGATGCCGATCAGGACTATGGTGACGATGGTCGCCAGGCAGAGCGTGTACTGCTTTCTCCAGGCGAAGTAAGGCAATAGGATGACGGGAATGACCTTCACCATGGTCGCCACGCCGAGGGCAACACCTGCAAGCCGTTGGGAACCCGTGGTGTGGAGCCAGTAGGTCATCGCCAGGAGCAGCAGGAGTAGGATGTTCACTTGGCCCTTGTAGATGGTATAGAGCGCTGGAGGGAAGAGGAAGGCCAGGGTCCACAGCAGAGGCAGGTTTCTGCTCAGTCGGCCGAGACCGACAGCTTCCCACAAGACCAAGAGAGACACGCCATACAGCACCACGTTGAGGAAGAACCACACCTGCGCTGCTGTGTTCATGGGCAGTGCAGTAAGAGGGACGAAGAGGATGGCGAGCAGGGGCGGGTAGATGTAGAAGCTCTCGTTAAGAGGCAGACCCCGTGCCAGCACCTCTTGGATCTGCTGCTCGACGTCGTAGAAATCCTTGCCCTGGCGGAGCATGTCGGCGGCGATGTAGTACGCTTTGAAGTCAATTCCACCCACGGTCCCTGTGCCGCGCGCGTGATCCAGAGAGTCGTTCAGTCCCTTGGCGGCATAGAGGGGTAGCACCAGGCAGACGAAAACCACGATCAAACTTCCGTTGAGTAGCTTCTGTGGAGTGAGACGCCTCATTTCAGCATCCTCATTAGGCGACCCAACCCCATATTGCGAATTGGCCGCTGAGATAGAGCAAGAGAGCGACAGACGGGTACACAATCAACCTCTGGATCCGGGGATTCTTGCCCCAGCGCCCCCAGAGCATGAAGGCAGGGAAGAGGACCAGAACATACCGTGACATGCTGACCAAGGGTTGGAGGGTAGTCCTTCTGAGCATGAGGACGAGTATGGTAACGGCCATGTAGATCCCGTATTCCGCCGGTAGCCTCCCAAAACAGAGGACGGTCATCACGAGAAAGATGCCAGTCATCCCAAGGTTGAACACGTTGATGAACGTGCCCTCTGGTGACAGTATCTTCTGGAAGGTGGCGAAGACGTTTTCCCAAGGCCAGACGAACTGGGCGTGAAGCTGCGTCTGGTACGTATCCACGAGAGGGGTGGCGCCCAGCACGAGGTACTGGTATCCCATGTAGAGAATCGTCCCCAAAGGAATGAGGAACAACCCCACGATCCTGGCGTCCAGTTGATCTGGACGGAATCCCTTATCTCGCAAGTAGATGTATAGAAGAGGAGCGATCAGGACCACGCCCTGTAAACGGGTTAGCGAAGAAAGAAGGCCGAGTGTGCCAGCCAGCCACCAGCGTCTTCGATACGCGCACAGGAAGGAAGCCAGGGTCAAAAACAAGAATAGCGACTCGGTGTATGCAGCCAGGAAGAAAAAAGCAGTCGGGAAGATCGCCAGATAGGTGGTGCTGCGCCGAGCACTGGCCTTGCCGAATTGCGCCTCAGTCAGCTTGTAGAGGCAGAAAAGGACCCCTATGTAAGCCAGGCTGGAGATGACGAGAGCGGCAATCAGGTAGTTGTCGACGAAGACCTTGCCGAGTAGCCTGACTAGCAGCGGGTAGAGGGGAAAGTAGACCGTGCTCCCGTCGTTGGGAGCATAGCCCTGGGCAGCGATTCTCAGGTACCAGAGGGTGTCGAAGCGCTGCCAAACGCCCAGGGATAGCTCGGCCAGCCCGCCCTCCACGGCTGGCACCCCCTGATATGGGCGGAGCACGTCGTCGGGGCTGGTGGGCGCGCCGGTGGCCACCAGCACGAGAGCAACCCATAGGGAGATGACGACCCTCATGATCACGAAGGCCGGTATGGTGTGCCGCAGAGCCGGGTCTGAGATCTTCTCTTCAAGCCATTCTCTGACGGAGTCTCGCGGAGCGGAGGCTGTCTTGCTCATGACTTCTTCGGATGCACCATTGCGGTACTGCGGATCACGCGACCCAAGCCCACTGCACGAACATCCCTGTGAGGAGTATCAGCAGGGCTGTCGAGCCATAGATGATTGCACGATGAACAGCAGGTCTCCTGCCCAGAGAGGCCATGAGCATGAAAGCCGGGAAGAACAAGAGCATGTGGCGCGGCAGGTTCATCAAAGGTGGCGGAATATAGACCACGCTCAAGACCACCAACAAGGTGGCAACTGTGTAGAGTCTATAGGAAGTGCGGGTGCACAGCAAGGATGCCACTACCAGCCCCAGGAAGGGGATGGTGATCACAGTGTCCAGTATATCGATCACTGATAGCTGGCCGGATGTCGCCAGTGCCCATAGGTTCATGAAGTTGTGCCAGGGGGCTCCAAAGCTAGAGTGCCAGTACTCCGCCAATGCCTCTGCAAGCTCTGGGTACCCCGACATCCGGCGCAACCATAGGAAGCCGATCGATGGGATCAGAGCCAGTGGTATGAGGAGGACGTCCCATCTGACTCTGCGCAGGTCGAATCTGACGTGGTTCAGATACTCGAAGCCCCAGGGTATGAGTAGCACTGAGCCCTGCAGGCGAGTCAGGGACGCAAGCACAGTAGTGGCGCAAGCCAGGACCCACCGTCGCCGTCGCAGGGCACAGAAGAAGAGCACAACCGAGAGCAGGTACAACGACTCACTGTAGGGAACGAAGAAGAAGAACGCTGTCGGGAAGATGGACAGATAGAGTACCGTACGTCGAGCCACCTCTTCGCCGTAGTCGAGTTCGGTCAGTTTGTAGAGACAGACGAGGGTGAGGAAGAACGAGAGGTTGGAGACCACCAGTCCCGCCAGCAAGTAGTTGCCTCCCAGTCCCGCTCCTAACAACGCGATGAGCGAGGGGAACAAGGGCGAGAATGCGCTGCTCTCCTCATCGGTGTAGCCTTGGGCGGCGATCCGCTGATAGTGGACAACATCCCAACGCTGCCAGACCCCCAGCAGGAGCTTCTCCGCCCGATTCTCCACCGGACGAAGGCCCAGAGAGGAGATGTATGCCTCGTGCCCCCCTTCTGGCAGCGGGCAGACCGTGATAACGATTGCGGCCAATGCCGAGAGAGCGAGCCGTACGGTCAGGAAGACGACCAACGCCCAGCGCACAGCCTTGTCCTCCACTGCGCGTTGTAGCCTGTCGGCGAGGCCACTCGTTATTAGGTCCACCCAGCCCATAGGTTGCCCCATACTACACTCTGAGTAGGCGCCGGGTACAAGTTGGTGGATATACGATGCTGCTCGTCGTTGCGCGCCAGGCTCTATCTTAGAACGCGATAGACGCGTACTTCGTCGTTGCTGTACGACAATGCTAGGTAGGTGGCGTCAGACGGATCGAAGTCCCCTATCCGTGCCTCGGTGGGACCGTGAAAGACGTAGCTGATGTTGTACTCTTCGAGCAGATGACGTCTGAACCCATCGCTGGTTTGCGGTTGGAAGAAGGCGGCGGCAAGTTCCCTCTTGTGGTCCACCTCGACCGTCTCGATGAAGTGTCCCATGAAGACCCGGTTGCCCGCACGGGCGGGGATGAGGCGACCCATCTCATACGATGCCAACACCGTGTCGGTCCGCTGTGTGTTGTACTTCAACCAGTCTATGGCCTCGATCTCCCCGGTTGTGTAGAACAGGGCAGATCCACTGTCGAGCGCGCGAACGCTGGAGTCGGCCGCCAGGAACAGAGTCGAAGGAAACGTCGCCGCTACCAGCGCGAAGACGAGGAACCGGCGCAATCCCTTGGCCTCGTACCCTCGCCACTCAGCGATTCTCTCCATCCAGCGTGACCCGAGTGTAGTGGGGACGACGTACTCCAAGAGGCCCACCGTGGCCAGGACACAGAGGGGGACGTGCAACCCCTCCACCATTCGTCGTTGGAGCTTGAACGGTGCATACATCAGCAGCAGTCCGATTGTCGCCCAGGCGACGAGAAAGAGTCTCCTCTCGTTCCTTTGTCGGATCACGAGGATCGCTCCTATCATAGCCAGCGCCAAGACGATGCCGTAGCCCAAAACAAGATGGACCAGGGGTGGGGACGGAAGGATATTCTGAGCTGACCAACTCCTGAAGACAGGATCGCTGGAAAAGGCCCGAAGGTAGTAGGCGATAAGGGGGAGCGGCACAACGGCCCAGGTGCAGAGCGCGAGAACCGTGCGCCAGGGCAGTCCTCTCCTGGCCCAGACCAGCAACACGTAGTAGGCCGCGAGCGCCGCGTCGACAGGGAGGGCCATGAAGGGTTGGATGACGCACAGCGCCAGCAGGGCCACGACGCTGCTGAGCAACAGGGAGAGTCGTGGAGCGGCCAGATGGCGCAAGGCCAGTACGAAGAACAGAAGGAGCAGGGCCACAGCCGCAGCTATGTGAGGGAACGTGAAGATGGTGAAGAATGTGTAGGCCTCCATCAGCCAGAAGTCGATCGGCGAGAGCCCCCCGAGGGTGGGGGAGCCTGTGAGCAGCACCAGCCACCCCAGACCCGAGGACAAACAGACGAGCAGGAATGCTGTGAATCTCCTCTCTCTGCCCTCCACGAACGAGGCTATGAAGAGGTACGCTGTCAGAAGGAGTCCGAGGCCGCAGGCCAGCCGTGCAACTTGGTAGGTCTGTGTCAAGGAGATGCCCAGCCAAGATGACAGCTTGCCCAGCCCGATGTAGAACGTGTTGAGGATTGCCCCAGGGTGGTCCTCCGGTGTGAAGAGAATGCGGTATGTCCAGCCGTCCCAGACACCTTGCTGCATCTTGGCGAGGTGACTGGAGCAGTCGTCAAGATCCACCACGAACCCGCCAAAAACAGTGCCCGGAGCGGCGCTGAGATAGCCCACCACGTAGGGCACCGAGGACAGGATCACCACGAGCACGGCGATGACAGTTGCCTGCGCGAGTTCTCTCCTTGGTATCTCTGGCATGCGTCTTCTCTACGACGACTCGTACAGATAGATGTTCAGGTCGTTGTACTGGACCGAGTTCGATAGGGTGTACCGGGCATCGAGCCAGGCCTTGCTGGGGTTCTCCACCCCCAGCGCTGTGGCCTCGTCGAGGGCACGCTGGAAGACTACAAACCATACGCGTCTTGAGTCACCGACCGCGTCGGGCACGTCTGGCTGAGCCAGCAACCCCAGGACCTCTTGAGTGGGCAAGGCCAAGGTATCGGTGGAGGAGCCCGGGACATCTCCCACATACTCCTGAGGAAGGGTCCGGTCGTAGTAGTGGCTGGGGAAGAAGGACAGCTTGCTGTCGTGGAATATGACGTCGCCCACTTCAAAGTGCTCCCTGAGGTAGGCGTTGGCCTGCCTGAACGGCGACCGGGGGAATTCGGAATAGCCGTACTGGAACCAGAGCGCGCCGACGAGAAGCAGGGGGACGGGCATCAGCGAGAGCAGCACGACACGGGGAAGCTTCCAGCGGAGCAGGGCCTGAGCCACGGCGATGCAGTAGACTAAAGCACTGGAGAGCACCGCGCGCTCTATGTACACCGGCTTCAAAAGCGAGATGACGAACATAGCCAGCATCGGCACGAAGGACAAGCTTACGCACAGCCAGCCAGACCACGTGGTTTCTGAGTGGGCCACCGGCGGCGCCCTCAGGGTGCGATAGAGGACCAGGGCCAGCAGCAACAGGCTGAAGAACAGGCAGATGGCCAGGAGTTGGTCAGGCAGGGGGAGGTTGAATGTGAAGACGATGAGAGTTCGCACTAGTTCGACTGGTCCGGGGCTGGGGATCCAGTAGGCCTGGCGTACCTTGGCAAGCTGGCCGGGCACCAGCAGCAACCAGGGGAGGAACAGGAGCAGGCTGCCGAGATGCGCGAGAAGGAGCCGTCCGAGGAAGCTCCAATGCCGGTGGACCACGGCGAAGAGACAGAGCGTCAAGGGGATCAAGAAAGCCAGATTGTGAGCATACAGGGAGAGAGCCGTGGACAGGCAGAGTCCGATCCACTGCGAGCGCGTCCCTTGCTTCCATGCCCTGACGAAGAAGTAGATGACCAGCAGACTGGCCAGACAGAGGAGGCTGTACATCCTCGCTTCCTGGGAATACCAGATGTGGAAAGGGGAGACAGCTCCCAGGGCTGTCGCTATCAGCCCGATTCGTGGATTGAACAACTCGCGGCTGATGACGAAGACCATACACAGGGCGAACAGGCCGAAGACCACAGAAGGAAAGCGGACGACCAAGGGACTCTGGCCGATGCGCATCCAGCCATGGAGGAAGAAGTAGTACATGAGCGGGTGGATGTCTGCGGCCGCTCCCTCGACCGGCGTCACTGTGCCACGAACGATGGCTCCCAGCTCCTTCTCCGCATAGAGGACAGCAAAGGCCTCGTCGTACCACATCTCTTTGTCGGCGAGACGGTAGAGGCGAAGCCCAAATGCCATCAACAGGATGAAAACCAGCACCAATCGTCTGCTCGTGAAATGGCGAGGATCAACCACTTTGTGCAAGGCTGGCTTCCTTTCCCAACTCCTGATACAGGTTCGCCAGCAGCAGAAGCAGGACCAGTGTTCTGACGGCCACGATCAGCACGAAGACCTCCGGTCTGTCGGGAGCCGCAACGAAGAAGATGGGCCATTCCAGGAGGTCATTGAAGCTGAGTGTCAGGCAGTACAGGGTGCCGCGCCAGTCTGGAAACACGAGCAGGATGAACGGGATCAGCACCACGAGCCAATCCGGGCTCCAGCCCTTGGACCATAGGAAGAAGACGCAGAACATCATCGCCGAGAGAACAACCACGCTTCTGTTGCGTCCGACCCGCACTCTCTTCTTGACCAAGACATACAGGCAGAAGAGTCCCAACAGCACGGTGGCGAGGGTCCACGCTGGCAGGTATGAGCTCGCGGTACCGCGGGGAATCGCCCCAAGATCCAAGAGGACGTCGATGGAGCCCAGACCGCCTGTGCCGAAATCGCCCTCCAGCACGGCCCACAGGGTCTGCCATGGCGGCAGGACAGCCAGCACTCTGAAAGAGGCTACGACGTACTGAGGCGATACGACTAGGAAAGGAAGGAATCCCAAGACGACAACAAGACCTGCTACGAGCAAGTACTTCGCCTTGGCGGTGCCGTCGGGCGATAGGCGAAGGATGGGTGCGAGCAACAACAGCGGCGTGTACTTGGCGAGGATCCCCATCCCTAGCGCCACCGCACTCGAATTGTGTCGGTGCACCAAGAACAGGTAGACGGTCAGGAGGGAGAAGAAGACCACCAGGAGTTCCAGGCTTCCCCGCCAGAAGAACATGGGGATCAAGAGACAGGAGTAGATCCAGCAGATGCGCAGACTGATTGGCCTCTCCCAGAGCGTTCGGGCGATGCAGTAGAGCAGAATCAGGTTCGCGCTCTCGAACACGAGCATTGAGACGGCGAGCGACAGCGTGTAGTGCAGGAATCCAGGGTGCATCGCCTTGGCCAGGATGTACACCGCCAACGAAAGGTATGCGGACAGCGGGGGGTATTCGGACCAGTAGTTGACGAGAGGGTAGTATCCACCTTCCGAGAGCTGAGCGACGGAGTAGTAGTAGAAGTGATCGGTGTAGTTCGTCAGAAAGCCGCCGGGAGAGAAGCTTACCAGCATCATCAGGCGGAAGGAGACGAATAGCACAAGGATCAGCAAGAAGTCCGAGTGCTTCCTCATCCTGACATCTCCGTTCTATCATCTTGCACCAAGAGCCCTATGCCGACAACGGTGACTGCTACCCCTGGGAGATCATGGTTTGGGAAGAGCGAGAAGAAGGCGAAGGTCAACAGCAAGAGACCGTAGCCCAGCCAGGACTGCCTCACGGTGTTCAGTGAGACGCGGCGCTTCAGAAGGAAGGCCAACAGGGGCAGGCATGAGGCTGCTTGGAGCAGCATGAACGGGAAATACGCATTCTTGTCGTCGATGACGCCAATGCCTGGCAAAAGGCTGCCAACACCCAGACCGCGAATTGGATAGCTCGTGGCTGCCTGGCCAGACATGTAGAGGAGTGTGTCGTCCACAAAAGCCGGTGCGTCCCACATCACGAAAGGCAGGATCAGCAGTGCCGGCACAATCACGACGGGGCAGATGTTGCGAATGGCTGTGAGCTTGCCTCCGGAAGGAGCCTGGGTCCACGCGAACGTCACAAAGAAGGGTACGAACAGCCAAGCAGTGTGTTTGCTGGCACAAGCGAGACTTAGACACAGAGCTGAAAGGCCGATGCGGTTCTTCATCAGAAGATAGCTGCTCATCACCAAACAGAACATGACCAGACTGTCGTTGCCACCCCACGCGGTGTAGGGGCGGAGAAGAAGTTCAAGCCGAAGAGGATCAGGAGGGCCAGCTTCGTATCTCGTTGGGCAGCGTGTCGTGCCAGGGGCCAGAAGGTGCAGAAGAACAGGAGCAGATAGACGATCCGCTGATCGTACCACCCTGCCACCTGATCCAGGACGGCGTAGAAGGGCAGTGAGGCCAGGAAGGTGAAAGGCAGGTAGGAGTTGCGATCGAGGGCGGGGTTCTCCGCCGTTCCCTCCCCGGCGCTATCCCAGGCCCATGCGGCGAGCGGTGTGTCGCGGTAGTCCTCTGTGTACGGGTTCTTGCCTTGAAGCAGGTACTCAATGGCCAACTCCGTCTGCAAGGCTCCGTCTTGTATATAGTGCTCAGGTGAAGTTGATCGTCGCACCACCATCATGGACATTGCCGGGAAGAGGACGGTGACGGCAACGGTCAGCATGACCAGGATCAGCTTGGCCCTGTACAGGGTTGGGGTTGACAAAGGAGAGTGGCCACTCTGGGTTGCCGTGTCCAGAAGTACGTAGCACCCAACCAGCAGGACGATCAGAGCACCCAGTGGGTTGGTGACGCTGGCTACAGCGGCGGTGCCGAGGGCCAACAGGATGAGGGTGTCGATCAATGGCCACCTGCTCTGTCTCATGTAGTCGCACATCAGAGGGGTCTCGTCACCTTGTCGTCGCTTCCAGAAGTGTAGCACGGTGAGCGGATGAAATCAACTTTGTCTTGCGGGCGGGAAAGTGCTACGATATGCGCTGGGATGCACGGAGACCCTTTGTAGCGCGTCGGAGGCGTGTCTTTGATGATCGGAATCAGGGTTAGGATCCTCATCCTAGCCCTCTCGGTGCTCTGCCTGTTCGTGCTCAATTCCTACCTGGAGCCGCACTACGATTTCAACTCATTCTGGGGTGCGGGGCGCGCCCTGCTTGAAGGAAGAAACCCCTACGACTACGCTGTCATCCAGGAGATCCTCTATCCGCGGGCTACAGCAAACTTCAACTACCCCCTCTACATAGCGGTTCTTGTCATCCCCCTGGGGCTCTTCGATCTTGAGACCGCCAAGAACATCTGGCTCACGGTGTCGGAAGTACTGTTCATCGGGTCGCTCTACCTGCTCAGGCGGCCGGCACGTGGATCCTACACCGGCATGGTGCTTTCCACAGCAGCCTGTGCAGTCTTTGTGCCTACGCTGATCGCTTTCTACGATCAGCAGACCTCAGTGTTCGCTCTGTTCCTGCTGTCCGCGGTCCACTACGCGCTGCAGAGGGGACGGCATGGCTTGGCCGGTGTGGCGCTAGCTTTGAGTCTAATCAAGCCCCAGACAATGGCCTTGCTATTGGTCGTCACCCTACCTCGTCTGCGCCGAAAGGGCCTCGTTTCGTTTGCAGTGACCCTGGGATTGATGCTGCTCCTCGCTTTTGGCTTGATGAGGGACTGGCCCTTTCAATGGTGGACGAGCGCCAGTTGGATCACGCGAGAAGCGGGAAGAGCTGTGCCCACCGTGTGGGGATTGTCCTGGTTTGTTACGTCGGGCTACTGGCTCGGCATCCTTCTGGCATTGAGCCTCCTGGCGACGGTGCTGATCAACACGGAGTTCTCCTACGCCCTCACCGTGGGACTCCTGTTGCCGGTCTACATGAAGCCCTACGATCTCGTTCTGCTGTTCCTTCCCGCCCTGTCCAGAGGCGGTGGGAAGCTTCTGGGAGCCTTGGTGGCCACGTCGTACGCCCTGCTGTTGTACTCGGCTCTCTCCGGAAGGGGAGGGGACATCTTCATTCTGCTGACTGCCATCACCCTGGGCTACTTGCTGTACCAGGACAGGTCGGTGATGGTGAAGAGAGCGCGTCACTACCGTGAACTTATCAGGAGCACCGCGGCGCGAGCGCTATCTCAGTCCAACAAGCGGTAGATGTGTATGGCCGAGTCTTGCCAAGATACACCTTCGCAGTCCACCACGTGCACCAGTTCGAGCGGCGGCGCGCGTCCGCAGAAGGGTGCATAGATCAGACGGATCGCCGCGTCGTAGTCGGCCAGGTATGCCACCTGCATGCTGCGCATGTATTCCAGGAGTGTCTTCCCCTTGATAGCCTCGAGCGCAGCATAGTTGACTGTCCCATCAAGATTGATCACGACTCGCCCGCTGTAGTATGCCTGCAGGCCCGCATTGAAACTGCCTATCCTGGTGTCCACCGGCGTGTTGCCTCGCAACCAGAGCGCTGCCTCATACATCTCCACTTGCCAGCGGTAGAGTCCCCGCCCCCACCAGAAGACCCCTATCAGGACGAAGATCTCCGCAATTGCGATGATGGCGAGGCGCCGGTACTTCCAGAAGATGCCGGGCGGACTGGTTCTGCCGGAGCGTATCAACACACCCACCAAGGCAGCGAACACCCAAGCCTGGGGCGCGAAGTACCAGGATCTGGTATATTGTCGGATCGTGAGGTGTGATAGGAGAAGCAACACGTACGCCAGCATAGCAAGGCCCGCCAGGGTCAGACCATCCCCGTAGTCGCGCGGTCGCCTCGTGGCGCTCCAGCCTCTGACGCTTGCCAGCCCTACGGCGATCCATAGGGGCAGTCCCACCAACGGCGGCAAGCCCGTCCACGAAGCGTCAGTCAGCCATTGACTGGTGTTGAGGAGCTTGCCGAGGGAGGCCACGAGCGCGATGATCGGAGGGCTGCCCGGAGCAATGGGGTACAGCTCTCGAAAGACGAGCGGGACCGAGATGGCGCTGCTTTGCACGATGGTGCCGAAAGTGCAGTAGCTCCATAGCAGCCACGGTGCTCCAAGGCACGCGACCAGCGCCTGTGAGGCGACCAGACGCCGCAGTTCGCCCCTCCGGAATGCCGCCCACGTGGCATGCAGGAACACCACGGAGAGGATGAAGACGTTGTCTGTGCGGCTCAGGAGCAAGAGTCCTCCGACTGCACCCAAGTACAGGTACCTCGCAAGACTCCCGCCGCGTGACCTGATGTTTGCGTATGCGTACAGGAAGAGAGCGAACAGACACACGTTCAAGGCCGTTTCCAGGCCATTGGCTGCGTAGAGGACAGTCCGCGGGTTCAGTCCGTAGACAACTGCCGATCCCAGAGCTGCGGATGAGTTTCCGGTCACCAGCCGCACGAATCTGTAAGCGAGGAGGACTGTGACAGTGTCCAGAATGGCCCCGAGGGTCAATGCAAGGTGAACCGGTACGTCGAGGTCGTGATGGAGCATCAGGTAGAAGGGACTGATCAGGACGAGCCAAAGAGGGTGGAAGCCATTTGTGACGGTGACTCCGTCAATGCTGATACTGCCGTCAAGGGCAATGTGTCGTGCAATGGAGAAGTAGTAGAACGCATCGTCGGGGATGGTCTTCTCGATCAGCGTGGGTATGCTTACCCAGGCGATGATCAATCTGATCAGGAAGCTTAACCCCACGATGATCAGAAGCCAGGTCGTTTGCGACTGCTCGTCGCTGAGCCTGACGACGCTGGAGGGCTCTGCGCTCATAGCGAGGGCACCCCACTGACATGGTGAGCAGGCTACACATCCGTGTAGCGACGCAAGATAATAGTATCAAAGACATGCTCGCTTGTCAAGCTGTATCGCTGGTCAAACCAGTCGGCCAGAGAGCGTTGGAAATCAAGGCTGTTGTCCAGGGCCACGAGCAGCCAGAAATCGTGGGCAGCGAGCT
>Ga0315553_10002251_pt1 | contig 15587 bp, 17 predicted proteins | sample SalMarSW160140MG_FD_203099 | JGI IMG/M metagenome (GOLD analysis project Ga0315553, IMG submission 203099) | Salt marsh sediment microbial communities from the Plum Island Ecosystem LTER, Massachusetts, United States - Salt Marsh Sediment SW1601-40 ... | reverse complement strand
TATCCACTTCCTACGCTTGCGTTTCATCTCTCTCCCTCCGGGTTGGCGCGGCCCTCGCCGCTACTCGTTGCGCATCACGACCGAGGTCGACAGCGTGACCGACCCCGGGAAACTTCCGTCGTCTGGATCCAGGAACTGGACGATCGGACCCAGGAACTGGAACTGATATGGGTAGCTGAGCTGGACACTGGTCGGCGTTCCGACCCCTCCCCCGACGCCCGTGATCACGATCGTGGCGTCGGTCGGGTCCAGGCCGGCTGTATTCAGATAGTCGGTCACCGTCTGGCGGGCGCCGGCCTCCGTTCCGGTCGGCAGTACCGCGCGCCGCGCCCCCTCGCGCGCCGCGTTAGTCAGCACCTGGTACACGTTCCAGCCACGCCCGAACTCGAAGATTCCGATGACCAGGCCCAGCAGAATCGGCAGGACCAGCGCCATCTCGACGAGAGATTGCCCCGCCGAGCAGCGCCGAATCCGGCTCAGGGTCGTTCCGCGCTTCATACGAGCACCCCTGCCAGCGCGCCGATGGCGATCGCCACCCCGTAGGGGATCGCGATCGAACCCGGCGTATCGAGAGTCCTCAGCGGCCTGGACGGAACCGAAGCGACGGTGTTTCGCACCAGGTTTCCGACCAGGACGCGGCAGTGCGCTAGCGTTTCGACGAGCGCGCCGCGAAGGAGGACCGTCCCGAACGCCATGACTCCGCCCGCCAGCGCGGTCGCTAGCAGGGCGGTGGGCAAGGCGGACATACCGAGATAGCCGCCCACGGCGGCCAGCAGCTTGGCGTCTCCACCTCCCAGTCCCCCGAGGAGGACCAGTGGGGTGGTCAGGGTCAGGGCGATCAGGGCTCCAAGCAGCCCCGCCCCCAGGGCGGACCACCCCAGAAACGCGCGCAGAGCCAGACCGAGGAGCAGTCCGGTCACCGTCAGCGCGTTCGGGATGCGACGCGTTTTCAGGTCGAAGGCCGCCGCCAAGGCGACCAGCGTTACGAGAGCGCAGTCGAGTACCGTGTGCAGCATTCGGCCTGATCTCCGATGAATCCGAGTTCCGGGGGTGATCTCCGAATCGTCCGGAGTAAGTGGTCGGGGCCCGTTCCCCCGAAGCGGACCCCGACCGTGTGTGGCGGCTCGTCCCGCGGTCGGCTTAGCTGCCGCCGCCGACTCCGAGCGCGCCAGCGATGTTGTTGAACACGCCTTCGATGTTCGTCCCCAGGAGCGTCACCGCTCCGATGACGACGATCGCGATCAGCGCGATCAGCAACGCGTACTCGGCCAGGTCCTGACCGGAGTCGTCGTTCCAAACAGCGTTCCAGAGGGTCAGCATCGTGGTTTTCTCCTCCCGGCTTGAGCCGTTTCGGTTCACTCAGAAGGGCAAGGTGGCGACGATGTCGTCGTAGAACGCCACGAGCTGTCCGCCGAACAGCGTGACAGCGCCCACCACCACGAGCGCAATCAGACCGACGAGGATCGCGTACTCCGCGAGGTCCTGTCCGTCCTCCCCCCGCAGTGCGCGGAGCGAATGCCGGGGCGCGGCCACGCCCGCGGCTTCGTTCTTTGCCTTCGCGGTCAGGGTTCCTTCGGTCATGCGTGTCCTCTTGTCAGAGAGGTTCGTGGGGGTCATGCCGTTTCGCTTTTCCTAGTCGCAGCCTGCGTACCACGACCTGGCGGGGGCCCGACCTCGGCTGATCGGGCGAGGACTGGTTTTCCGGTTGGATCGACCGTCAGGCGGAAGCCGGCGAGGGGTGACGGGAAGCGACGCTCCATTCACCGCGTGCGGAGTCCGCGGACACGGAAAGTGGTTGCCACCGGTGTGGAAACGGGAGTTCGTCCGAATCGCCCCGAGAGGCCATTGGCCGGGCCGTGAATCCGGCGCGCAGGGCACTGTGCCACTTGCACTTAGGCACCCGGCGCGGGGTATTTTGCGACGCCGGTGGCAATCTACCACGAGCCGCGTGCCGATCAGGCGCGAAGAACCGCCCGATCAGCCTTCGATTTCGTACTGCTTGACCTTGTTCAGGAGGGACTTGTAGCTGATGCCGAGGTCGGCGGCCGCGCGCTTCTTGTTCCACTTCGCCTCCGCCAGGGCCCGCTCGATCGCCTTGGCCTCGACACGCGCCGTGGCCCGGGCGACCATCTGCTTTAGCGGCAAGCCGGAGTCCACCAGCTCGTCGACCAGTTCCTCGAAGCCCGACGGGTCGCCGCGCTTGCTACCCAGCTCCTCGCGAATCGCTTCCTCGTCCTCGATGACGAGGAACCGGCGGACGACGCGCTCCAGCTCCCGCGAGTTGCCCGGCCAGCGATAGCCCTGTAGGAAGCGCACGAAGCTCGATCGCAGGACGCGGATCCGCGAGTTGTAGAAGCTACCGTACTTCTGCAGGATGTGATTGGCGAGCAGGGGCACGTCCTCGGGTCGATCGCGCAGCGGTGGGATGTCGATCTTCACCGCCCCGCCGACGGCCGCCCATACACGCTCGAGCTGCTCCAGCGCATCGCTCTGCAGCGAGGGCTGTTCGCAGCTCAGGACCAGCCGGGGGTCGAGTTCGCCTTCCCGCGTCGCCTGGCGTTTCCATTCGACGAGTCGCATCTGGACATCGTCGGGAAGCAGCTCCAGACCGTGGATGTAGAGAGTTCCGCCCTCGACGGCGGCCAATTTGCCGCCCCCCGTCCCACCGAACAGCTCTCGCGCCAGCGCCGACTTGGGCACCGCGTAGGCGTTGAGCGCGACGTACGGCTCCTCGACGCGGCTCGACAGGTCGTGTATTCCCCGCGCGAGTACCTCCTTGCCGACCCCACGCTCGCCGCACAGGAGGACCGTCAGCGACGTGTCTGCGATCTGTGTCAGCATCTCGCGGGCAGCGATGACGCGCTCGTCGACGCTGAGCAGGAAGTTCGGGTGGCCTCCGACTTCCCAGTAGGCGGAGGAAGGCGGGGCGGGCTCACTGGGGGGAGTCCCCCGGGCCGTGGAGATCCTGCTCAGCGTCGTCATGGCCCTCTGAGTATGCAAACCGCGTACCATTCTACGGAAACGCGGTTCCTCGATCAGAGAGTCAGCGCGGTCCTCGAGACAGGAGCTGCTCCGTGTACCGATCCGGGGGCAGCTCCTCGAGCCAGCGCCGGCCGGCGGCTGGGTCGCCCCCGAACAGACCGACGACTCCCGCCACGAAGCGCCCGTCGGCGCTTCCCAGGGCGGCCCGGGCCGCTGTCCGACCCCGGAGGGTCCGCATGCGGTCTCGCCCGAGCAGAGTGGAGAGGTCGATGTCGAGACTCAGCCAGCTGGGATAGCGATCGAGGGCTTGGCGAAAGGCCCGTGCCGCGCCGGCCTCGTCGTCGCCAGCGACTCGTGCCGCACCCAGCCCGAGGTATCCCAGCGGGAGCTCGGGCACGGCGCGCACCGCCAAACCGTAAGCCATCGCCGCTGCCGCCGGGTCCCCCGCGGCCAGGGCCCGGTCGCCGCGGCGCAGCGCATCGGCCGCCGTGGCCAGCCGCGGTTCGACGTCGCTCGGCGTCCATATGGCGCGGTACCGCTCGTAGATCCAGCCGTCGTAGCTCATCAGGCCCCACGGACCGAGGAACGGATGCGGGGCAAGCGCCGGGACCATTCCCGAGACACCGAAGTACGAGCTCCAGCGGTCCACACCGAACGCGTTGACCGGTCGCACGGCGACCCAGAATGGCTGATAGGCGGTCGCCACGTCCGTCCAGGCCGCGGGCAGGACCGAGACCACGCGCGCCCGGGCGCCCTCGGCGGCCGCCGAACGGCTTCCCGCTTCGGGTAGCGGAACGACCCCTCCGTCGCTATCCACGCCGTCCCTTGGGGTGCCTTCGGCGGGCGCGAGGATCGGCGCCAGGGGGCGCGGATCCTGGGCCCGTAGCGGGCGCGCCACGGCTCCCGCGGTCAGCGCCAGGGCGACCACCAGGAGGATCCTCCTCGTCTTTGGCATTCCAGACCTCCGCTCCTATTTTATCGTGAGCATGCTCCGGCTACCACTTCCTCTCGGCGCCGCGGCGCTGCTCGTCGCGTCGCTCGGCCAGGCGGGGTGCGGACGGTCGGAGCGTCCCACCCGAGGGGTCGACCACGCGCCCCCTCCACTCCCCTTCCGATCCGCGGCCCTGCCGGCCCAGGTCCTGTTCCTTACCGACGGGTCCGGCGACACGCTGCGGCTGGTCGTCGAGGCTCCGGCCGACGACTCCCAGCGGCTCGCGCGATACCGACCTTCCGCCACCGGAGTCGACAGCCTCACGGCGCAGATCGACTCCGCCGGCAAGACGCCCAGACACTCCTTCCAACGCGTTCACCGGGCCGACGGCCAGAGCGTCACGGCGGAGGTCCAGTACGGCCGCGGCTTCGAGGGCCAGGCCCGACTCGTCCTCGCCGCGCCACAAGGACGCCAGACGACCAACCTCCGCACCCCCCCGCCGTTCCTCGACGCGGCCCAGCTGCCGCTCACCTTCCAGGCGCTCCCCTTCGAGACTCCCGACTCGTTCGACTTCAACTACGTGGCCCCGTTCGAGAAGCGGGCCCTCGCCGCGCGCATCGTCGTCGGCCACCGCGAATCGCTGCGCCTCCCGTCCGGTCCGCGAGCCGCGTACCCGGTGCGGCTCCAGGTATCCGGCCTCGAGGAACGGTTCTGGTTCGACGCCGCCGCCCCGCACAGTCTGCTGCGGATCGAGGAGCGGACCCGCGGAGTGACGTGGACGGCCTCTCCGCCGAGCGCCGGACCGTGATACGGCCGCCGACCGGCGGCCGACGACGCGCCACCCTCGGTCTGGCCCTCGCGACTGCGCTCCTCGCGCCGGCCCGGCTTTCGGCCCAGAAGGCGGCCGGGACCGATTCCCTGGTCGCCATGGCCCGGGCTGTCGCCCGAGAGGTAGCCGGGATCCGGCACCTCGACTGGCGCGGACCGATCGACTTCCAGGTCAGCGACCGCGCCACGATCCGGGAGTACGCCCGGCGCACGCTGGACCGTGAAATGTCGCCCGAGCGATGGGCCGCATACCGCATGCTCCTCGTTCATACCGGCCTCGTCCCGGCCGGACTCGATTTGCACGACCTGGTCGTCCAGATGTACGCCGAGCAGGTCGCCGGCTACTACGATCCTGGGAGGAAAACGTTCTTTCTCGCCGATTGGTTGCCTCCCCTCTTACAACGCGGGGTCGTAGCCCACGAGGCGACCCATGCCCTGCAGGATCAACATTTCGACCTCCCGCACTGGCTCGGCGCGGTCCCCCCCGAGGAGGACGGCGCGCTGGCTCGCTCGGCGGTGACCGAGGGCGACGCGATGATCGTCATGCTGGCCTATCTCCTCGTCCCGACCGGGCTCGAGCTCGAGGACCTGCCCGAGGTGGGCCAGCTCCTGCGCGGGCACGGCCAGGACCTCGGCCAGGCCTATCCGACCTTCGAGAGCGCGCCGCCGGCACTCCAGCGACTGCTTCTGTTCCCGTACGTGGAGGGGGCGACCTTCGTACTCGCCGCCGTGCGTCACGGGGGGTGGTCCGCCGTCGACTCGCTGTATCGGTCACCTCCGGCGTCGACGGAGCAGATCCTGCACCCCGAGCGCTACTGGCGCTCCCCCGATCCGCCGACGGCCGTCGCCGTCCCGACCGGGCCGGCTGGCGACCACCTGCTGACCTCGGGGAGCTGGGGCGAATTCGGCACGCGCCTGATCCTCGAGGCGGGGCTCGGAGACTCGCTGGCCGCCCGCCAGGCGGCAGAGGGGTGGGACGGGGATCGATACGCCCTGTTCCGATCGCCGGATGGTCGGACCGGATACGCCTGGAGCCTGATCTGGGATTCGCCGCGCGCGGCTGAGCGCTTCGCCCTGACATACGCCCAGGCTGTCGCACGGCGCTTCCCCGGTCCGGCGCGCATGACGACCGGGGCGGGACGCTTCGCCTATCACGTGGAACGACGCGATCTGGAGCTCAGGTGGAGCGGAACTCGTGTCGAGATCCGCGAGGATCTGTGAGACGGCGTTCGGCATCTCGCCGGCGTGCGGCACGTCGCGCCGCACCGTCATCGATCGTTATACTTCTGCCCGCTCGATGAGCCGGACCCCCATTCCTCCTCTCCGCGCGACGCTCTTCCTCGCGTTCGCGCTCATGGCCGCCACTCCCGTCCGGGCACAGGTCGGCGGCGCGGACTCTCTGCGCCTGTCACTCGGGCGCGCCCTCGCCCTCGGGCTGCGCGAGAATCCGCAAGTACTGGAGGCTGGCTACCAGCGACAGGCTTCGGGAGCCGGACTTCTGGCGGCGTACGGCCGCCTGTTGCCACAGATCGCCCTGACAGGCGCCGCGCAGCGAACCGAGGCCGGCAAGTTCGCGCTGTTCGGCAGTGAGTTTCAAAGCCCGGCGACCTATGCGACCCAGTACGCGTGGGACATCAGCCACAGCCTGTTGGACGGCGGGCGCGATTGGTTCCGCCTGCGCGAGGCACGGGCCGATGCCGAGCGCAGCGTGGCCTCGTATGACTTGCAGTCGCTACGTACGTCGACCGACATCAAGACCCAGTATCTCGAGGCGCGCCGCCAGGAGGCGCTCCTCGAACAGGCCCGGCGCGAAGTCGACCGCCGCCAGAAGCACCTCGACCTGGCGCGAGCGCGCTTGGAGGCCGGCGAGGTGACGCGCTCCGACGAACTCCAGGCCCGGCTCTCGGTCAACCAGGGGGGGGTCGACGTGCTGCGAGCCGCCGAAGCGGCGTCCGAGGCCGAACTCGCTCTGCGCCGACTCCTGGGCGGAGCGCTGCCCCCGGGGCCGCTGGACCTGGTCACCGACTTTCAGGTCTTCGAACCGCGATTCGACGTCGAGGAACTGATCGAGCGAGCCGCGCGGGCCCATCCGGCGATGCGTGAGCTCGAGGCCCGTCGGGAGGCCGACACTTCCAGCCTGTGGGTCGCGCGCTCGAGCTACCTTCCGTCGCTCTCGTTCAGCTACACGCTGTTCCGCTCTGTCGTCGACACGAGCAAGTTCCGCTTTTCCGACTTCGACGCGCGAAACTACTGGACGGTGCAGCTCAACTGGAGCCTGTTCGGCGGTTTCAGCCGGTACAGCGAGACGAGCCAGGCGAACGCCGCGCTGCAGTCCACGCGCGCAGAGATCGACCATCAGCGGCTGACCATCGAGGAGGACGTGCAGAACGCCCTGAGTCGCCTGCGGACAGCCTTCGCCACCAATCAGGCGAATCGGGTGGCCGTCGAGCTGGCCCAGGAGGATTTGCGCCTGGGGGAGGGCCGCTATCAGGTCGGAACGGGCAGCTTCGTCGACTTGCAGGATGCACGGGTCCGGGCCGCCCAGGCAGAAACTGACCTCATCGGATCGACGTACGACTTCTATCAGGCTCTGGTCGACCTGGAACGCGCGACGGGTCTCAACCTGTTTCCCGACGAGGCGCTGCAATGAAGCCCGGCCGCAAGAAGTGGATCGTACTGGGGGCCGGCGTGCTCGTCGTGGCACTGGTCGTGGTAAGCATCCTGACGCAGCGCGAGAAGCGCACCGATGTGCAGGTCGAGGCTGTCCAGCGCCAAGATCTGACGTCCATCGTCAGCGCCAGCGGGACGATCGAGCCCAAGCAATCGGTGAACATCAGTGCCACGACGCCGGGAGAGGTCGTGCGGATCGGCGTCGAGGAAGGTCAACATGTCAACAAGGGGGACTTCCTGCTCCAGCTCGATCCGGTGAACGTCGCGGCCGGAGCCAGCGGTCAGGCCGCGGCCGTAGCGGCGGCGCGCGGCGAGCTGACGTCCGCTGAAAGCCAGCTCGATCTGGCCCGCGACACCTACGAGCGCAAGCGCAAGCTCGCCGCACAGGACCTGATACCGAAGGCCGAGCTGGATCAGGCCCTATCCGACCTGCGCTCGCGCCAGGGAGCGGTGGACGCGGCGCGTAACCGCGTCGCCCAGGCCGAAGCCTCGTTGACATCCGCGCGCCACGACCTGTCCCGCGTAACGATCACCAGCCCGATCGATGGCGTCGTCACGCGGGTCAATGTCGAGGAGGGCGAGGTCGCTATGATCGGGACCATGAACCAGGCCGGGACCATTCTGATGCAGATCGCCGATCTCGGAGTGATGGAGGCGACGGTCGACGTCGACGAGACCGAGGTGGTCAACGTAGACGTCGGCCAGAAGGCCGACGTCGAGGTCGACGCGTTTCCCGATACCACCTTCACCGGTCACGTGACCGAAGTGGCGACCAGCCCGAAGATCGTCCCCACGGCCGTCGGACCGGCCGACGACGCGACGGACTTCGAGGTCAAGGTCACGCTCGACGACACCCTTCCCACGGTCCGCTCGGGTCTCAGCGCGTCCGCCGACATCGTGACCGCGACGCGGCAGAAGGCCCTCACCATCCCGATCCAGTCCCTTGTCGTGCGCACCGTCTCGGACGACAAGGCGAGCGGGGGGGTCGCGGAAAAGGAAGGAGTCTTCGTCGTGCGTGACGGCAAGGCCCAGTTCGTCCCCGTACGCGTGGGGATCAGCGGTGACCGCTACTTCGAGGTCATCAGCGGGGTGCAGCCGGGAGACAGCGTCGTAAGCGGCAGTTACGAGGCTCTGCGCGATCTGACGGATGGCCAGGCGGTGAAGATTCGCGAAGCGTCCGACGAGAAGCCTTGAACGAAGCGACCTCGCTCGACGCCCCCGTTCTGGCCGACTCGCATCTCATCCGCGTCCGCGATCTCACCAAGATCTATCGGATGGGAAGCGAGGAGATCCACGCGCTCGACGGCATCGACCTGGATATCTCGCACAACGAGTTCGTCGCCATCATGGGCCCTTCGGGATCGGGCAAATCGACGCTCATGAACCTGCTGGGATGCCTCGACACGCCGACGCGGGGCGAATACTGGCTGAACGAGCGAGCGGTCAGCGGGCTCGACGACGACGAGCTGGCCCATGTCCGGAACCGGGAGATCGGATTCGTCTTCCAGACGTTCAACCTGCTCCCCCGCGCTTCAGCGTTGAAGAACGTCGAGCTCCCGCTGGTCTACGGGGGGTTCTCCTCCGAGGAGCGCCTCGAGAAGGCTCGCGCCGCACTCCGCGCCGTGGATTTGGAGGAACGTGCGGATCACCGTCCGAACGAGCTCTCCGGCGGCCAGCGTCAACGCGTGGCGATCGCCCGCGCCCTGGTGACTTCCCCGTCCATCATCCTCGCCGACGAGCCGACGGGGAACCTCGACTCGAAGACGAGCCTCGAGCTCATGGAGATCTTCCGGCGAATCTGGCGGGAAGGAAACACGATCATCCTGGTCACGCATGAATCGGACATCGCCGAACACGCACACCGCCGGATCATGATGCTGGACGGCCGGATCGAGAGCGACTCGACGGCGCGCCAGTCGCGAGCCGGGTCGCGACCTCTCTACTGAGTCAGCCGGACGACGATGTCCTGAGCGAGCTGCTCGAAGACGGCGTTCAATTCTGCCGGACTGGGAGCGAAGTAGTATCCACCCTGGGGCTGTGACGGATCGGCCGCCCCGTCCACGTTCGCCAGGAGCTTCATGTAGTTGTTGTCCGGGACGAGCAACGCGTTGCCCGCGTTGGGGTTGCCCAGCCCGATGGCGAAGATGTAGATCCCGTCCGCACGGATCTCGTTGGCCCGCACGATGCCCGATTGGCGCGCTTCGTCCCGCGCCTGGGGCTCGTTGCGACCGTAGCACGACGACGGGTATCCCTGGCACCTCGGCGGGTTCGTCGCGATCGCGTCGGTAGGCAGGTTGTCGGGATCGTTCCACGCCCCGCGGATGTTGCATGGCGTCGTGCAGACGGCCATCACGCAATCGGCGCAGGTGGAGCCCAGGTTGTCCCTGAACGCCGTCGGGCGTCCGTCGGTGAACAGAACCACGACCTTCACCGAGCGGTCACGGACCGGCCCGTTTTCGATCTGCAATCGCGCCAGGCGCAGCCCCTCACCGGTGTTCGTGTCCCCCGCCGACTGCATGAGGTCGATCTTGTTCTTGATCGAGTTCCGGAACGGAGCCCCCAGCGCGAAGCGGTCGGTCCCGCGGATCTGGTACGAGACGAGCCCCATCTGGTCCAAGTTGTCGTCGAACTTGTCGACGAAATTCTTGGCCGCGATCTGCAGGTCGTCCCATGCCCCGTTGTCGCCCAGCGAACCCGACTGGTCGATCAGGAAGACGATGTCCAGCGGAGGCACCGTGGCCTCCGCGACGGCCGAAACCGTGGCCTGGTTGTGGCCCAGGACGCGCATGAAGTACATCGGAACGACCCGGGTGGCGGTGACCGTGACGGTAGCTTCGCCGAAGGAGTTCGTGCCGAAGTTGATGCTCAGCGTCTCGTCGCCGTGCGAACCGGGGTCGACGCCATTCGCCGCGGCGAGCGAGGTAGCCCGTTGCAGCGCCATGGACTGCCCGAGCCGCAGGGCCCCGGCGGCACCCAGCGCACCGGCGTCCACCGCGCGCGACAGCTGAGAGTCGTTCCAGTAGAGATTCCCGCCGTCGACAGCCAAACCGACCATGCCCAGCAGGATGACCATGCTCACGGCGACGATGGCCAGCACCGCGCCACGCTGATTCCGCACGAAAGCCAACATCTTCCTCTTCTCTCCTAGCGGCCTGCCGGATTTGCCCACGGGCTCAGAAGACGGCCCGTTCGTAGAGCGTCTCGGGAATGACCTGATCCACGACGCCCGCGAAGGGGGTGATCGGCTCGTATTGGTAGAACAGCTCCATCACGTACACCGACTGACCGTCGACCATGCCCCACGAGTCGACGCCCATCGCGTCGTCGCCGACGTCCCCGATCCGACTCGAGCCGCTGTACCCCGCGGTCGCGATCTGCTCGACGACCCTCGGAGTACCGCCTTGCACGAGCAGGCGGCTCGCCACGACCCCTCCGTGACCGGACAGGTCGATGTCCGACCCGTTGGCCATCGTGATATCGGTGGCCTCCTGGAGCGAGCTACCGCGCGCGGCCAGGTTGGCACCTTCACGGCTGAGGGTCGTCATCGTGTGGACCCGGCTCAGGATCATGCCGAACTCCGCGACCCCGAGCGCCAGACCCAGGAGCAGGACGGTGACGATCGCCGTCTCGGCGATCGCCGTTCCGCGTGCGTCCCTAATTCTGATTTTCGAAGAACGGCTCATTCTTCATCGATGTCTGCACGGTGAAGTCGTACGTGTCGCCGGGGAAAAAATGGCTGATCAAGGGCGTCAAGAAATGGTACGAAAAGCCGGCCCGGACGGTCACCACCTGGGACGGGCCGCCTCCGTCGGGCGGTTCGATCTCCAGCCGGTCCAGGTCGAGCGTCAGGTTCGCGGCCTGTTCCTCGATCACCTCGCGGATCGATTCTACACGTGTCAGCGGATCCCCCGTGTCTGGATCGTCGAGCGTGCGTCCCGTGACGGCGAAACGGGTCGCTTCGTGAACCGCGTGCTGGATCGTCAGCCGAGAATAGAACAGATACCCGAAGTCCCAGATACCCGAGATCATCAACATGACGAGGGGAATCGCGACGGCGAACTCGGCCAGGGTGCCACCACGTGTGGATCGCAACCCCTTCGACCGACAGGTCCTTACGACAGTGCACTCGCGCATCTGCGCTATCCTTTCAGAGCGCTCGTTCGACAAGACCCCCAAAATGGGGGACTCCTATTTTATTCGAAAACCGCCCTTCGTTTCAAGGGTCAGCAAACATTTCTTTCCATTTGTCCACTGCAAGTTTCGTGCGCGAAGTTGAAACAGGGGAACGATTTGGGTGCCGCGGCAGGAAGGTTTGAAACCGAAACGGACTTCCACTTTTTTCCCCTTGGGTTCCATTCTGGAGCCTCCTGGCCAGGATGCATCGAAATCGAGTCGATTCAGAGAGACGAGCACCGCTTCTGGTCGGGGAATCGGAGACCAACCTCTGCCCGCAGGGCGGCACGGACGGCGCTCGTTTGCGCCCGAGAGCACGGATGGAGGTGAAACGCGAGAGTTCCCGGGCCACGCGGTACGCGAAGTTTCTCGCGTCGTCCCCTGGCGCTGGCTAGCTTTACCGGCATGATGGGCGAAACTTGGCGTGAGATCCGCCCCGGAGACCGAGTCGTGGTGGCCATGAGCGGCGGCGTCGATTCGAGCGTCGCTGCAGCTCTCCTGGTCGACTGCGGGTGCGACGTCATCGGGATTACGATGAAGAACTTCTGCTACTCGGACCTCCCCGAGGAGACGCCCGCGGCATGCTGCTCCCTGGAGGCGATCGAAGACGCCCGCGGGGTGGCTCGGCGGCTGGGAATCAGGCACCACGTGCTCGACTTCGAGGGTCCCTTCCGACAGGCAGTGATCGAGCCGTTCGTGGCGGAATATGCCGCCGGCCGGACTCCCAACCCGTGTGTCCGGTGCAACCGCTTCGTGCGCTTCCCACGTCTCTGGAAGAAGGCCCGTCTTCTTGGTGCGCGATGGGTCGCGACCGGACACTACGCGCGTGCTGTTCGTTCCCATCCGGGGGCTGAGGTCGAGCTGCGCCGTCCGGCCGATCGCGACAAGGACCAGACCTTCTACCTGTGGGGATTGCCCGTGCCTCTGCTCGAGAGGACCCTGTTCCCCCTCGGAGGCCTGACCAAGGACGCGGTCCGCCAGCGGGCCGCGGACCTCGGGCTCGAGGTGGCCGACAAGCCCGACAGCCAGGACATCTGCTTCATTCCGGACGGCGACCTGGCTGGTTTCCTGCGCGAGGCCGCGGGGACGGCGCCCGTCGCGGCCGAGCGATTCGAGCCGGGACCCGTCGTGGACGGGGCCGGTCGTCGCATCGGGACGCATCCCGGCAGCGGGTTCTTCACCATCGGCCAGCGCCGTGGTCTGGGCCTCGCGGGAGGAGGTCGGCGCTATGTCGCCGAGATCGCCGCCGGCAACACGCTCGTCGTCGGCCCGGAGAGCGCGCTGTATCGGGCTGGACTCGAGGCTCTGGACGCCCACTGGTTGGTCGAGCCCGTCGACGGTCCACTACGGGTCGAGGCCCAGATCCGATACCGGGCCCCGGCCGCACCGTGCACCGCGCGAGCCAGACAGGGGCGCGCGCTCGAAGTCCGCTTCGATCGGCCCCAGCGCGCGATCGCCCCCGGCCAGTCCGTCGTCCTGTACGACGGCGATCGGGTGCTCGGGGGCGCCACGATCGCACGCGGCGTCGAATAACCGGTTCCCCGTTCTGGCCGAAATCTTGCTACGTTGACCGACGCACTGAGCATCCGGGGTTTTCCCGCGGAACCGTACGAATGAACTTGTGCGAACCGCCTTCTCCGCCCTGACGCGAGCCCGAACGGCCCTCCTCGACCTGCAGAACCCTGATGGCGGGTGGGGCCCTCGACGCGACTCGCCGAGCTTCACCGAGACGACCTCGCTGGCCGTCCTGGCCCTGCCCGAGAGTGTCGAAGCGTCAGAGCGTGGCCGAGGCTGGCTGCGCGCGCGCCAGCGCCCGGACGGTGCGTGGCCCGTCTCGGAGGCCGTCGCCGGTCCGTCGTGGATGACCAGCCTGGCCGTTCTGGCTCTCACGGGATCGGCGACCGATTCTGCTCGAGCCCGGCGCGGTGCTGCCTGGCTGCTCCAGCTGGAGGGGCGCGGCTACCCCCTCCTCGCGCGGGCATTTCTGCTCCTGTTTCCCCGGCGAAGAGTCGTCGCCTTGAACCCCGATCTGAAGGGCTGGCCATGGGTTCCGGGAACGTTCAGCTGGGTGGAGCCGACCGCCTATGCCATGCTGGCGCTGAAGCGCATGCGTGACGCCTTGCCGCCGGAGCCGCTTCGCGAGCGACTCGATCAGGGACGACGCATGCTGCTCGATCGGGCGTGCCCGGGGGGCGGATGGAACTACGGAAACTCAGAGGTCCTCGGTGACGTCCTGTGGCCCTATCCCGACACGACGGCGTGGGCACTCCTCGCCCTACAGGGCGGAGGCGCGCGGCCGGTCGAGGTACAGGAGGCGCTTTCTGCCCTCGCCCGCATGATCGAGCGCAACCGCTCCGGGCTCGCCCGCTCGCTGGCGATCCTGGCCCTCGGTGCGTACGGAGTCGACGTCGAGAGGTACCGGGAACGGCTGGCCGAACGACTCTCCCAGGTGGAGGCCTTCGGCGACGTCAGGGCTCTGGCCCTCGCGGCGACCGCGCTCGACTCCACGCGACACCCCTTTCAGCTCCCGGTCTCCGATGCGGCGTAGGGAGTTTCTCGGCACGACGGCCCGGGCCGTGGCCGGCACGGCGCTCCTCGGAGCGACCGGATGCCGTCCCGGAAAGCCGAAATGGGGGCCATCGGCCTACCGGCGACCGGCGCGGTCGACGGTCGCGGTGCTGGCCGCCGAGGATTACGGCGGTCCCCTCGAGGAGATCGTTCGCCGCGGGATCGGCCTGTGCGGCCTCGAACCGCGTGGGCTGAAGGTGGTGCTCAAGCCGAACTTCGTGGAATACGACCCACATGGGGTGGTGAACACCCATCCAGCCGTCCTGCGAGCGGCGATCGACGCCTTCCGCGGCCTGGGAGCGAGCGAGGTCGTCGTCGCCGAGGGAGCCGGTCACCGCCGCGACAACGAGTACCTGCTGGACGCCACAGGGATCGGCGGGATCCTCCGCGAAACGGGAACTCGATTCGTCGACCTGAACGTCGACGTGACGCGGGCCGTGCGATTGCCGACCCGGTTTACCGATCTGGGTTCGCTGTACTTGCCCGAATCGGTCCTCGGCGCCGACCTGTTGGTGTCCCTCCCGAAGCTCAAGACCCACCACTGGGCGGGCGTCACGCTCTCGCTCAAGAACATGTTCGGAATCGTTCCCGGATCGATCTACGGCTGGCCAAAGAACATCCTGCACTGGGCCGGCATCGGTGACAGCATCCTCGACATCAATGCGGCGCTTCGAATCACCCGATTCAACCTCGTCGACGGAATCGTCGGGATGGAGGGCAACGGTCCGATACAAGGGGATCCTCGGCACAGCGGCGTGCTCGTATTCGGGGCCGATCCGGTAGCCGTCGACGCGACCAGCGCCCGACTGATGAACATCGACCCGAGGCAGGTTTCCTACCTGCGACAGGCCGGAGAATTCCTGGGGAATATCGATCCCGCGCGCATCCGACAGGCGGGCGAGAACCCCGAGCGCTATGCCCAGGATTACGCGGTGCTGGACAGCTTCCGCGGACTCAAGCTGCCGACCCGGGCGACGAGTGGCTGAAGGGCGTCACAAGGATCGTCCGATCAGGTCTTCCAGGTTTTCCCGCCTCCCCCGACTCAGCCGAAGCTGCGTCCCGTCCTTGAGGATCACGACGAACGCTCCGTTGAACCACGGCTGGAGCTCGAGGACTCGATCCAGATTGACGATCGAGGATCGATGGATGCGCGCGAAGCGTCGTGAATCGAGCTGCTCTTCGAGCTTCGTCAGGCTCTCGCGTAGCAGATAGGCGTCATCGCCGACATGGATCTTGGCATAATAGTCGGCAGCCTCGATCCAGTCGATATCTTCTGTCTTGATGAACAAGATCCGGTCACCGGTACGCACGACGATCCGCTCCAGCGGGCGCTGACCGGAGCCGGCGCCGTTTCCGTCCTCCATTCCCTCGCCTTCTACCCGCGTCTCGTGCTCCCGAAGCATCTGGACCAGTCGGGACCGCAGATCCTCGGCAT
>Ga0315553_10002250_pt1 | contig 15596 bp, 10 predicted proteins | sample SalMarSW160140MG_FD_203099 | JGI IMG/M metagenome (GOLD analysis project Ga0315553, IMG submission 203099) | Salt marsh sediment microbial communities from the Plum Island Ecosystem LTER, Massachusetts, United States - Salt Marsh Sediment SW1601-40 ... | reverse complement strand
GACACCCCCTTTTATCCAAAAAACTTTTGTTAAAGCATCAAAACTTCTTCGGATGCCTTTAATCCCCCGTTCTACGCTCACTAACTCCACGCACTACCATCTCAAACGTCAGTTACGTTCCAGCTGCTATTAGCAAATCCTTGAACGCACGGTACCTTGTTTAGGGAGACACCCCCTTCCGATTTCTCCCAAATTTTAATTTGGTTGAGAAACCGCTAATTCACGCTATGTGAATTAGCTGCTACCGCAGCGATCTTTTGCTGCTTTCTTTTCCATCTTTCTTCTCTCTTTTCTTTTTAAAAAACTCTTTCATCAACCTGGCGGCTTGTTCTTTTAATAGGCCTTCTTCTACTTCCACCTGGTGATTCAATTTTTTTTCGCTGATGATATTAAAAACCGAACCGCAGCCGCCGAATCTTTCATCCCGCGCGCCAAATACAATTTTTTTTACACGTGCAAGGACAAGCGCACCTGCACACATTATACACGGCTCAATAGTCGTGTAAACAGTAACATCTTCAAGCCGCCAACAACCCAGTGCATTTGCTGCGGCAGTTATCGCGATGATCTCAGCATGCGCAGTCGGGTCTTGTAATTGCTCAGTCCGGTTGTGTCCGCGTCCGATGATTTGGTTCTTATATACCGCGACCGCACCGATCGGCACCTCATCTGCATCAAATGCCTTTTGCGCTTCTTTAAGAGCTTCGTTCATGAAAAATTCATCGGTCATCTGAACTCCGCTCTTTGATTACAAAGATACAACAGAAAGATAACAGAGATATTCATAGCATTAGGCGGCGGATCTGGCATTTTAGATTACCGAAATTTACAATCAAACCTGTTCGTATCCCAGAAGCCTTCAAATATGAGATAATTTGCGATTCATGAAGTTTGGGAATATTACCTTCTAGGCTTTTAAGTTCAACAATAACACTATCATTGATGACGAAATCCGCTCTGAATTTACCAACTCTCACACCCTCAAATGCAACTGGGTATTCTTTCTCAGTTTCAAATGACAGATCAGTTTTTTCTAAAGCTTGCTGAAGTGCTCGTGAATATATTCTTTCGACAAAGACAGGACCCAATTCATTGTGAACTCGGTAACATGCCGCAATTATTTCCTCAGTTACTGGATGTCTCTCCTCTTTCATCATTTTTCTTTTCATTATTTTTTATCGCAGGAATCTTTCTTTTTATCACTGCCATCAACTCCACCTTTGGTGGAGTATACGCCCGAGGCGATTCGAACGCCTAACCTGCGGATCCGTAGTCCGCCGCTCTATCCAATTGAGCCACGGGCGCTTTGCGGCACAATGCTTTGCGGGCACGCACTTTATTATGAACCCATTTGTGCCATATTTGTGCGGTGCGTAGATCCATTATAACCATAAAGAATTGTGTTGTCAATATTACCCTTGTAGAAATAAACTGTGGACTACAGAATGTTATCTTTTAGAATATATAAAACCCTTCATTTTTTGTGAATATTAATTATTATTACATAGGAGGTTCGCCGGTATTAAATTCTACCTTGACAAAATGCAAAAATGCTTTATAGGTATAATATAATCATCCCTAGTAAGCTACGGCTCACTAGCCACCTCCGGGTTACGATCCGGAGGTTTTTCTTGTAATGAATAGAGTATTTTTTTTAATTGACGGGTTCAACATCTATCATTCAATCTTAGACCTAAAACGTCATACTGGATATTCCACAAAATGGTTGAATCTTGCTTCTTTAATGAAATCATATGTTCATCTTTTTGAAAAAGACGCTCAAGTTAAAGCAATCCACTATTTCTCAGCTATCCCCTATTACCTAACTGCTCAAAATCCAGGAAAAATCCAGCGCCACAAAGATTATATAAGTTGTTTAGAATCCGTAGGTATCCGTGTGGAACTTGGGCGTTTCAAGGTTAAGTATGTATATTGTGATAAGTGTAAGAGTATGATTTTAAAACATGAAGAAAAAGAAACAGATGTTACTATCGCTATCAAAGTCGTAGAAATATTTTTGAAAGACGAATGCGATACCACTGTTGTTGTTTCTGGAGATACAGATCTTTCACCTGCAATCAAAAAATGCAAGAATCTGTTTCCTGGCAAAAAAATTATATTTTGTTTTCCTTACGCGAGAAAAAACAAAGAGTTATCCTCTTTAGCACCGGGATCTTTCTCAATCAGTAAAAAACAGTATATTAAACACCAATTTCCAAATTCCGTTCTGCTTAAAGACGGAAAAAAGATATATATACCTAAAACATGGTAGGAAATAAAGGTAATTGAAAGGGGTCATCAAATCGCCCGCAAACAGTTTCGAGTTTCTAGCTTGTCCTGAGTGTATCGAAGGGGTCTGACCCCCACCGGTAGTCCCCATTCTCTACACCATATCCTTGCCATTGACATCTATCTTAATTTATGTACTATTAAATAGGTTAATGGCGGTTAACCACAGGAGGTAAAGTAATCCATCTGAGTTACTGTATAGTAAGATTCGAAAAAGACAAGAGTTGTAAGTACGTACAAAAAGTGGGTTATTGAAGTCCTAGAGCTAATAATTCGCATTAGATCGAGATCGCAACGAGTATTAGATATCCGAAGGAATATAACCTGCCGTATTGTGGCTAGTATGATTTCAACAAAGGAGGCTGATCATGAAAGAACTTAAAGATCTTGTCACATACATTTTTAAAGCATTAGTAGACAACCCGGATAAGGTTGAGGTAACAGAAATCGCTGGCGATAAGAGCATTATATATGAGCTTAGAGTCGGTGAAGGTGATTTGGGTAAGGTAATCGGTAAAGAAGGTAGAACTGCACGAGCTGTTAGAACGATTATTACCGCTGCGGCTATGAAATTGGGAAAACGCACGGTATTAGAGATTCTTGAATAATAAAGAGTCGTATCTCTTGTCTTTTTCGTTCTATTTTGTGCGGACGATCGCGGCTGTTACATAGTCCACAATAACAGCTGTCGACATCAGCTAAGAAAACAATTAAAGCAAATAAGGGGAGTGATTACATCACTCCCCTTATTTGCACTTAACGTACGTGTTTACGCACGCTCTATTTTTGTGGCTTTTTCCCCTTTGGGGGATTGAGTAACGTCGAACTTGACCCGATCACCTTCATTCAGGGTACGATAACCTTCACCGGTAATTTCCTGGAAGTGGGCAAACACATCACCACTACCATCTTCTTTCTCGATGAAGCCAAATCCTTTTCTACTGTCAAACCACTTGACTGTACCGTATGGCATGTTTCTCCTTTCAAGCTTCTATTTGTAATAAGGGATGAGAATATGAGTATCCTACAGTCCTACGACAAATAACTTAGCTTAACTAATATTAATTATATACATATAATAGGTTTTGTCAAGAGAAAAGAACGATATACCGAGATCGCTCAGCTGCAGCTCTTTGAGACAGGCATATCTATGGCTTTGTAGGAATCGATCAATGTTTGCTTACCCGCAATATTATTGAAGAGTATGAACATAAACTGGGCAAAACCCGGATAAGAGATCTCGCTAAGTCTCGCAACACGCCGAGCTATATTACTTAAAGAATAGAATTCCTTTTTTAGAAAAAAATAACCCTCGGCAAGTTCTCGCTCGGTCATGTTTTTTGGACGAAACGTCACGGTAGAGTGGTTATAATGATTCCAATCTTCAGAAATAAGTCTGCCCTCTTGTTTAAGACGACGATATATTCTCGTTCCCGGATATGGTGTTAGAACATTGAATGTCGCAGTCGCTATTTTGTTTCTGTATAAAAACTCCAGGGTTTCATCAAATACTGCTTTGGTATCGTCATCCAAGCCAAAAACAAATGAGGGATGAAATATGATACCAGCATCCTGTATTTTTTTTATTGCTTCTTCATTTTCCTTTAATGATTTCAATGTCTTACGCATTTTTCTAACCGCTGTCGTAGATACTGATTCCAGTCCGATAAAAAGCCCACGGCAACCTGATTTCCAACATAGTTGCAGTAATTCATCATCCCCGGCTATTGTTACAGTACATTGACCGCCCCACTCGATGTTCAAGGGAGCCATTTCCCTGAACAACTCCTTTGCATATTTAGGGTTAGCTACAACATTATCATCGAGCGAAAGATATATTTTTGAATTCGAATTTTCTATGTCTTTTATTACATGTGGTATTGGCACCGTACGTATTTTCTTGCCATAGACATTGCTCACTGAACAAAATTCACAATCATAAGGACATCCTTTGCTTGTGTAAAAACCAGGACACTTAACACCCAATACACTCCGGTCGATCCTGGAATCCCTTTTTGGTAGAGGGGCGGTTGATAGATCCGGTTCTTTGCTCTGGTAATACTTCTTCAAGGTATTCTGTTTGAAATCATCAACAAGATTAGACCATGAGCCTTCAGCCTCACCGATCACCACAGCATCCCCAAATTTGATCGCTTCCTCAGGCATGACTGATGCATGAATCCCGCCAAAAACTACCTTGCTTCCTTTCTCCCTGAATATTTTTGCCAATTGATAACTTCTTTTTGCAGTAGCAGTCATTATCGAGATTCCGACTAGATCATAGTCTTTCGAGAAATCAATATCACTGATATGCTCATCAACCATACTGACTTCAATATTCTCCGGAGTATGGGCAGCGATGATCTGCAAAGCAACCTGCGGTACTTTAAAACCTACAGGCGACCTTTTAGCTGAAGAACGTGGTGAAATTAATAGTAATTTCATAATTCTTATTATTAAATTTTCCCATTAGACACTTGCTGATATTTCCTGAATTATACATATTCTATCAAAGAAGTCAATGGTATTTTCTGTTATGCCAATCGTTGATATAATAATTGAAGAAATGAATACGGTTTTTTAGAATCTTGAAGTCGGCCCCATTTTTAGATATTCTATATAGATAATGCGGGTATTGACTTTTTAAAATAAGTAGATATATTCAGTAATCAAAACCAACATAGTGTTGCAATAGCATATCGTTTCGATATAGCTGTTTGTGGATTTTGTGGTTGTAATATATAAAGGCTACATAGTTATCCAGAAAAGGAGGTATTATGAAAACCAGCAACCTCGTAATATTGTTGTTGATCGTTACATCATTCGTTTTTGCTCACCCTGCTGATGATGCGTCATTCGGTCTGTTCAGGACCATGTCCGCAGACAATGGTTCTGCTGGCCATTTCCATGTTGGGTTATGGCTGAGGGGTTTTGGCGAAAAAAGGGATGTCGCGGTGCTCGGTGAACAAGCCGGACAAGCCAGTCATAAGGGTGGCGATATGTTTTTTGGACTCGGTTATGCAGTAACTGATAATTTCGCTTTCAACGTAGCAAGTTCCTTTCACGGTGACGCTATTGATTACACTGCTACAGATTTCACACGTGCCAGTATGGGCCTGGGTGATACCAAGATCGCCTTCAAATTCGGACTGGGCAGGGATAATATCAAAGTTGGCCTTAGCCCGTTCATTTCTTTGCCAACTGGTCAGGACCGCTCCACGACACTTGAGGACAAGAGCTATGTGTTTTTTGGCGCTGCCTTGGGCAATGATGGTGGTGTCTTCAGATATTTCTCAAGCGGTGGAACCGATATGGGCGTGGTTGGTTTACTGACCTTAAAATCCAAGCTCATGACCATTGATCTGAATATTGGTTATGTCGATAGAAATAAAAACGATTCTGAAATAGGTTTTCGCAACAACTACACGATCTACCGGGCAGCATTTAGTTGGGACCTCGGTACGATCGTTCCCTTTATTGAACTTGGCGGTATTGATTTCTGCGGCAAAGATCAATTCTTTACTTTCATTGATGATGATTCTGTATTCGGACCTAATCCCGTCTTTATAACTCCAGGGATCAGTATCAGGCCCGGTAATTTTAATATCGACCTTGCGGTCGATATCCGTGGCTGGGAAGGTGATAATGAAAGGGCATTCCCGACGGCGATTACTGACAGCACAAATACACCTACTGGTTATGGTGTCACGCCAGCATGGGCCGGGATTATCGGTATATCATACTGCCATGATTTCAAACAAAAAATGCCCGAACAAGGCAGGATCGCTGGTATAATAACCTGCCGTGAATCAGATGAACCACTTAAAGCCAATGTTGGTCTGTATCACCCAGAAGGGCTCGTTGCATCTGATGGCAGTGATATGGACGGCAAATATTCGTTCAAGGATATTGAACCAGGCACTTATAAGCTGACTATTAATGCAACAAATTACGAGCCTTACAGTATCGGTCTATTGGTTAAAGCCGGCGAAACTACACCTCTGGACATCGCTCTTGATCCGATCGCAAAACAAGGCAGACTAGTGGTCCGCGTGATTGATCTAGAAAACCAGGAACCCATGACGGCACACATAAGTATCGGTGATAATATAACGAAAACAGCAACAGAAACTTTTGAACAGATCCTCATGCCGGGATCTTATAATATCATTGCGATCGCTGCGACAGAAGATTACCTGCCTTTTGAAAGACAAATTATCATCGAAGCCGGAAAAACCCTCGAACTCGAAGTCGCACTGGTGAAGAAGGCATTCAAGATCGTCTTGCCTCAGGTTTATTTTGAAACCGCCAAAGCAGAATTGAAATCAGAATCACATAATACATTGGATGAAGCAGTCCTTACCATTCAAAAGGTGCTGGGTGGAAATCTCAATACTACGATCGAGGTTCAAGGGCATACAGATAGCCGCGGCAGCGCAGACTATAATATGAGCCTTTCCGACCAAAGAGCCAATGCAGTAAAGAACTACCTGGTCAGTAAACATGATATTGAGGGTTCAAGATTGGTTGCCAAAGGATATGGTGAATCTCACCCGATCGCTCCGAATAATACTAGTGATGGAATGGCAAAGAATCGTAGAGTCGAATTCGTCATACTCAAATAGGTTTCTGTTCATTATAATATGAAAAATCAAAACCATGTAATATAGCTGTTACTTTCTTGCAGCTTTATGCTTGACATGTTTAGTTCTCTTCTTATAATACATAAAAATCCATGATACTTCTGATCGAACCGAACATGAAAATAAAAAAAAGACTGTGTGATCTTCTCAGTCGAGAGAGAATTCTTGCTATCGGTTCCTATGCAGAAATGCTGGAGATGATCGCAAAATTCAAGAATAGGATCAATATCATAATCGCCAATATTCGACTATTTAAAGATATACTTTTGAGAGGAACGCTCTTTCGACTCTGCCAGAAGCTGTATATAGAAATCCCACCTATTCTCGTTCTCTACCGAAGGGGCGATGAGAAAATAAAGGAAGAGTTTGAAAAAAACAATGTCTCCTGTTCAATCATTAAGTTTGATGGTGACGATACCAGTTTCCCTGAACGCTATATTGATACAATAAAACGACTGTATCCCGATGTCATTGTCAATATGAAACAAGCTCATGAATCATGGCTCAGGGGTGATATTACACAAACAATTGCTGATCCCCATGATTGGCTTGTTAAAGAAGGCTTTCTTAAAGCGATTGAGGGCTCGAAGATAGGAAAGATCGCAAAGGACATGGAAACATTCATGCCTTTGATAAAAAAGATGCTGTCCACAGCAGAGTCTGAAGAAGAAAAGAAGACTAAACAAAATATTCCTATTAAGGATTATGAGAAAAAATACCATGAACTCAAGAAAAAATACGATCTCCTGGTACAATATGTTAAAGAACTAGCACATCACACAAAAACACCTTAAGAGCTATCTGCCTTGATCCTTTTATTGACAACGATCTTTCTATTATTTCTCACCTCTCCGGCGGTTGCCCAGAACACATTCAAGAACGAGCAAGATCATTTTCCACGGGTACGCCAGGCTCGAGAAAACTGTGAACAAAGCATAGATTCGATTTTCCGCGCCAAGGGGCTTGACTATCCACCAGAAGAGATTTTGATAGTTGCTTGTAAAAAAGAACGGCTCGTTGATTTATGGGCACGTCCTGATACCAGTGAAGCCTTTTTCATAATCAAACAATATCCTTTCACTGCATTTTCCGGTACTCTTGGACCGAAACGTAAACAGGGTGATCTTCAGATACCTGAAGGCTTTTATATCATAAATCATTTTAACCCTTATTCCAACTTTCACTTGTCGATGAAGATAAGCTACCCCAACAAATCAGACAGCATTTTAGGAAAAAGGGGGAGTCTGGGCGATGAAATACGTATTCATGGAAGTTTTGTAACGATCGGCTGTATTCCGATCGGCGATGAAGCGATAGAAGAACTTTACATTATATGTGTCGATATGAAATCAAAAGGCCAGCATAGCATACCGGTCTATATCTTTCCAGGTATGATGGACGAACAAAATTGGTCTGGATTAAAGAACATCGCCGGGCAGGACAGCGTCCTTTTCAAATTCTGGGATAACCTGCGTAAAGGCTATGATCTTTTTAGCGCAACACACCGCAAACTCATATTTCAAATAGACTCGCAAGGTGAGTACGTCTTTACGGGCACTCATGCACGGCTCAACACATATCCGTGGATGAATAAAAACGGCATACAGAACTCATTGTGTGACAGAATCGAACCGCCCGATGGTTTCAAGCGGCAGTACTGCGCTGTTAACTCCTATGGGGACTGGCTGAGACACTTGCCCTTGAAACCAGGTAACCCAAAGGTTTGCCTTTATAATGGTGTTGAAAAAACCTATCAGGGCGGTCACTGTGCAGTAGTCGATATTGATGTTGGCCAAGAAGACTTGCAGCAATGCGCTGATGCGATCATGAGATTGCATGCCGAGTATCTTTTCTCAAGAAAAGCATTCAGTGAAATTGATTTTAGCTTGACTAACGGCGATGAAGTGGGTTTTAGAAAGTGGATTTCAGGGTATCGACCCCTGGTCAGTGGCAATAATGTAACCTGGCACAAACGTGCGCTGCCGGATTCTTCATACGAAACTTTCCGCGCCTATTTAAAATTCATCTTCACTTATGCAGGGACTTATTCACTAAATCAGCAAGCTACGCGCATTGAAGATCAAAACGACATGATGATCGGCGATATATTTATCGAGGGTGGATTCCCCGGTCACGCAGTCCTGGTGACTGATATGGCGATAAATTACCGGACCGGTGAGAAAGTATTCTTGCTCAGCCAGAGCTATATGCCAGCTCAGGATATCCATATCTTAAAAAATCTAAATACGCCGGATCTAGACCCCTGGTATAAACTGAATCCCGGTGATGATTTATGTACACCTGAATGGACTTTTGACTTCAAAAACCTGAAACGGTTTTAACCTTTCAATTCCCGCAATCCTATTAGCAGTATTATAATTACGAAACGGGATAAATCGGGGAACGACAAGGGCACCACTCCGTCATCCTGGTAATTACCAGAATGACGGAGTGAATTAGAAGAAGCTCATGGACTAAAAGCCTAGCCCAGTAAATCAGGGCATCAGAATGAAAGATATCAGTAAACCGGTATATCAGACAACATATTGGTTCGAATATCCCAAGATTCTTATGTGCTTTCCACTTGTCTTCTGATCACTTGATATACTTACGTTGCAACTAAATAAACCAGGTTGAATAGCAACCTTTGTTTTCAAGTAGCCGTGATGTTGACTTGATGCATTTTTTCGTTACACTAACCAATGGAGGTAGTATGAAAAAATCATTTATATTGTTCATATCAATATTTATAGCATTCACATTATCATGTCAGAAAAAGAAAACCTCTCAAGCTGGTTTTGAAATACCTGAAGGACAAAAAAGAGATGTCGAAGTGCTTTACGTTACACCAGAAGGCGGGACTGAGGGACTCAGTGAAGTCACTGAAATCCTTGTTTCTTTCAACCAGCCGATGGTGCCGCTCGAAGGCGTCCCCGAATTCGAGAAACGCGGCCCGCTGCGGATCTTGCCGGAAATCAAAGGAAGATTTCGATGGCGCGGAACTTCCACCCTGTTTTTTATCCCGGATGAACCATTAGTCGGCGGAACCAAATATGTCTGCACAGTACCCAGGGGGACAAAATCCCTTACCAATACCAGCCTCAAACAAGACTACTCCTGGCAATTCACTACTGCTCGACCGCGCCTTAATACTTCGAAACCATATCATGATCAACAGTGGATCGAATTGGACCACAAAATATACCTCCTCTTCAATCAACCGATGTCCCCGGATAAAGCAAAACCTTTTATTAAATTACTCGTGCGTGATGATAAAGGTTTTGAAAAACCGGCATCTTTCAAGGCACGCAGCATGAGTAAAGAAGAAGAAGAGGAAGTCGGCTCATACTGGAAACCAGAGAGAACGATAGTCGTCGATCCAAATAATAACTTGCCCATTGAAAGCAAGGTAATGGTTAAATTGCTCGAGGGATTACCAGGAGCACTTGGTGCTCACGGTATGGATACAGAACGCACCGTTGTTTTTTATACTTTTAACTATTTCAGATTTGTTGATCTTGATAATTCCGTACAAAATCCTCAGGAATCAGTGTGCTTTGAATTCAGCAACCCGGTCATTTATCAAGATTTCATCGAGCATATCAAGTTCAGTCCAGATGTAAAAATACCTGATCATTATAAAAATTGGACACACTCTTCAACAAGACTATGTGTCTATCTTGATCTTAAACCCGACACCAAATATAAAGTTACTATCGATAAAGAACTGAGCGATCGCTTTGGTAATAAACTCGGCGAAGAAATCAATGTTTCTTTTAAAACCACAGATTACGACCCGCAAATCAGTCTTGCTACAGGACGCGGAATAGTTGAATCCTATTCAGAAAAACGCCATCCAATAACGATCACCAATGTAAATCGAATACGAAAAAAGATGGCTTTGCTCGAACGAAATGAGGTAATTCCAACGCTATTGAGCAACGGTGTTTTTTATAGCTGGAGTAAATATGATCCTATTTTCGACTATGATATCGATGAAAATTGGACGATCAATGGTGAAAGAAATATCAAAATAACAAAACCGCTCGAACTCAGTGATGTTCTCCAGCTGAATAATACTGGCTATGTTTTCTTTGAGATTGACGCCGGCGAAGTACTCCGCTATGGTCGCCGTTATTACCGTGGTCTATTGCAGATCACGAACATCGGGATATCTGGAAAATTCGCATCCGAGAATAACCTTATCTGGGTTACGACGCTTAAAGATGCAAAACCCGTTGAAAATGCTTATGTTGAGTTGCGTGACGACAAAAATCGGATCCTGTGGCAGGGAAAAACTGACGCCGACGGCATCGTAGAAACACCGGGCTGGAAGCGATTGGGAATGATCGCGGAAAACCGTTGGAGCAAACCTAGAATATGGGTCTTTGCTAAAAAAGGCGGTGATGAAACATTTATTGCCTCAGATGAAGGTACTGGCGTCTACCCCTATGATTTTGGCATTTCATATGATTGGAGCCCTGAACCAGAACAATACCAGGCATATATTTTCACTGAAAGAGGTCTATATAAATCCGGTGAGGATGTGTACATAAAAGGTATCCTCCGCGAAAAATACAAGGGTAAGTGGCGCATATCAAATAGTGTCAAAAGTATTGACCTGACGATCTTCAATTCCCGTAATGAAGAGATCTATAATAAGACACTCGCCACATCTAATTACGGTTCTTTCGATATCCGACTCCCGATCCCTGCGGATGCACCAACTGGTTGGTACGAAATTGTCGCTGATCTTATCGACATGGACAGGAAATTCTATGGCTCATTCAGGGTAGAAGCTTACCGTCCGGCACAATTCGAAGTCAAGGTAAAAAGCGATAAGGACGAATATATTTTTGGTGATGATTTTAATGGAGAGATCAATGGGCAGTACCTTTATGGTGGACCGATGTCCGGAGAAAATGTTGAATGGACTATGACCCTCGATTATTCATACTATACGCCACCCGGTCATAAAGGTTATCGGTTTGGACCATCTTACTGGTATGGTGATGATGAGTGGGAGTTTGAAGGTGTTATCGGATCCGATGCAGGTGAACTAGATCAATACGGAAAGATCAAAGTCCAAAAGAAAATCGTTCAAGACGAGATAAGACGGACGATGATGCTTACTCTCGAAGGATCAGTGACCGCTCAAAATCGCCAGACTCTCTCTGGTCGGAAAACTTGCCTGGTTCATTGCGGTGAATATTATATCGGCATAAAACCACAGAGAACATTCATTGAAATGAAAAAACCGACCGAATTCGAGTTCATTACAGCAAAACCAAGTGGCGAACTGGTCGCCGGTAAAAATATCAGTATTGAAATTATCAGAAGAGAATGGACAAGTGTCCGCAAAGCCGGCGTTGAAGGAAGATATGAATGGGTTACCGAGAAAAAAGACAGTGTCGTCAGTAAGTTCAAGTTAAAGACTGGAGGTTCTTCAGTAGCCAAATCATTCACGCCAGACCGGACCGGGTTCTATATTATCAAAGCACAGAGTACAGACTCACGCAATAACACGATCGTAACCAGCACATATTTCTACGTAACCGGTGCTGGTTATATATCATGGCGGCGGAGTGATGACGATCGCGTGGAGATCATCCCTGATGAAGAAAATTATAGACCTGGTGATGTAGCAAAAATACTCGTCAAGTCACCTTATGAAAAAACTCTCGCTCTTGTTACTGTGGAGCGTGAATTTATTCTCCAGCGGTTCACCCAGGAATTGATCGGTTCCAGCGATGTTATTGAAATACCGATCACTGAAGATCACCTGCCCAATATCTATGTTTCAGTTATCCTCTTACAGGGCAGGAAAGGTTTTGATAAATTCGATGAGGAAGGCGGTGATATCGGCAAACCGTCCTTTAAGATCGGTTACACAAACCTGAATGTGGATCCGGGAACCAAACACCTGGATATCACAGTTACGACGGATAAAGAAGAATACAAACCTCAAGATTCAGTAACTGTAACACTTCAAATCCTTGACCATAAGGGTAATGGGATTGCATCAGAAGTCGTGCTTGCGGTCGTTGATGTCGGTGTCTTGAACCTTATCGGATTCCAGACACCTGATCCTTTCCCTGTATTCTACGGGTCAAGACCACTTTCCGTACAGACGGCGGAAAGCCGGCTCCATATAATCGGTCAACGAAGCTACGATGAAAAAGGCGAAACCAGAGGAGGCGGCGGGGCTGCAGCAGCGCCTTTTGCCTATCGGACCGAGTTTCTGACCACCGCCTATTATAATGCGCGCGTTTACACAAATTCAAAAGGTGAAGCGATCCTGCGTTTCAAACTCCCCGATAATCTTACCACTTTCAGAATCATGGCTACCGGGCATACAAAGAGCTCTTGTTTTGGTGCAAGCGAAGCCAATATAAGGGTCAAAAAACCTCTTTTACTTCTTGAGGCCTTACCCAGGTTCGCACGGCTCGGCGATGAGTTTGAAGCCGGCATAGTTGTTCATAATAATACAAATGTCTCCGGCGAAGTTACGGTCGAAGCCTCGGCAGACAGCATTAGACTGCTCGGTGAAAATAAAAGATCACTGAAAATCCCTGACGGCCAGGAAAAAGAAGTTCGATTCAAGTATCAGGCTTTCAAAGTAGGTAAAGCAACTTTCCGGTTCAAAGTGACGATGGGCAGTGAATCAGATGGCATTGAACTCAAGATACCGGTGATCTCACCACGCCTTACCGAAGCAGTAGCTTTATATAGTCAGACTACCGAAAAAATCGCTGAAGCCGTTACTGTACCAAAGGATATCTATCCGGACGTCGGTTATGTCGAATTTACCACCTCATCATCAGCGCTTGTAGGTCTGGAAGGCGGAATCGAATACCTCGTCAAGTATCCGTATGAATGTCTTGAACAAAAGACTTCACGGATCCTGCCATTTATCCTTGCCGAAGACCTGATAAATTCATTCGATCTATCTGAGTTGAAAGGAAAAGATCTCAGAAAGGAAGTCCAGAATACACTAAAAGAATATAAAGACTTCCAGCACTATAATGGCGGCTTTAAATTCTGGCAAGATTCGTGGTATCCATCACCCTGGTTGACCGCATACGTTGTTTACGCATTGGCAAAGGCGAATAACAAAGGTTATGTTGTTGACCGAACAATGGTCAATGACGCAATAGAATACTTGAAGAATGTACTGCGTCGTGACGATGTCGATTGGGAGTATCCTTATAATAAAAATGTTCAGCTGACAACGAAGTGTTTTATCCTTTATGCGCTCGTTTTATGGGATGTCTATGATCACGGTTATATGTCGAGACTCTTTGAAAAACGCGACCAGATATCGTTGTTCGGGAGAACGCTCTTGCTTAAGGCAGCAAATATCTACGGCAATTCATACTATAAAAAAGAGCTGAAACGGATACTTCTCAATAAAATAAAGATGGCGCCTACGACCGCTCACTTTGAAGAACAGGATGCCAGCGGTATGGCCTGGATATGGCATTCCAATGTTCGAACAACCGCGCTCATTTTGCAGGCGCTCATAGAAACTGGTGGCGAGTTCCCGGATGCCGAAAAGATTATCAAATGGTTGGTAACAGAGAAAAAAATCGGCAGGTGGCGTTCTACTCAAGAAAACATTTATGTCTTCGATGCATTCAATACCTATTTCGATATTTACGAAAAGCAAACTCCGAATTTTATGGCAACAGTTTACCTCGAAAATAAAGAAATAGTAAAAGAAATATTCAAAGGACGGGATTTGCAGATAAGAAGGGAAGAAATCCCGCTTGTTGATCTGCCAAAGGATAAACAGCTGCCTGTAAATATCGAAAAGCAAGGGACCGGACGATTGTACTACGGTTTGCGTATGCTCTACGCTCCAACTCGTGAGCTCAAACCAAGGGATGAAGGTATCGCAGTGTTCAAAGTGATCGAACCACTCGTTGACGGGCTCACTGGTGATGCATTGAGTGCCGGTAAGATATACAAAATCACGCTGAGCGTTGTCACCCCTCAAGAACGTAATTTTGTCGTAGTCGATGATCCGTTGCCCGCCGGTGTCGAGGTCATAAACACGTCATTCGATACCGAGAGCAAGCAAACCCTCAAGATGATGAGCGGTGAAGAACAGCCTGATGATTACTGGTATGATGAATACTATGACGACTACTATGATTATTACTATATGCCCTGGGGCACCTTTGATCACTGGGAGATCTATGACGACAAGGTGCTGCTTTTCGCCGATGCGTTGTATGCTGGAGAGCACACATTCTCTTACATGGTACGGGCGATGACCTATGGTGATTTTACAATGCCGCCGACCAAAGCTGAGGAGATGTATACACCTGAGGTTTTTGGGTATAACCGGCAGCGCCGCCTGAGCGTTAAATAGGACTCCGGGGTCAGGTCTTGAAATTTAAGATTGGTAATCCATAAGACGTGTCTAGACAATACCGGGTTTCTTAAATTTCAAGACCTGATCCCGCGAAGTATACGGCGCCGAGTATCCCCGCGTCGTCGCCGAGCTCGCCTGGGATGATTTTGAATTTTCGGTATTGAGCACCCATAATCCGCTGATCTGCAGTCTTTCTGATCGAATCAAATAGAATCTTTCCCGCTCTCGAAATACCTCCTGAGATTATGATCACCTCAGGATCAAATAAAGAAATAATATTCGAA
>Ga0315553_10002249_pt1 | contig 15603 bp, 12 predicted proteins | sample SalMarSW160140MG_FD_203099 | JGI IMG/M metagenome (GOLD analysis project Ga0315553, IMG submission 203099) | Salt marsh sediment microbial communities from the Plum Island Ecosystem LTER, Massachusetts, United States - Salt Marsh Sediment SW1601-40 ... | reverse complement strand
TGCATCCTGTGTTGCGTGAGCCGCCAAGCGTGCCGCAGCGACCGCGCATGGTGGATGGGCGTATCGCGCCATCCGAGCCGGTGCCGGAGGAGGCGCGGCTGGAAGAAGCCGAGGGGCTTGCCCGCGCCATCGATCTCGACATCGCCCAAAGCGGCATCGTGCGCCTTGCAAGGGCCCGTCCGGCGACACTGTTCGGCCCCGGCAAGGTCGAAGAACTCAAAGGCATCATCGAAGCCGAAGGCGCCGGTCTCGTCATCATCGATCATGCGCTGACGCCTGTTCAGCAACGCAATCTTGAGCGAGCCTGGAACGCCAAGATTCTCGACCGGACCGGCCTCATTTTAGAGATTTTCGGAGATCGGGCGCGCACCAAGGAAGGCCGGCTGCAAGTCGAGCTGGCCCATCTGCTCTATCAGCGCAGCCGGCTCGTGCGGAGCTGGACCCACCTGGAGCGCCAGCGCGGCGGCTATGGCTTTCTCGGCGGCCCCGGCGAGACCCAGATCGAAGCGGACCGGCGGGTGATCGGTGAGCGCATCGATGCGATCCGCCGCGAGCTGGCATCGGTCCGGCGGACACGAGGTCTGCATCGGGCGGGCCGCCGTCGCACGCCGTTCTCCACCATTGCGCTTGCCGGCTATACCAATGCCGGAAAATCGACGCTCTTCAACATCCTGACCAAAGCCAAGGTCGTGGCCGAGGACCAGCTCTTCGCAACGCTCGATCCGACGATGCGCAAGCTGGAGCTTCCCGGCGGCATTGCGATCCTCTCGGACACGGTCGGGTTCATATCCGACCTTCCGACGACGCTCGTTGCGGCCTTCCGGGCAACGCTCGAGGAGGTTTTGGAGGCCGATCTCATCTTGCATGTCCGCGACATCGCGGCGCCTTTCTCGGAAAAGCAGAAGCAGGATGTCGAAACCGTGCTCGCCGAGCTCGGCGTCGATGTGGAAGGCCATGGCGCAAAGATCCTGGAGGTCTGGAACAAGATCGATCTGCTGAGCGAGGAGCGGCGCCCCGCGCTGCAAAGCCAGGCACGCCGGCTCGATCCCGCTCCGGTGCTGGTTTCGGCCGAGAGCGGCGAGGGGCTGGATGAGCTCAAGGCGCGCATCGATGAATTCCTGACGCGCGGCCAGGTTCTGCGCCATTTCGATATCGGGAGCGATGAAGGCGCGCTCATCCACTGGCTCTATGAGCATGGCGAAGTGCGCAAGCGGAAAGACTGCGAGGACGGGCGCACCCGTATCGAGGCCCGTCTGACGATATCGAACCTGAAGAAATTCGAGGATCTGCAGGCCAAGTCGCGCAATAGCGGGGCAGGGCGGATCAATCCGGCTTAAACCGATCCCGTTCTATCCGCCGCTTTTCTCCCGATCCTTGGCCTCGCGCCAGAATCCTTCCATCTCTTCCAGCGTGGCATCTTCCGGAGCGCGGCCATTTTCCCGCAGCCGGCGCTCAATGTGCCGGAAGCGGCGCTCGAATTTGGCGTTCGCCCGGCGCAATGCGGCCTCTGGGTCGATGGAAAGCGCCCTTGAGAGATTGGCAAGGATGAAGAGCAGATCGCCCATCTCCTCTTCCATGCCGTCGCGATCCCCGGCGCCGAGCTCCTGCTCGAATTCGGCGAGTTCCTCGCGGACCTTCGCAAGCATCTGCCCCGGTTCCGGCCAGTCGAAGCCGACCCTTGCGGCCTTCTTCTGCAGCTTGACCGAGCGGGCGAGGGCGGGAAGGCCCGGCGTCACACCGTCCAGGATGCTCTGATCTGCATCGTCCGCCGTCCCCGCCGCTTCCTGCTTGGCCATTGCCTCTTCGGCCTTGATACGCTCCCACAACCCCCGGATGTCGATATTGTCGCGGGTCTCTTCGTCGCCAAACACATGCGGATGGCGGCGGATCATTTTCCGCGTGATGGCATCGGCGACATGTTCGAAGGTGAACTGGTCGTCTTCCTGCGCCATCTGCGCATGGTAGACGACCTGCAGCAGCAGATCGCCAAGCTCTTCCTTGACGCCGGAAATGTCGCCGCGCGCGATGGCGTCCGCCACTTCGTAGGCTTCCTCGATCGTGTAAGGCGCGATTGTGGAGAAGGTCTGTTTCTGGTCCCAGGGACAGCCATGCGAAGGATCGCGCAGGACCGCCATGAGCGTCAGCAGATCGCCAACCGACATCGGCTCATCGCGCGCCGCCTTCGCGTTGAGCCGGTCGATTTGCTCCGCCGCGTTCACAGCGGTCGCCACGCGGTCGTCGCTCGTCATGTCTGAAGCCCGGCCCGCAACGCCGAAGCGCCGCGCCGTCCCGCCCGGTTTTTTGGGGAATTAATGGTTGACACGGCGTAAACGCTGATTCGCATAAGGTGTATTATGGAAAACCAAGGCGAGGGCGCCCGCCTTAGCTCTCATAGAACTCGCTTGCCAGACGATCGAGCAGCATGACGCCGTAACCGGAGCCCCAGCTCCGATTGATATCCGTTGCCGGAGCCGACATTGCGGTGCCGGCGATGTCGAGATGCGCCCATGGGATGTCAGGCATCACGAAGCGCTGCAGGAACTGCGCCGCGGTGATCGAGCCGGCTTCGCGCCCGCCGACATTCTTCATGTCCGCGACTTTCGAGCTGATCAGCTTGTCGTATTTCTCATTCAATGGCAGCCGCCAGACCTTTTCGCCGGAATCGCCGCCCGCCTTGAAGAGCTGCTCGGCCAGCGCGTCATTATTGGAGAACATGCCGGCGTGGTCCTTGCCGAGCGCGATGATGATCGCCCCAGTCAGCGTGGCCAACGTTATCATGGCCCTGGGATGAAAGCGCTCTTGCCCGTACCACATGATATCGGCGAGGACCAGACGCCCCTCCGCATCCGTGTTGATCACCTCGACGGTCTGGCCGGACAGGGTCGTGACGATGTCGCCTGGCCGCTGCGCCGTGCCGCTCGGCATGTTTTCCGTAAGGCCGATAATGCCGACGGCATTCACCTGGGCTTTCCGCTTGGCGAGCGCAAGCATGGCGCCCGTAACCGCCGCCGCGCCGCCCATGTCGCCTTTCATATCCTCCATGCCCGCAGCGGGCTTGATCGAAATGCCGCCCGTATCGAAGCAGACGCCTTTACCGACGAGCAGGAGCGGCTTTTCGTCACGATCTGCAGCACCCGTCCAGCGCATAATGGCCACGCAGCTCGGCCGGACGCTGCCCTGCCCCACCGCCAGAAGCGCATTCATGCCGATTTCGGCGAGCGCCTTCTGGTCGAGAATTTCAACCTCTAGCCCGGAGCTGGAAAGAGCCGAGACCCGCGACGCGAATTCCTCCGGCGACAGAACGTTAGGCGGCTCGTTGACGAGATCGCGCGCGAGCAGGATGCCTTCGGCAACGCCGCTCCGGTTTTCCAGGATCGCCGTCGCGTCTTCGGGGTTTTGGTAGAGAATCCGGAGCGAAGACAGCGTATCTAAATCTTCCTCTTCTTCTCCGTTTTCTTTCTTCTTTTTCTTTTTATACTTGCGGAAATCATAGCCGCGCAATATGGCGCCGAGCGCCACCAAAGCGGCGTTCCGTGCGGACACCGGCTCGCCGTCGGTCCTTTCCAGAAGCACATCGGCAGCGGTGACCTTGCCGCTTGAAAGCCGGGCCCGGATGCGCCCGCCAAGTGCAAGCCAGTCGGACTCGGTGTATTTTGCCGAGGTCCCGAGCCCGAGCACGAACAGCCTGTCAAGCTCGAGCTTGGCCGGCACGACCAGATCGAGGAAATCTTTCTTGCCGCCCTGAAATTTTGCGATTTCGGCGGCGCGGGCAATCAGGCCGTCCGACCGGGCATCGAGCGCCTTGAGAGACGGCGTCATCGCGCATTGAGGCTCGGCAAAGCCTACGCAGACAGCGCTCTTGGCGTCATCGAGCGGCGCAAATGAAATGTCAACATTTCCTATCATTCGCTGACAGGCCCCTATGTCATATCTGAGGATGGCGGAACCGTACCGGAATTATGCTTCGCTTGGTCGCGCAACCCGTCCGCCAATGGCGACTGCGGAATAAATCTCGTGTCCCGATTCCGAAGTTCGCCCTGTCCTCTCGGCACCCTCCATAGCGAACTTCGGAATCTCAAGGGACACGAGCCTATTGATATTGCTAATGTGATTCAGATCTAAAAGTTCGTTCGGCGCCTGCTGCGAGGGATGACGAACGTCTGGATCATCACACTAATGCGGATCGGACAAACAATCTACACAAGCTGGTTCATGATGCAACGTCTAGTGAAGTTTAGTCGAAAATCTGCCATCTTACCGTGAGACCGCAAAGCTGCGCCGGCGCTGCGGCGTTCTGGTCCTTCATTTCGCCCATGGATATTATCGGCCGCTACATTTTCCGTCAGACCGCGACGTCTTTGTTGATGATCCTTGTCACGCTGACGGTGATCGTCTGGATGACGACGGCGCTGCGTCAGGTTTCGCTCGTCACCGACAAGGGGCAGAGCTTTCTGATCTTCCTGAAGATCACGATGCTTGCCATGCCCAATCTCATTGCAATCGTCGCGCCCGTCGCCCTGCTCGTCTCGGCCCTGCATACGCTCAACCGTCTGAGTGGCGACAGTGAGCTGATCGTGCTGTCAGCCTCCGGTTCGACGAGCTGGCGGGTCATGCGGCCTTATCTGCTATTGGCGCTTATGGTTGCGGGCTTCGTCGCCGCCTCGAACGCCTATCTGGCCCCGCAATCAACGCGCATTCTTCGCGACTATGCGATCAAGGTTCGCACCGATCTGATTGCCCAGGTTTTGCAGCCAGGCAAATTTTCATCGCCGGAGTCGGGCCTCACCGTCCACATTGCCGAGCGGACCCGGAACGGAACCCTGAAGGGGCTCATGATCCATGATGAGCGGGATCAAAATCAGATCATGACCTATCTGGCCGAAGAGGGTCAGATCATGAAGCGCGACGACGGCCAGGCGCTGCTGATCATGCGGAACGGTCATATCCAGCGCCAGGATGGCGGCTCCAAGACCGTCAATATCGTTGTTTTCGACAGCTACCTTTTCGACCTGAGCCAGTTCGGGCCGAAAGAAGGGCCGCGGGACTACAAGCCTCGCGAGCGGTTCTTGAGCGAGCTGTTCGACCCCGACACGGAAGATCCCTATTATCAGCGGCAGGCGGGGAAATTCCGCTCCGAGCTTCATGACCGGCTGTCCAACCCGCTTTACCCGATTTTGTTCGTGCTGATCGCTGGGGTGCATCTCGCCTATCCGCGGACGACGCGTGACGGGCGCGTCCAGACCCTGTTCGGCGCGTTCGCGGTCGCCGCCGGTTTGCGGATCGCCGGGCTTGCAGGAGTCAACATGGCGACGAAGGATCCGGTCGGTCTTTTCATCGTTTGGGGTGTACCTTTGGCGGGAATCCTAATATCCGCCACGATGATCCATTATCAAATCAGACCGCTCTCGCTGCCGGCAACCTCGCTGAACCCGTTCAAGCGCCGGAGGGTGGCGGAGCAAACAGGTTAGACGGGTCGCAACGAATATTATGAATGCCGTGCGAACATTAGGCCGTTACTTCGCCTTGCGGCTCTTTACGATGGTCCTCATCGTCTATGGCGTTTGCGTAATGGTCGTGTTCTTCATCGACTTCGTCGAGATGATGCGCGAGGGCGCCAAGGCGGATGCCTCGGCATTCAGTGTGGTCTTGCTCACCCTCCTCCGCCTGCCCGCCTTTGCCGAGCTGATCTTGCCTTTCGCGGTGCTCATCGGCTCGATCGGGGCATTCCTCATGCTCAGCCGGAGCTCGGAACTGACGGTGGTCCGCGCCGCCGGCGTTTCCGTCTGGCAATTTCTGCAGCCGGCCCTCGTCGTCGCCTTGCTGATGGGCGTATTCGCCACGGCGGTTTACAATCCTCTGGCCGCCGAGGCGAAGCTTGCCGCGGACCAGATGTTCGCCAACACCTTCGCCGCCAAAGGCGCGGGCCGGAGCAATAGCGACACCGCCGTATGGATTCGCCAGGACGGCCCGGACGGTCCTTCGATCATCTATGCGCGCGCCAGTGCGGATCGCGGCACCACTCTCGCAGGGCTGACGCTGTTGCAATTTGATCCCAAGAAGAAATTTATTGAGAGAATCGAAGCAGATAAGGCGACTTTACGGCAAGGTTATTGGGAGCTCGAAAATGCAAATGTCTCAAGTCCCGGAAGCCTTCCCCGAGCCTATAAACAGTATCTTGTAAGTACATTTTTGGATGAAAACCAAGTTACAGAGAGCGTGGATACCGTTGAGAGCGTATCGTTTTGGGAGCTTCCCGACTTTATAGAGTTTGCGGAAAAGGCCGGCTTTGATACGACGGCTTATGATCTTCACTATGAGCAGCTGCTCGCGCGGCCGTTCCTCATGGCGGCCATGGTTCTTTTGGCGGCAACTTGTGCCCTCAAGCCCTTCCGTTTCGGTAAGATACAGACTATGGTCATCATCGGTTTGAGTGGCGGCTTCGGAGTGTTCGTGCTGATCGAGCTGTCGCGCAAACTGGGCATGTCCGGCTATATAACAACGGGGGTGGCAGCGTGGGCGCCAATCGCGATAGCGATTCTATTGGCATTAACAGTCCTGCTGCATCAAGAAGACGGGTGAGGGATGGGCGCTGAGCCTTTGCTTGAGCGATGGAAGCCCTATTGGGCTGCGATATGCACAATATCGCGCCAAGGGTCTTTTCCCTTTGCTCTCCGGCTTCTGCTTCTGGGATTGACGCTTGGCGTCTCCGCGCTCGGCGACAGCGCCCCTGCCTTCGCTCAGAAGGGCGATCTGCTCAAGCCGCAGGTCAGCAAGAACGAGACGAACCAGCCGCTGCTGCTCCAGGCTGACGAGCTCATTTACGACCGGGAGAACGACCGGGTCGTCGCGAAAGGCAATGTCGAGGTCTATTACAAGAACTACGCTCTTCTTGCGGACGAGCTCACCTATGATCAGCGCGCCAACACCCTGAATGCCGTCGGCAATGTCCGGATGAAAGATCCCGACGGCGCGGTCGTCAGCGCCGACCGCATCACGCTCACCGACGATTTTCGCGACGGGTTCATCCGCTCCTTCCGCGGCGTCACCAAAGACGAGGCGCGCATTGCCGCCGCGAACGCCTATCGCAAGGACGGCAATACGACGGTCTTCGAGCGCGGCGTGTTCACCCCCTGTAAGCAGTGCGAGGACAACCCCGATGCGCCGCCCATCTGGCGCATCAAAGCCCGTCGGGTCATTCACAAGAAAGACGAGGCGAATGTCTATTTCGAAGACGGCGTCTTCGAATTTTTCGGACTTCCCCTCATATGGGTGCCGTATTTCTACTATCCCGACCCGACGGTGAAACGGCGTTCAGGCTTCCTGGCTCCGGAGTTCGGCCATTCCCAGGATCTGGGTTACACCTTCGGCCTGCCCTATTTCTACAACATTTCCCCGAGCAAGGATTTGACCATCACGCCGGTTGTGACGACCGACGCCGGCTTCCTTTTGAAAGCCAATTGGCGTCAGCGTCTTGCGACAGGCAGCTACCGCATCGACGCCGCCGGCGTCTATGATGACGATCCCGACAACGTGACCGGAGACGGCTCGAAGTTTCGCGGCAGTATCGAAACGCAAGGCGAGTTCAATCTCGGTTCCTGGTGGAAATGGGGCTGGAATGTAACGGTCGAGAGCGACGACACTTTCCGCCGCTTTTACAAGCTCGACGATGTTTATTTGACCGACCGCATCTCGGAAATCTATCTCGTCGGGCAAAGCGACCGGAACTATTTTTCCGCCAATCTCTATCATTTCGGCGGACTGACTGCCGACGACAACGGCTTCAATGGTGTTGATGATAAAGCGGATTCGATCGTCCACCCGTCGATCGACTATAATTACGTCTTTGACAATCCGGTCGCCGGCGGCGAGTTGAGCTTTGACTCAAATGTGCTCAGCCTGTCGCGCGAGGATGGCGGCGACGTCAGCCGCCTGATCAATCAGGTCAAATGGCGCCGCACGTTTACCGATCCGATCGGTCAGATCGTTACCCCCTTCGCGCAAGCGCGCGCCGACCTCTATAAGACGACCAGCTTTTTCGATCCGATTGCCAGTGAAGATCCCCAGGACGGGACGACCGCGTTCCGTGGCACGGCCGTGGGCGGCCTGGAATATCGCTACCCCTTCGTGAAGCATACCGAAACGGCAACCCATGTGGTGGAGCCGATTGCGCAAGTGATCGCACGGCCGAACATCGAGGATCAAGGCGACCTTCCGAATGAGGATGCCCGAAGCCTCGTCTTCGACGACACGCTGCTTTTCGACATCGACAAGTTCTCCGGATTTGACCGTCTGGAGACCGGGACACGCGCCAATGTCGGCGTGCAATATAGCGTCAACACCGCCCAGGGGTGGAATGCGCGCCTCGTTGCCGGTCAGAGCTACCAGCTTGCCGGCGATAACCCCTTTGGCGCGGACACCGGCTTGTCTACGGCGGCATCGGACTATGTCGCCGGCGCTTATATTGATTTCTCGCGTTACCTCCAGCTCGTCTCGCAGGTCCGACTCGGTGAGGACGATCTTGAGGTCAAGCGGCACGATCTGCAGTTTACCGGCTCCTACGGCCCGTTCCTGGCCTCGGCGAATTACGTATCGGTCAAAGCGCAGCCGACACTCGGCTTCGACGAGGATCGCGAGGAAGTTGCCGGGCTTGGGGCGCTCAAGCTCGCCGATAACTGGACGCTGTTCGGCGATCTGCGCTACGATCTCGATGCCGACGACTTCGTGCGCAACAGCATCGGTCTGAAATATTCGGACGAGTGCTTCATGCTTTCTGTCAGCTATGTTGAAACGAATATTAGAGACGGCGAGATCCAGCCTGATCAAACCGTGCTTGTTCGCTACAATCTGCTGACACTCGGCGAGACGACTAGCCGAACGGATACGATTGGCACATTCTCGGAGTTGCCGGTTGTCAAATGATCCCGAAGAGAGGTGCGTCGCCGGCGCTGCCGAGGCGTGGCGTAGCTGGGTATAAATGCCCTCTCGCGATTGAGCCGGCGTCACGAATCCGCCAAGCTTGGCGTGCATACACAGCGGCTGGCAACCTGACGCCATCCATTCGGCAGAACGCCGAGAGCATGACAGGTTGGAAAATCATGACTTTAAGGCTTACGAACGCCAACACCGTGTGGCCATTAAGGCTGATGGCCTTTGGGCTTCTCCTTTTCGCTTACATACCCGGCGCGACGGCGCAGAGCATCGTCGTGATGGTCAATGACGAGCCAGTTACGAGCTATGATGTCGCGCAGCGCGAGCGCTTTCTCGCGCTCACCTCGGGACTGGGCGATCGCATGCGGACCCGCCTGAAGTCTGAGAAGACTCAAAAGGCGTTCAAGGCCTATATGGCGGAGAATCGGCCGCAAACGCGGGAGGAGGCTCAGGCCCTGCAGAAGAAGTTCGTCCAGAAAATTCAGCAACAGGTCATCTCAAACGCCAGCAGTGCGATGCGCAAGCAGGCGATCGATCAGCTGATCGAGGAGCGGCTGATGGTGCAGGCCGCAAAGGATAAGAAGATTGAGGTCTCCGACGACGAAATCAATAAAGCCATGACGCGTATGGCGCAAGGCGGATCTCAGAAACGGACCTTGAAAGAGTTCATGGCGTCCTTCCGCGCACAGGGCGTCAACCCGTCGACGCTGAAGGAACGCATCCGCGCGCAGCTGGCTTGGCGCGACCTGATCCGCAACCTTTATTTGCCGCTCGTTCGTTCAACCGTTTCCGCTTTGTCGACCGCCAGTTCGCCGGACGACAGCAGCACCACGGTCGATGCCGAGATCGTCAAGCTTTCCGTGGCAAAGGGCGGAGACCAGAAGGCGATTGCCGGTCGCCTGGTCGAGGCTGACGAAATCCGCAAGGGCTTCTCATCCTGCTCCGATCTGCACGGTCAGCTTAAGGGAAGGAAGGACGTGTCGGTTCAGAGTGTCAAAAAGGCCGGGCTGGCGAACTTTCCAGGGGACGTTCGCGCTGCCCTGACACGGGCGAAGCCTGGCGATATGACCCCTCCGATCATCAGGGGCAACGTCGTCGAGACGGTCGCGGTATGCGCCAAAAACGTTCCGCCGCCCAAGAAGACGAAACAGCAGAGCGCGGAAGCGGATGAACGGCAAGAACAACTCCAGCTTTATTCGGAGCGCCATCTGAAGGACCTTAGGGACCGCGCTCTCCTGAAATATCCCAAAAGCGGCTGAGCAGTGAATGCTGCCGCGGGCCAAGGAAAGCCGATCGCCGTAACTTGCGGCGATCCTGCCGGCATTGGCCCCGACATTACGCTGGCGACCTGGACAAGGCGGGCTGCGGACGCCGTACCGGCATTTGCCGTCCTCGCCGATATCGGCCATTTGCAGGCGCGCGCCAGCGCTCTCGGTCTGGGCGTCTCCTGCAAAGCGATCGGCGAGCCCGGCGAAGCGCTGGACGTCTTTCCCAACGCCCTGCCGGTCCTGCCGGTCCCCCTCCCCCACCCGGTGCCTGCGGGTAAGCCCGATCCGTCGGCCGCTGAGGCGGTCCGCGCGAGCATCGAAGAGGCCGTCGCGCTAACGCTCAAGGGCAAGGCGAGCGCGGTGGTCACCAACCCGATTGCGAAGCATATCATGGCGCATGCCGGCTTCACCTATCCGGGCCACACGGAGTTTCTGGGCGCGCTGGCGGAGGAGCGCGGGCATCAAGCCATGCCGGTGATGATGCTGGTTGGCGGGGGACTGCGGACCGTGCCCGTCACGATCCATATTCCGCTGGCGGATGTCCCCCATATGCTGACGACCGAGAAGATCGTCGAAACCGCGCTGGTGGCGGTGTCGGGACTGCAATGCTGGTTCGGGGTGCCGAAGCCGCGCCTTGCGCTCACTGGACTCAATCCTCACGCCGGAGAAGACGGCCTGATGGGCGACGAGGAAGAGCGGATCATCAAGCCGGCCATCGCCATCCTGCAGAAGGCGGGCCTCGACGTCGGCGGCCCCTACCCGGCGGACACGCTTTTTCACGAGCGCATCCGCACCGCCCATGATGCCGTCATCGCCATGTACCACGACCAGGCTCTCATTCCGGTCAAGACCTTAGCGTTCGACGAAGGCGTCAATGTCACGCTCGGCCTGCCGTTCATTCGAACATCGCCCGACCACGGGACCGCATTCGCGCTCGCGGGAACGGGGAATGCGCGGCCCGATGCGCTGATCGCTGCATTGCGGCTCGCCGCGAAAATGGCGAAAATGGAGGCCGCGATCACCAATTCCGACCCATGCTGAGAACATCTGCCTTGGCCCATCTGCCGCCCCTTCGCGAGGTTATCCGGGAACTCGGCCTCGCGGCGAGAAAATCGCTGGGGCAGAATTTCATCCTCGATCTCAATCTGACCGCGCGGATCGCAAGGAGTGCCGGTCCGCTTGAAGGGGTGACGGTCATCGAGATCGGGCCTGGGCCGGGAGGGCTGACCCGGAGCTTGCTGAGCGAGGGCGCGAACCGAGTCATTGCGGTCGAAAAAGACAGGCGGTGTCTGCCGGCGCTCGAGGCCATTGCGGCATACTGGCCGGGACAGCTCACCATTATCGAAGGCGACGCGCTCCGCATCGATTGGGCTTCGCTCCTCAAGCCCGGCGAGAAGGCGCGAATTGTCGCCAACCTCCCCTACTCCATCGCAACGCCTCTGCTGACCGGCTGGCTCAAGACCGAACCCTGGCCGCCTTGGTGGAATCGCATGGTGCTGATGTTCCAGCGCGAGGTGGCTGACCGGATTGTGGCGGGCCGAGGTGAGAAAGCCTACGGGCGCCTCTCCATCCTCTCACAGTCGCGCTGCGATACGCGTATTCTGTTCAACCTTCCCGCACGCGCCTTCACGCCGCCGCCCAAGGTCGATTCCGCGGTCGTTGAGTTTCTGCCGCGCAAAGAGCCGATGGACCGCGGCCATGCAAATACGCTGGAGCGCTTGACGGCGGCGGCGTTCGGCCAAAGACGCAAGATGCTGAGGGCGAGCCTCAGGGCGCTGCCCGGTGCGCTTGAGGCCCTGGAAGAACTCGGCCTTAAGCCGACCGCACGGGCCGAGGAGATCAGCGTGGAGGATTTCTGCCGTCTGGCGATCCGTCTCAGCGCGACGGCGAAGCCGGTCTCTAACCCCGGCCGCCGATAAGTCCGCCGACAAACGCGCCAAGTCCGAGACAACGGCTGCGTTTCATCCTTTCCGCGGCGAGGATTGTCCGCAAGTCTCCGAGGCTTTCGGCAAGATCCTGATTGACGATCACATAATCATATTCGTTCCAGTGCGATATCTCCGCCGATGCCGCTGCGAGACGGCGCGCCACGACGTCCGCCGAATCCGCCGCCCGCCTTTTCAGCCGCTCTTCGAGCGCTCGGCGCGAGGGAGGCAGCACGAAGACGCGCACGACATCTTCGGGCGCATTTTCCGCTAGCTGGCGCGCACCCTGCCAGTCAATATCGAAGATCACGTCGCGACCGGCGCGAAGCGTCTCTTCAATCGGGACCTCGGGTGTGCCATAAAAGTTCCCGAACACCTCTGCCCATTCGAGAAAAGCGCCGGCCTCGCGTTGCGCCTCGAATGCTTCGCGGTCGAGAAAGAGATAATGCTGGCCGTTGATCTCACCGGGACGCGGGGGCCGCGTGGTCGCGGATATCGACAGCTGGCAGCTCTCGCCTTCAACATCCAACAGCATGCGGGTCAGCGTCGTCTTGCCGGCGCCGGACGGTGAGGAGAGGATGAACATCAGCCCGCGCCGCGAGCCCGAATCTTGTCCCCTCCCCTGCCCGGCCGGATCACTCGACATTTTGAACCTGCTCGCGAAACTGGTCGATCGCGGTTTTCAGCCGCAATCCGACCCGGGTGATTTCCGCCGCGTTCGACTTCGAACACAGCGTATTGGCTTCGCGCTGAAATTCCTGCGCGAGAAACTCCAAACGCCGTCCGGCCGGTGCGTCCTCCTCCATAAGTTCGCGCCCCGCCGCCACATGGGCATGCAGCCGTTTCAGCTCCTCTTCGATGTCCGCTTTCGTCGCGATGAGCACCGCTTCCTGATAGAGCCGCGCCTCGTCGAAGCTGCCCGCTTCCGACATGAGGCGCTGCACCTGGAGGCGCAGCCTTTCGGCAATCGCTTCCGGACGGCGTTCGGGCGACTGCGCGGCCTCTTCCGTGAGGCTCTCGATCTCGGCGAGCTTGTCACCGAGAATGGTGCGCAGGCGCTCTCCCTCGGCCTTCCTCGCGTTGACAACGTCGCTCAAAGCGCTCGCAAAACTTGCAAGGAGCGCTTCGGCGAGGCTCGACGGTGTCGTCTCGGCAGATGGCGCATCAGTGATCTCGATCACGCCTTTCATGTTGAGCAGCGCGGCGAGCGGCACCGGCTCGGCCCGGCGCGTGAGGCTCCGCGCCCGCTCGGCGATCTCGGCAAGCCGCAACAGCATCGGTTCGTTGAGGCGGAGGTCGCCCGTCGCCGCCGGGGCGTTCAGAGCAAGGCTGACGGAGCAGCTTCCCCGCTTGATATGCTCCGCCAGCATATCCCGAAGACGCGGCTCCAAATCCTCTAAGCCGGGCGGCAGGCGCAGCCGGACGTCAAGCCCACGATTATTGACGGTGCGGAGCTCCCAGCTCCAGGAGGCGTCCTCCTCCTGACCAGCCGCGCGTCCGAATCCCGTCATGCTTTTGAGAGGCATGCCTTCAAGATCCTTTCTGATCAAAGCCGCCCTAGTGTGGCGTCTCGCAATTGCCTTCCCCTTTCGCGGCGGCCTCGATAAGGCAATTGCGAGACATAAGCCACACTAGAAACCATGAGTTTGCTAGTGTCCCTTTTGTCTCCGAATTGCCTAGAGTGCTTGCGGCAAATTGGTAGGCAATTCGGAGACGGGACACTAGGTTCGGTTAGCAAATTTGTGGGCCGAGCCAAAGGTTAAATCAAGCAGGGTGATTCCCGAAACAAACATCTGCATAGATACGTTTTCTATCCCGGCAGACCGGTCGCAGGCTGGATTGGCCATTCGCAAAGCGCTAAAAGGGCCCGGGACATACCACATTGGCGGACAGGAAGACCGGCGTGGCGGATTCAGACAGGCGAGTGAAAGATGACCCGAAGCTCTTGCGCCAGCGCCAGTCCGTTTCGTTGGACAAGATCTTCGTTCGGGATCTGGTCCTGTCCTGCTTCATCGGTGTTTTCGAGGAAGAAAAGGCACAAAAACAAAGGGTTCGCTTTCTGGTCGAGGTGTGGATCTATCCCTCGCGGCAGAGAAACAATGACGATGTGAATCGCGTCGTGAGCTATGACCGGATCGTCGAGGCGATTCATGCCGTTGTCCGCAGTGGGCACATCAATCTGCTGGAAACGCTTGCGGAGCGCATCGCCGCCCGGTGTCTTGCGCATCGCCGCGCTGCGAAGGTCCGGGTGCTCGTGGAGAAGCTCGACCGGCTGGAAGGCGCCAGCATGGGGGTGGAAATCGAACGCTGCAAGTCGCTGTCAGGCTGATCGGGGCCGCGCTCCAGCTTCATCTCGCCGGTCTTCCGCATGACAATCATGCAGGCAAATGGAAGAGGTTCGACATGTCGGAAAAGTCAAAGGAAACGACCTATGCGCCGGACGAAATCAGCGCCCGCCTCTCGAGGACTTTGCCGGAGTGGAGCCTGAAGGACGGTCACATCGTGCGCAGCTACAAGACGCGGAAATGGCCTGACACGCTGATGCTTCTCAATGCCATCGGCTATATGGCCGAAAGAGCCGACCATCACCCCGACATCACCGCGTCCTATTCGTCGCTCGAGATTCGGCTGATGACGCATTCTGCCGGCGGCATTACGGATAAGGATTTCGACCTGGCCGAGAAGATCGAAGCTCTGGCCAAAATCTGACGAGCGCGGCTGGATCGGGCGCCCCCGCGTTCGTATATATGATGCAAGCCCCCGCGCTTGACGCAGCAACACGCTCTCCGTATGGTCGGCGCGGCGAACCAGTCATGTCACGCCTGACATGCGGCGTTTCCTTGACTATCCCGGGCCCATAGCTCAGCCGGTAGAGCAACTGACTTTTAATCAGTAGGTCGAAGGTTCGAATCCTTCTGGGCTCACCAATAAAATCAAGGACTTAGCCGTTCGCCAAATAGCGGCACATCGACGTGGGGACTAGCTGGGGACTGAAATGTGCAAAAAATTCGCGGTTTTGGCGATCACGGACGGCCAATAGATCAGCCCGATTCACGCCTCGCGCAAGCCTCGTCGGCTATCGCGTGGCCATGGCACGCAAGCGTGATATCCCCCTACCCTCTCGACTGCCGAGCTATGTCAGTGCTGAAGCTGGCACAGCGGAGCTTTGCATCTCGGCGAGCACGTGGAACGCCTGGGTGAGGGCTGGTGTGCTGCCGTTACCAACGGTTTGGCTTGGGCCGAACAGAACGACGCCACGCTGGCGCTGGAAAGACGTTGGCGCCTATTTGTCCGGCCGAAAGCTCCCAGATGAGGAGCCGCCCCAGGCACCCGACAATGAACCCTATTTTCGAGGACTAGCCCGCATTTCTCACGCGACTGAAGCCATGGCATGGTGATCTGGCCGATTGGCCGGCATGTTGTCTTGTGACGTGCTTGGGGGTGGCGCAGATTGCGCGACCGGCTTTGGCAATCGGCTCGGA
>Ga0315553_10002246_pt1 | contig 15607 bp, 11 predicted proteins | sample SalMarSW160140MG_FD_203099 | JGI IMG/M metagenome (GOLD analysis project Ga0315553, IMG submission 203099) | Salt marsh sediment microbial communities from the Plum Island Ecosystem LTER, Massachusetts, United States - Salt Marsh Sediment SW1601-40 ... | reverse complement strand
TTGACTCAGGTATGACCAATCGACCTTTTGCATCAATCTCACTGATATCTCCATACAACACATGTTTCTGTCCCTCAATGAGACCATCTCTGATTCGTAAAACTCTATCAGCGTACTGTGCAACTCGAGGATTGTGAGTGACATTAATGACTGTGGTATTTAGCTCTCTATTTGTTTGTTTCAATACATCCATGACATGCTCAGCAGTTTCGGTGTCAAGTTCTCCGGTAACCTCGTCCGCAAGGAGTAATTGTGGGGAATTCGATAGTGCAACGCATATAGCTGTTCTTTGATTCTCTCCGCCGCTCATCTGATGAGGTTTATGTCGCATCCGGTTTCCGAGACCTACTAGTTCGAGCAATGGTACTGCCCGACTCATAGCATCTCTTTTCTTTATGCCAGCCAATTTCATTGGTAGAATTACATTCTCAAGTGCTGAGAGTCCTGGAACAAGATTCCCTGTTTGCCACACGAATCCAACCAATCTGCGTCTGTAATGCATAGATTGTTGATCATTTAGAAGTGCAAGATTTCGACCATCAAAAAGAATACTTCCTGCAGTTGGTTTATCCAACGCACCTAGCATTTTCAATAGCGTAGATTTACCTGATCCTGATGGTCCTATAATGGATAGAAATTCACCTTCATGAACTTCGAAGTCCATTCCTCGAAGTGCTATGACTTCTTTTAGTCCTCGCTTGTAAACCTTCATGAGGTCTCTTACAACAACTTTGTATTGACTTGATATAAGTTCAATATCTTCATTCATGATTATCACTCCGAATATTGGATTTCTTCTGCAATATTACGACTCAGAATTCGTCGAGATACAACATAGCTGGACAATAAACCAAAGAACATCGTAAATCCTACCAAGCCTATGAATAACAGCGTTGGTGTAATGATTCTAACTGGTAGATCTGCCCAAAAGAGCGTAGTTACATTTCCTATAAAGAACAATGGAATTGCAGAGAGAAAGTATGCAAGCAGAACACCAAGAATAATTCCGATGATTCCTGCTAATATGATTGTGATTAATGCATCTACGAGAACAGGGACTATGATGGATTGCCGTCCACTACCCAAAGCTCGTAGAATGGAATATTGTTTTCGTAGATTTCGTCCTTTTATCGCTGATACAATGGAGAATCCTATACTTAGGTAGATGAGAGCGTAGAGAATATTTAGCGAATATGTTCCTAACAGAGCCTGTCCCATACGTGATGAGAAGACTGAATCAATTGTGGGAAGAGGTGATTCTACGTTACTGAAACTGAACGGAGCAACTGCTTCAATATCTTCAATTAACTTGGTCACGTTTGCTCCATCTGTAATCTTAACATAGAAGGAGTCTACCTCTGTAGTATTGAGAATGTTATGTATGTATTCTAGATTGACAACAACAGTTGAACTCTGTCTTGAATATCCAGCTATGTATGTAGGCCCATATGACATGTCAGAGTTCGAAACCACATCAGTAATAGTGCAATTATTCCAAATTGTATCATTGAATGTATCTATACCCAGCATCATTTGATTAGAAAATATTGGAATAAGTTGACCTAAGAAACCCGGTTGATATGTAACAAGTGGTCGAAAACTGGAGAGAACATTTGAATTACTAGTAGAGAGTGATTGGACTGCATTTTCAGGAGTTCCATGGAGTGTGAAGTAGGGGAGCCAAAATGCGGTTTCTAACCACTGATCTGGTTGAACACCTACTATTTGTACCCAAGATGTTACTGTTCTCCTCTCCGAGATATAGGAGGCTCGGCCTCTTACAGTGTACATCGCGGAAACTCCACTCACGCCCTCTACTCTGGTGATATTATCTAGCATGTCAAGTGTTACATTATGTAAATCAGGATTTGCATGGACTATTATGTCAGCTCCCTTCTCGAAATATAACAAATCTTCTACATGCGCAGTCCCACTTGTAGCCGCGACTGATGATAGAGTACCAGCTGCAAATACAAGTGAAATGAACAATACACCCATCGCTTCACTCTTTTTGTACAAGCCTGCTACTCTACCAAGTAATCTTGTACCAACAACAAGTGAAGGTCTCTTCATTCGTGTAAGTATCTTCGTCTTAATCGAAGATGTGGGTCTTGAACATAATCTCGTAACAGAAAATATCAAGATTGCGAAGAGAGGTGCAACAATTGTGAAAATTGATAATGATATGTAGCTGATATATGAGGAGAATGCAAAGATAAGCATGATATAAGGAAGGAAGTAAATCGAAATCGCTAGTCCTACCAACTCCTTATAGTATCCTCCCAATTGCTCTTTCTCAAGCAGAATATCCCTTTCAAGACTAGTATGTGCTTCAATAGGAGTCATTAGGAATGCATTGATAGCTTGGGGTAGCGAAACTATCATGCCAATTCCAAATGAATAAGTGAACACAAGCAATATTGCATTTGGTCTAAGAATCACTTGGAAATTGAGTAATAGGTGAAGGTTATACTCCAATAGTCCCGTGACTCCTCCAGAGACCAGACTGGTTAAAAATCCCGCTAACAGTGCACCAAGGCTTCCTAGGATTCCAATAACGAGAGCGTTACCTAGTATCCATCTAAATGCCTGTAACCCAGAAGCTCCGCGAGTCTTAACGGTACCAACATCCCTCCTGTCTTCATCAGCCTGAAGTTTTGAATTGTATTGAATCAGCATGAAACCCATCAAGATGGCTGGAATCGATATAGTCAATGCCACCGAAAGCATTCCAATTGACCAAGCAGAGTAGTCATATATTGAATAGTATAGATCAAATCGATAGACAACAAGATATGGCAAGCCCTTTTGTTCTATCCTTCTCTGAGTATCACCCAATTCAGTCGCTATATCTGATACTCCACCTCCAAGAAGGATATCCGCATCAAATTGTGCCCATATCCTCAGATCTAATCCATCATACTGACTGAAACCAACTTCTTCGAACCTATCAACAAGTCCTTCCCATGTGGTTATCACAGATAACGCACTATACTCATAATCATCTCTGTAATCGTATTCCATATACATCTCAGAATCGAATATCCCCACGATAGTATACGGTTGTGTAATCTCCCTCCATTCGTATTCAGTTTCTCCCTCATACCAATATTCAAGTGATATATTATAGGTGTCTCCTATTTCGTATTCCCTTATTGAGGCTAGATATTGAGAAATAAAGCAGGTTTCGTTAGTAAGCTCTGTGTAATCTCCATGAATGAGTTCAATCGCAGAACCATACTTCTGGAAGAAGGATGAGTTTACACCAATAGTAATCAGCCTATTATAGTCGGGATACGAATAAGTTTCAACTCTTACGACTGCCTCTGTGAAATCTATTGACGTCTGATTGTTTGCGATTTCTATTGCTTCTTCAAGTGTAAAATTGTCTTGTCTATAGAAACTGTCAGTAAATGCAATCTCCATATGAACCCCTACATCCTGGGTAAGATCCTGAAAGACTTCTGGACCAATTGAATCAATGAAGAAGAAGGTTCCTCCTACAACTCCTGAGGCTAAGGAGAAGATAATCAATGTCGCTAATACTTCAGGTTTTCTGTATGCTAATCTGGACCATAGGAACATTACATATCTCCTCCCAATGGTCCTGATTCAGCCCATGATGAATTGAGTGACTCAGCAAGGTTGATTCGAACACTCAAGTATGCTGCGACTACTATGAAAAGAGTGGAGAGAATAAAGAATAGAAGAAGTACACTTAGCAAAGTGATGATTGGAATAACTGTAAAAATATCGACTGGAAAAATCTGGACACGATAAGAATATGTCCAGTTTGACGTAGCCAATACATTGGAAATCAGAATTGGTGAGAAAATTAGAAGGAGTAGAAAACTGATAAGAGTGAGAACAGTCATCTCCGCTATCTGAATTCCTATTATCGTTCTGTTTGTTGTTCCATTTGAACGCAGTAACGCAATCTCTCTTCTCCTAGCACGAATTCCTTCAGTTGAGTATATTGAAAAAGCTCCAAATATCGTACCAACTAAGACAACCAATGTCATGGTGTCTACTGAACGATCCATCTGGTATGCTACGGATCTAATGTATGTATCAACAATTGTTCTTGTCGAAGTGTATCTTATTCCATCAACTGCTAAACCTGCACCGGATTCCATCAAATCTTCAATAATAACGGTTCCATTTGTGCTTCTGTATGTCGATGCACAGAGAAAGCTGCTACTTACCCAGGTTGTATTGATGAAGCTACTCACATAATTGTAATCGACCATAACACGGTATGAGCCGATCTGACTGTATCCCCAGTATCCATATTGATTAGGAAGGAGGGCAAAATCAGTAAGACCTTCAACAATTCCTGCGACTCTAAATGGGATGACAATTGGACCTATTCCTGTTTCAATAAATGCTTGAAGTACGCTTCCTACACTCAGGTCGAAAATCTGAGCGATATCGCTTGTTACAATCGCATAATCTGGATGGTCGAGGAGCTCATTAAACATTGATGAGAAGCTCGAATTACTATAGCGCTCTCCAAGATAATCATACCCGATATTGAGATACTCTGGGTCTATAGCCATGAATGGAATTGATGAATATTGTGAGACCTGTAAATCTACAACATTGACAATGGTTGTATCAACCACACCTGACTGTGCTGACAAGTTTTCCTCAAGTGCATCCCATAAATCGCGTTCAGACCTTTCAAGTGCAAATGAAATGTCCCCTCCAATTCCAAATCTTCCATGACGTAATTGTGTTTCAGGTAGAGATACATCAACTACAGCATTTGCCCAAGCTAAGCTCACAGCGAGTACTATTACAGCGGCAACAACTCCCGCTGAGGATGCTTCTTTTCCAATTCTCCGAATTCCTATTGATGCTGACAATTTGCCAATGAGTCCTTCGAATAATTTGGAAATAAAATAACTTCCCTTCCTTAATGCCTTGATTGAGAGGCTAGCTATACCTACGAAGATTACTAATGGTAATGCAGCAATAATTAATGACAGAAACGGAATAAATTGAGCGACGACGCCTAGACTTAATAAACCATATAATAACAGTGTTGCGAGTATAATGACCAAGAAGTCCCATCTCAGTATTCGCATACCCTTCGCTATGGATGCTATCCTTCCAGTCCCCTCTGCAGATTCTCTGGTGGATTCTACATTTCTATAACCAATCCATGCTCCAAATGGCAAAACAATACCCACAATTAATGAGATAAGCAGAGACTCTATCGAAATAAGGAGAGGTTCAGTGAATAATTTTGTGAAATTAAGATTGAGGAATCCCTCAGTTGCCATGGCCACTCTGCTAGTTAATACTCCAATACCGATACCAAGAAGTGTTGATAGAAACGCGAGTAGAAGAACTTCCCTTGTGACGCTCTTATTTAGTTGGGCTTTGGTTGCTCCTCTCGCTTGTAACATTGTCCGTTCGAATCTTCTATCCTGAACGTTATATCTGATTGACAACATAGCAACAAGAAGAACAAGAAGTATAATGCCCCCTGATCTTGTTAGTTGAGAATATCTAATCCCACTCTGCCACATTATGTAGGTTAAAACTCCATCTACCAAATAATTGTATACTCTGTATTTGGAATTATAAACGCCCTCTTGTGGATTGTAATTCGGGTCAAACCTTCGAATCTTTTCATCAATACCTTGTAGATATGAAAGTGAACTCTGGGAGTCAAATGGTGATATTGTAGTTCTATCAATATCAGCAATGATCTGAAGTTCTCGGTTCTGTGTGTTTACTAGTTCTTCCGGAATTATAGCAATGCTCCAGTAGTATGAATCATAATAATGCTCGGTGTCTGCTCCAAGCTCCCTAGTAAAAGTGCCTACTATTTTAACAAGGATTCTCTCACTGCTCCTTGATGTAGAATAATTGACATAGTCCCCAATTCCAACCTGATACCAATCAATGAGGTTCTCTGAAATCACAATCTCTTCACCATTTGAGGGTAAAGATCCTTCAATGTAGAAGTAGTTTGGAAAATTCTCAAGAAATGTATCTCCAAGAACAAAAACATCTCCCTCGTCACTCCAAGTAGTGATGTTTAGTTCTCTTGTTATTACTCCGGTAGTGGTCAATAGAGTACTACTCTTAGTTATCTCTGGCAAGCCAGCGACAGTATCAGCTATATTTACAATGTCATTGTATCTATCTGATCGGACCGCTATCGCCGCATCACCCACATCCACGAGGTTATCCCATTCATGGACCGAGTAAGAATCTACGAAGACAGTGATTCCCATAACCATGGCTGCGGCTAACACAAAACAAGCAAGTGTAACGGCTTTTCTTCTCTTGCTCTGAAATGCTTCATATCCAACAGGCACTGCCGCCATTACTTCTCTCCCCTATGTCACGCTCTCAATTTGACCGTCTCTCATGTTATAGACTCTATCCATCTTAGCACCAACATCTGGGTCATGCGTCACAACAATAAGCGTTCCACCTTCCTTATGTGTCAGCTCAAGCAAGACTTCCATAATCTCCTCACCTGTCTGTGTGTCCAGATCTCCAGTTGGTTCATCCGCTAGAACTACAATGGACTCTGCAGAGCTTCTTGGTTTAGCAAGTGCACGTGCAATAGCAACTCTTTGTGATTCTCCACCAGACAGTTCATCTGGTCGATGGTCCGCTCTATCTGTCAGTCCAACAAGACCTAGGAGGTGTTCTACTCGTTGTCTTCTTTCTTCTTCCGGAACATTTGCTATCAGAAGTGGAAGTTCTACATTCTCATACGCTGTTAATACTGGCAAAAGATTGAAGAACTGAAATACGAAGCTGATGCGTTCACGCCTAACCAGAGTCAATTCTTTCTCATTCATGTTTGTGATATCAAGACCACCCACGAGCACAGATCCTTCTGAGGGTCTATCAAGTGCTCCGATCAAATTGAGTAGAGTGGTTTTACCAGATCCTGACGGGCCCATGATACCAATTGTAGACCCTTTTTGAATTTCCAAATCCACTCCTCGAAGTGCAGGAACAATGATATCGCCCATGGTATAAATCTTGGATACTTTCTTTAGCGACACTATGGGTTCATCGACCACACGAACACCCCACAATTTTTAGGAAGAATGAAGGCTTTTAACCTCTTCCCAAGTTCAAATGTCGTACAATGGATGGTCAACTACTCTTTGATATGAATAGAGAGTAAAAAGACGAAGGTTTATTTCGGTGTATGTATTCTTTCACCATAGAATAGTGTGGTGCTTCTTCAGATGACTGAGCTAATATATGAAATGAAGTATGAATTCTTTAGTTGGAGGGGATTTGCTGTAGGTGCCATAACTATTGGACTTGCATTCCTGTTTCAGTCAATCATTAGTTTCCCAACTATCTGGACTGATGATCCTCTGAGCTATTCACTTTTGATTGTTGCATCTGCCTTCGTTGTTGGTATAGCCTCAGGATCCATTCTTGTGTATCTCTTTCCACCAGATCAGGATGTAATCGGTGTCGCTGGCTTAGGAAGTGACGATGTAGCACAACATGTGTCTTTGCTACTGGTATTGATGTCCCTAGTTTTACCCCTGTTGTCTGCATTTGCATTCTTCTTCAAATACTTCAGTGAGGATCCTCTTATTCTGATATGGGTGATTATTGGGTTCCTTGCTCCCAGTCTAGGTTTGACTGTATCAATGTTTGATAGGACCAACGCTATCTCTAACGATTTAGAACTATACTTTGATAGTCATGAAACACTTGATCTAACATCACTTAGTTGGCTGATTGGGGTTGGACCAAGAACTTCTACCTACAGAATGGGTATGCTTGAGAGTGCTGTGAAAAGAGTTGAGAATCTGACAATAAAAGGTCATGAAATAGTTAAAACGAAATCTGATAATCCACTTGTGTCATATTAATCAGGATGTCTTTTCCGAATATGTGCTCGTAGTCCTTCTTCAGTCCAAGCAACCCACGAACACTTGAGACATGTCATTTTCTGACTTCCAATCCCAAATCTAGGAGAAGATCGCTCTTCTATCTCATAGATTGTCCCACCGTATCCACTTCGCTTCTTTGTAGCGACCTTGTATCTTTTCTCAAAGCATTCTGAACAAATGCCAATCTTCTTACGCTCATCATTCTTGAAACTCTGCTCTAGATTCTTTGGTGTAAAAATAGGATCAATTACTTTGCCACAGCTTTCACATTGGTCGGGCATATTCATCACCAATAAGAGAGTTCAATAACACATCAAATAGGGCAATATCTAATGTGAAATTCGAGTATTTTACTGTTTGGAGTATTTCTTTATTTGTCTAATTTGGAACTGTGTTCTACGAAAAGTTCAGATGCAGTTACAAACACGTCTTCCACACCTTCATGAGTTAGACAAGATGTTTCAAGGAAAGCAATAGGATGCATGCTATCCTCTAGTCCCAGATTCTTTGCGAGATATTCTGCGACTGTGAATCCCTCTTGAGTATCCACTGGTTCATCACCGGAATCATCATCTATCTCACCTACACGTAAATCTTTTTTATTTCCAACAAGAACTACGGGTGGTAGGACCTCATTCGTTAGCTGTACCTCTTTCAACCAGAACGCAATACTTTCAAAACTCCATCTGTCACAGGTAGCATAAACTATGATTATTACATCAGCATTAGCATAGTAGTCAGTTCGAGATATCTTTGCTCTTACTGCCTCTTCAAACGACCATGCTATCAGCTTGACTCTATGTCCGGTTAATTCAAATGTTCTTGCATTTCTATAAGTGCTAAAACCCTCATCTGTTTCCAAAGCTTCCAAACCTGCATTTTCAATAAGACTTGATTTTCCTACTCCTTCCTCACCGAGCACCAATGCCTTTGCTTGAACAAGTGGTTTTACCATATGTCTACTAGCAGTCGCCATAACTTGAGACCCATAAGGAGCTGCAGTCGATTCTTTTAGTTTTGTTTCCAGTCCTTCTTCATGAATCTCTTCTTTGATATCATGCTCTTCTTCAAGAGAAATCTCCTTTGTAGCAGTTATTTCTCCATCTCTTTCTGTAATCTCGATTGCTTCTTCATCAATTTCAATTGATGGTTCTTCTTCCTGAGTAGTAGAAACATCAGAAACCATAGGCTCCTCAACTATGGTATCCTCCACTTCGTCCTGAGGGACATCTTTTTCAACAATCTCAATAATGCTGTCCTCTTTCAAATCAACTGTTTCGAATTCAATCGTATCATCTATTTCTTCAGTGTGTTTTGGTCTAGTCGCTGTTGTCTTAGTAGTAGCTCGAACCTCTTCGATTCCTTCTATCTTAATCTTTATCTCTGGTTTTGAAGAAGCTGACACAATATCAGCAGGTTTTGAACTCATGAATGAATCACTCAACTTATCCACTTGAAGCAGTGCTTCTTGAATGTCATCGAAATCTTCCATGGTAATTGTACCTGATTCTTCTGGTTGTGTTTCAATTGGTTTGTTTTCTATGACAGGGGTTTCTTTTACAGTATCATCCTGACTCTCTGAGATTGATTCTATCTCCTTTGGTTTCTCTTCGACCTTCGGTTTCGTTGGTTCAGGCTTGACTCTACTTTTTCGTTTATCTTTGAGCTCAACATCACTCTCCCTCTCTATTATGACTTTGACCCGTGGAAGTCCAATTTTAATTAGGATGTCCTTGAGTATGTAAGGAGCAAGACGTCGTCCTCGTCCAGAAAAATAAAGTTCAACCTCAGATAGAACTTCATCAAATGATTTCTTTTTAATCGGAATTCTTTTCTTAACGATGCCTTTATCGCGAATTTCCACGAATCCTGGAATGAGCGTCACTCCGACTGTAGTACCTGGAACTATCACCTAGATTGACCAACTCCATCCTGTCGATACAAATGCTTTTCATTGACTTGATGTGATAACTGTTTCGTCTATGAAGTCATGACTCCTACAGAAAGAATTATCTCTAGCTTGGATTTATTTCTACTTGGTTATGCCAATGACAAAAGTGAATTTTAAGGACTATATTGATGTCATTAAGGACTGGCCTGAGCCTGGAAAAGCAGTCTGTGATATTAGCCGTCTCATTGAAGATCCCTCTGTCTTTCATGAGGCTGTTGTGACTCTTGCAAAACCACTGGTTGAGGTTCGACCTAACAAGGTCATTGGTATTGAGCAACGAGGATTAGCCCTAGGAAGTGCAATGGCATATTATCTTGGGTGTGGCTGTGTTCCTGTTCGTTCAATTGCATATTTGCCTGAAGGGTATAGCCGACCTGTTGAATGGCTTCCTTCAAGTAAATTTGCAGATGAACAGCTTGCACTTGTATCGGAATCGATTGATGCAGGGGATAGAGTAGCTGTTGTGGACGATTGGTTGATTCAGGGTACCACTGTTTTTGCTGTAAAGAAAGTAGTAGAGAAGTTGGATGCAACAGTAGTAGGGATCTCCTGTGTTATCAACAATCTATCTGAAACGCGACGTAAAATGCTAGGACGACCTGAGATACATTCTCTTCTAGAAAATGTAGAGTTAGAATAAAAAAAGATTGAGGGTGCCGGAGCCATCCGGCACAAGCCTGTCTTGACTAATCTTATTGTTCTCTTAGCTCTCTTCTGAGAACCTTACCAACCATTGTCTTCGGAAGAGTATCGACGAATTCTACATGAGTTGGTACCTTATAGACTGCCATCTTTTCCTTACAGAAATCGCGAATTTCATCACGAGTAGATGTCTGACCTTCTTCTAGAACAATGAACGCCTTGACGGTTTCGCCTCTGGTTTCATCAGGAATGCCGATTACGGCAGCCTCCCTGACCTTTGGATGTTCAAAAAGAATCTCTTCGACTTCATTTGGCCAAACCTTGTACCCACTAGCATTGATGAGATCCTTCTTTCTGTCCACAATGTAGGTCCAACCCTCTTCATCCATTTTTGCGATATCTCCAGTTATTAGCCATCCATCTTTTGTTAAAACATCGGCTGTTTCATCTGGTCTATTATGATATCCCTGCATAATCTGGGGTCCTTTGACTGCAAGCTCACCTATTTCTCCAACTGGTAGATCTTTTGTTTTGTCTTCCAGAGATACTATTTTGCTATATGTACTTGGAAACGGTAGGCCAATTGATCCAATTTTCCTCTTGTCCTTATCTAATGGATTCGCATGGGTTACAGGACTTGCTTCTGAGAGTCCGTATCCTTCAATGATTATAGAATTAGTCGCTGCTTCAAATTTTCTTGTAACTTCAGGTGGTAATGCCATTGCACCTGCTATAGATAACTTGAGTGACGTTATATCATACTTTACAACACTTGGATGAGAATAGATACCAATTGCCATCGTGGCTACAATTGGAAACATTGTTGGTTTGAGTGTATCAATCTCTTTCAACAATCCTTCAATATCTCTGGGATTGACGATGCATATTATTCCTGATCCCCACGATATTGCTAGATTCATTGTAACTGTTTGTCCGAAGATGTGCTGTAATGGTAATGCACCTACAAAAACTTCCTTGCCTCGCTCAGCCATCCAATCCATCCATGCTCCACACTGTGCGCAGTTTGCTTTGAGATTGTCGTGCGTCAGCATTGCTGCTTTAGGAATTCCTGTTGTGCCACCAGTAAACTGGTATACTGCGATGTCCTTTGATGGATCGATCTGCACACCAGATGGTGGTTCAGGGACTGTGTCTGCAATGAAATCATTCCAAAGTATATCACCCTCTCTCAGAGGAGGAACTTCTTTCATTTCCTTTCTGTATACTAACTTAGGTGCAAGAATCTGTTTCATCTTACTGAGTGTGTCCCATCCAGCAGCTACTATTACTTTCTCAAGATTTGTTTCCTTCCGAATTGCTTCTACAATCTTATAGAAAAAGTTGAATGTGACAATAACTTTCGCACCTGTGTCCTGAAGGTAAATTCTAAGTTCTTTTGGCATACTTAATGGATTTATAGGAGTCACTGTTGCACCACATTTTAGTGCACCATAATATGCAATGATGAATTGCGGAACATTGGGTAGCATTATCGCAACTACATCACCTTTCTCAACTCCTAATTTTCTAAAGCCATTTGCAGCTCTATTCACAAGTTCACCAAGTTCTCGATATGAAGTCGTAGTTCCCTGATAGTAAATTGCAGTATTATCAGGAAATTCCTCAACTGCTTTATCGAATAGATTCCAAAGAGGTCCATCTGGTATTTCTATATCCGCTGGAGTTCCTCCAACGTAGTTCTTTATCCATGGTCTTTCCATACTTATTCTCCTCTAGTGTTAGCCCGAATACATAACAAAATCTCGGTATTCCATTTATTGTTTCCGATATTGTTTCTTCTTTAGAGGTGAAAGGCACCTTTAAGGCAGACAAGTAAAGTCCTAGCAATCATCTTGAAAACTTGTGGTCTTGTATCAATTGTTTCTGACATAGCATCAGTTACCATTTTTTGAATAGATGAATCCCTTTTTCCAATTTCGAAGAATGTATCAGTCAAAGGACTAGTAAGAATTCTCTGAGCTAGTTTTTGTGGTTTAATCTCATGCCCAAAATCATCGTACCATAATTTCTGGTAAACCGAAAGTGACTTCTCATCGAGAGTGTCTTTCTCCATACATTTTGTTAAAACCATCGCTGCAATACGTCCAGCACGCATGGCGTAATCTATCCCCCCTCCAGTTATGGGCGACACCATTCCAGCAGAGTCTCCGACTAGCAACAATCTGAGTGCGAATGTCTTATCAATTGTTCCTGCAGTTGGAACCAGAGCACCTCTTACCCCTGAGAGATCGGAATTATCAGGTATTTTCTTTACGTGTTTCAAATACCTAATGAATGAATCAAATTTTTTGGGTAAACCTGCTGAATGCGGTCCAACAATACCTAATCCGACATTGATTGTTTCAGCTTTTGGAAAAATCCAACCATAGCCTGGTTTTCCGTCAAAATTTGCAAAGAAATGATATTCTTTCTCAACGCCATAAGTTTCAAGAATATACTGCGTTGGTGCTGGTATCTCAACGACTCGACATACCGTTATTTCCTTTGATTTCCAATTTTGATGTAATTTTGCTTCACGCGCAATGAGAGAGTTTACACCATCAGCACCAATTAATGACCTAGCGATTATCTCGGATCCATCTGATGTCATTAATGAAATATTATTTTCACTTACACTCACTGACTTTACTCTTGTTCCTAAACATGGAGTAACACCCAGCTCCAAGGCTTCTTCAAGAAGTGAATTATCAAACCTTATTCGAAGGGCGACAGCCATATCAACTTCGCCCTTCAATGTAATTTTCCTATTTGGTGAGTGAATAACTCCCACTCTTGAAATTCCATCAATGAACTCTCTTTCTCTCTTTTTCAAGTAGGGAAACCTGTTTAATATCGAGTAAGAGAAACCGCCTCCACAAGGTTTGTCTCTAGGAAAGATGTCCTTGTCTATCAAAATTACATGATATCCTGCTTTGGCTAAATACCTTGCACTTGTTGATCCACCTGGTCCTGCTCCTACAATAGCTACATCACATCTCATGGCAAACACAACATAGTCACAAGATGGTGTTATTCATCTTGTCGGTTGTTATTGTGGTGTAAGATACACCTCAAATACTCCTGTCCAGATTTCACTACCTACAGCTGGTCTAAAGAGCATATTGTCATCGATATTTACTCCGACTGGTTGTGCATCGCTCTTCTTCCAAATATCAGAAAATATGATGGAGTGCAAATTGCTTTGAAAATCATCTGTCACTCTAGAGATTGCGTTCTCAATATATGCTTCGCTGATACCTACACTGCTAAGATCTATTGTAGACTTGAATAATCGCTCTTCGCTTAACGCACCTTCCTTTTTGTCAAAGACATATCCAATTCCACCTACGAAATGGAATACATTATGTCTAATTTTAGACTCATTCCCAGTAATTATCACTTCATTTCCTGTTAGCAGTATATACTTGGGATTAGCCATATTGAATGGTATTGATGCAGCCTCAACCCCAATGTCATCTAAACCAATTGATTTTGATAAGTACTCTTCAAGAGTGTGAACGCGCTTATCATATTGGAATGCTGAGAAATTCCCCAAATGCGTAATATTCTTCGCTTTGCGAAGAAGGACATCAATTATCCTTTGTCCTTTTTTCAGAAAATCAATTCGATCTCGGGAGTGTTTCAATCTAGTACCAGCACCAATAACAATTCTTAGATAATCAATATCCTTGAATTTCTTCAATATAGTGCGGCTCAAATAGGTGCTATAATCTGTTTCAAGAAAACCTTCCTTTTTCCCAACATCTAATGGAATCTCATTTCCTAGATACACTTGGACTGGGTTCTTAGTCCCTTTTGATTTAAAGAAAACACCAATATCGAGATCTTGATGAGGTAGGTCTACAAATTGCCTAACAAACGGACCTTCGGGTACTATTTCTCTAGCTCTATCTTTTTGGTACATTTGGGAATACCTAGCAAATAGGTCTGTTCTTGAAATTGTTTACACACTCCTTTCGACACAATACTTACCTTTCATCTTACTATTTTGCTATTATCTCTTAGGGTCATCTACATCATACAAAAAAAATTCATGCCATAATCTATTTAGCGGACAATATCTGGCATTGAAACATCTCTCTGGATGTATTGTAACATGAAGCGAAATCATAAAGGACTTGTATCTATTATTGTTGGCGCTGTATCCTTCATTATTGGTTTATTCGTCCTTTTACCACTTGAATCCCTGTATCTATTTTCATTATTCGTTTTATTTCTGGCTTGTGTTTTAATTGCAGTCGGAAGTGCTTTGGTGAAGGATATAGATGCTTCATTAGAAATTTCATCAAGAGACTGTTACTACTGCAATGGAAATGGAGTCATTAAAGGTGTTGAGGGAGAAGGTTCTGAAACATGTCCAAGATGTGGCGGGACGGGTCTCGCAAGGGCTGATGATTGATATGACCGATTGATGGGTTGCATATGAGGAAAGTACTAATCATTGCTCATCGAGGGGCATCAACTCTAGCACCCGAAAATACAATGTTAGCATTTCAGAGAGCTATTGATTTGAAAGCAGATATGATAGAACTTGATGTGCATGAAACTGTAGATGGCCAGATTATTTGCATTCATGATTATTCAGTAGATCGTACAACGAATGGATCTGGGATTGTCAGTGATTTAACTTATAATGAGATTCGCAAGTTAGACGCGGGTGAAGGGGAATATATTCCCCTATTGGAGGAAGTATTGGATTTTTGTAAAGGGAAAATCATGGTAAACATTGAAGTCAAAGCGATTGGTATAGAGTCGAGTCTGGTTTCCCTTGTTCAGAAGAAATGTATGATGGATCAGATAATATTCTCATCATTCATTCATGAAGCATTATTTGAGATAAAAAAATCCTCCAGTGAATCTCGCTGTGCATTGCTCTATGATACAGCTATCCCTGATATTGTTGAGTATGCATCATCAATCAATGCGAATGCAATTAATCCTCATTATGAGTTAGTTTCAACTAATCTAGTTAATACAGCACATGAGTCCAAACTTGCTGTTTATCCATGGACTATTAATGATACTGAAACTGCATTGAAAGTCATATCATCCAGAGTAGATGGAATCATTACAGACTTCCCTGATTTAATAGCATCAA
>Ga0315553_10002244_pt1 | contig 15612 bp, 16 predicted proteins | sample SalMarSW160140MG_FD_203099 | JGI IMG/M metagenome (GOLD analysis project Ga0315553, IMG submission 203099) | Salt marsh sediment microbial communities from the Plum Island Ecosystem LTER, Massachusetts, United States - Salt Marsh Sediment SW1601-40 ... | reverse complement strand
GGAGAGCCCGGATTACGAGCTTGCGGTGAGCGGGCTCCTGGAAGCGGGGTGTGATGTTCATTGAAGCCGCCCCGGCGGCCAAAAGGCTGCCTGATGGATTTTTGTCAAGTGGGTGTTGCCGGCTTGCGAATTCCCACCCAGCCGAACCGACAGGACGGCTGTTGTTCAACGCGGAGAGGAAAGCGTGGTTAAGTATATTTTTGCAGTTTTTTTGTATAAGTATCTAATTATTCGGAATGGGTGTAGCGTTTTTCCCTACTGGCTATGATCTCTCCGAGAACAGCCCGAACCTGGATCTCATCCCGGATGCCCTGTTCGAGCCGGCTCTGCAGCTCTCCGAGGAAGCGCTCTTCCATATCGTACAGCTCTCCCTCCAAGGAACCCGACCAGATCAGCCGGATCAGCTCCCGTTTGTTTTCCCGATAGGAGAGCAGGCGTTCGGCCTGCATGGCTGCAAGATACCAACGGATGTCGTCGATCTCCAGATCGTATTCCTGCATCAACTCTCTGATCTTCACGTCCCGCAACTGTAAGCCCGGCCGGTTGCAGCTGTCAAGGCCGGGCGCCCCCGATGCACCACCCGGCCAGCGGTGGGCTGCGGAGGGGCTTACAGGGCTAACGGCATCAGCCGGCTGTCCGGATTTGCTAGGACAAATTTATTTTAGTATTTTGAAAGTAAGAATTTTTATATATATACAGTTTTTCAATGGAGCTTGAACCATGTCAAAACAGAAGTTTAAAACCGAAGTGGGCCGGCTGCTGCACCTCATCACCCATTCCCTGTACTCCCATCCGGAGGTCTTCCTGAGGGAGTTGATCTCCAACGCTTCCGACGCCATCGATCGCTTGAAATATCTCACTCTTACCGAAGACGATTTCAAGGGATTCGCCTTCGTCCCCCGCATCGACATCTCCTTCGATCAGAAGGACAAGAACTGGTTGACCGTCGCGGATACCGGTATCGGCATGAACGGCGAAGAGTTGGCCAAGAACCTGGGCACCATCGCCAATTCCGGTACCCGGCAGTTCGTCGAATCCCTGGGAGATCAGAAGTTGGAGGACAGCAATCTGATCGGCCAGTTCGGCGTCGGCTTCTACTCGGTCTTCATGGTTGCGGACAAGGTGGAAGTTGTCAGCAAAAAGGCCGGGGAGGAGACCGCCTACAGATGGATCAGCGACGGCAAGGGTTCCTTCTCTGTAGAGGAAACCGCGGCGCAGCGCAACGGCACGACCGTCAAACTCTATCTGTCGGAGCGCGGCCAGGAATACGCCAACCGCTGGCAGATCGAATCGATCATCAAGAAGTACTCCAACCACATCCCCTTCCCCATCTACCTGCACTTCGAGGAGGTGAGCAGCGAGGCAGAGGGGGAGCAGAATAAGGAGAAGAAGGAACAGAAGGTCGAACAGATCAACAGCGCGTCGGCTCTGTGGCGGAGGCCGAAGAACGAGCTCAAGGACGAGGATTACAACGAGTTCTACCGAACGATAAGCCATGACACCGAGGACCCGCTGCACTTCGTCCACACGAAGGCCGAGGGAGCCCTGGAGTACACGACCCTGTTCTACATCCCCAAGCAGGCCCCCTTCGACCTGTTCTTCGTCAACTACAAACCCGGGGTCAAGCTGTACGTGAAGCGGGTGTTCATCACGGACGACGAAAAGGAGCTGCTTCCCACCTACCTTCGCTTCATCCAGGGAATCATAGACTCCGAAGATCTTCCCCTGAACGTGAGCCGGGAGATACTCCAGGAAAACCAGATTCTCCAGAACATCCGCAACTCCTCGGTCAAGAAAATCCTGGGGGAGCTGGAGACGATCGCCCAGAATACCCCGGAGAAATACGGGGAGTTCTACAAACAGTTCGGCGTCTGCCTGAAGGAGGGGGTGTACCAGGACTTCAGCAACCGGGATGCACTTCTGGAGCTGCTGCGCTACAAATCCACGACCGAGGATGGACTGACCAGCCTCAAGACCTACAAAGAACGGATGGGAGGCGAGCAGAAGGCGATCTACTACATCACCGGCGGCAAGGAGGACAAGCTGCGGAACTCGCCCCTGCTGGAGACCTACAAAGAGCGAGGAATCGAAGTCCTGATCATGGACGACGAGATCGACGAACTGGTGGCGCCGGTCATCGGACGCTACCAGGATGTGGAGCTCAAATCGGTGGGCAGAAGCGCAACCGCAGAGGACCTGAAGACCGAAGCGGACAAGGATAAGGAGAAGGAGATCAGCCCGCTGCTCAAAAAGATCAAGAAGATCCTGGGAGAGGAGGTCAAGGACGTGCGCGCCTCCACGCGGCTCAGTGATTCCCCTTCCTGCATCGTGGCGGACGACAATGATCCCACGATCCAGATGCAGCACATCTTCAAAGCCCTCGGTCAGAAGGACCTTCCCGAGGTCAAACCGATCCTGGAGATCAATCCCGACCACAGCATCGTCAAGAAGCTGGCCGCGACGGAGGACAAGAAGCTGTCCGAGGACATCAGCAGGCTGCTGTTCGAGCAGGCCCTCATCGTGGAGGGCGCGGAGCTGGCCAATCCGGCGCAGTTCGCCAGGCGGCTGAACCGGGTCATCGACAGGTCGCTGTAGCTCTGCCGATCGACAAACCACCCCGGTTTTGGGTATAGTGGCAGGCAATAACGGCCGGAGTGGTGGAATTGGTAGACACAGAGGACTTAAAATCCTCTGACCCGTAAGGGTCGTACGGGTTCAAGTCCCGTCTCCGGCAGATCCAGAGGTACAACATGGATTGCGCAAATCAGAAGGAGAACTCGACCAGCTGCAACTGCAGCTATCCCGGCTGCTCGCGCCACGGCATCTGCTGCCAGTGCATCGCCTACCATCGCGCCATGAACGAGCTCCCCGCCTGCTACTTCACGGCAGAGGAGGAGCGGACCTACGACCGCAGCATCAGCTATTTCGTAAGCAACCGGCGTTAGCAGGCGATAGCAATTGTAAAAAGCGCTCTCTCAATTATACCCCTCCCGATCCCCGCAAAAAAGTGGGAAACTCAAAGTCCACCGTCCTACCTTAAATTTTACTGGTTTTCCAATGGGTACGGAACCTGTTATCTCTCAAGCCCTGCTGAGATAATCATTGCGATGAGCTGGCGCAAGGTATTGACCCGAACCTGATTGACGCGAACACCTGCTTTGCTTTCAACGTTTTGCAGGAGCTTGCCATGGCGGAGGCTCTTGACTTTACAGATCAGCATCGCCAACTCCATATGGTATCAGCTGGGCTATGATGTGAAGGAAAGATCGAGCAAATGATCGACGAGATCTCAGAGGACGTGATGATGCACCTCATCAATGCCATCTACTTCAAGGGAGACTGGACCCACCGATTCTGCGAAAGTGCGACCCGGGATGAAATGGGTATGAGTCTGGCCTTCACGTCCCAGGCGGATTTTTCCGGCATCGCTTCAGGAATTTCCATTTCCCGGGTGCTGCACAAGGCGGTTATCGAAGTCAATGAAAAGGGCAGCGAAGCTGCAGCGGTTACTGCAGCAGAGATAACGAAAGGCGCTGCCCCCGAGCCGCTCGAATTCATCGTAAACCGGCCGTTCCTCTTTGCAATCGCCGATGACAGAACCGGGAGCATCCTCTTCATGGGAAAGGTTGCCGAGCCCTGATTGTGGGGTCTGCTGCTTGAGCTTCAGTTGATGGTTTTTTCGGGATCAGGGCGATCTTCCCCGGTGCCGGTCCCCGGATCCCCCGCCGGTTCAGCGGCAACCTCAGCCACCGCCCCGCCCGCCGGCTGCTCGAACAGCCAGCGTTTGGCGTCCCGGATGATCCCGTTGAACAGGACGATTTGGATGTGCCGGCTGTTGGATTCGATCCGCTTGTCCCACTGCTCGGAGGTAAAACGCCGGGCAAGTCGGCGGCGCTCGCTCTTCACCCGCTCCGCCAGCTGGGCATCAGCCCCGGCGAAGAAGGACAGCCCGTGTACGGTGAGCAGCTCCAGCACCGGATCGAGCTTCGAGTCGAGGAGCTCCAAGAGGGTCGCTTTGGCAGCATCGAACTGCCGCTGCAGCAGCAGAGACGAAGCATAGCTCCATCGCAGCCAGTCCCGATGCGGCGCATCGGCGCGCTCTGCGGCCTTTCCGAAGTAGGTTTCCGCGGCCTTGGGCCGGTCTCTCATCTCCAGCAGATAGGGAATACCGAACTGGAGGGCATAGGTGCGAAGCAGCGCCGGTTTCTTCTCCCTCAGATGTGACTCCAGAACAGATATCTTTTCCACACCGGAGGTAACCACATAGGCGTTGATCAGCATCTTGATCGTGCCTTTGCGGCAGCGTCCTTTCTCGAACACCCGGTGCTCCAGCAGGTGGATCAGTCCGCTCCAGTCTTCTGTCTCCAGCAGCCGAAATAGTTTCCAATTCCAGAGAAAATAGCCGTTAATAATGATGAGTGTCAGCAGAAATAGTGCACCGGCGATCCAGTTCTTCGAAACGAACAGGTCGAAGTAATCACCTCCCAACAGGAGCAGGGGCATCAAGAAGATGAAGCCGAAGGACAGCAGTATCACCACATTGAAGAGGATGTAGATGGTTTTAAATTTCATAGATAGTACCTATAATACGAGTGTTCCCGGTTTGGACGGCTTTTGCAAGGGGTAACATCATGAAGGAAATTTCCGTATCGGAACTGCAAGAGGACAGCTATTTCGACTCCCCCGTGTATTTGGATGAAGCGTTTGTCCTTCTTTCCCCTGATACACCGCTGACTGAACAGCTGATCCAGCGGCTGAAAAACTGGGGCTACGAACGAGTCCTGAGCGACGGAACGCTGTCGGAAGCACCGGCTTACATCAGTTCAGGCGCCGCGACCACCTCCTCCTCGGTTCTGGATATGGACATCAAGGACAAGCAGGATATCGTGGACGCAAAAAAGCTGTACTACGCCCTGGTGAACTTCACCTTGGAATCCTTCAAAAAATTCAAGGAGGACAACCGCCTGAACATCCCCCAGCTGAGTGAGTGGATCAAGGAGCTGATCGACATGATGAAGAGCAGCCGGGACGCCATTCTGCGCTATCCGGAGTTCGCCTATCCGTCGGAAAATTATATGTATGTCCACAGCGTTAACTCCGCGATCCTGGCTCTGGCAATCGGGGAGCTGGTTAAACTGCCTCCTCACCGGATGATCGAGCTGGGATTAGCAGCCCTTCTGCACGACATCGGCATGCTCAAGATCCCCGACGCGGTCTATCTCAAAGAAGACAGTCTGTCGGACAAGGAGTTTCAACTCATTCGTGCGCACACGACCCTGGGATATAAAATCCTCAAGAGCTTTTCCGTCTCCGAGGAAATCGCCCTTGCCGCCGAAGAGCACCATGAGCGCCTGGACGGTTCCGGTTATCCCAAAGCCCTCAGCGGGGACAAAATAAGCTTCTACTCCCGCATCGTCGCCGTTGTATGCTCCTACGATGCCATCACCTCCAAACGCCTGTTTAAAACGCAAAACGATCCTCACGCCGCCGTGATGGAACTCCTCCAAGGCAGAGCCACGAGCTACGATGAGAAAGTCATCAGCTCTCTGATCGTTTGCATCTCCGCCTACCCCCTGGGAAGTCTGGTCCGGCTCTCAGATGATTCGATCGGCAGGGTGACTAAAACCAATGCGGACAGTCCCCGTTTCCCTTTCGTGCAGGTCCTCATCGACGCGGAGGGGAAGCGGATCAACGAACCCCTGCTGATAAAAACTGCCGAGAAAGATGGGGTGTCGATCCAGCGGGCCCTCTCTCCGGATGAATCCGAACAGCTGAAACTGTAAAGAGTACCGCAGGTTATGAGCATCACCGTACAGCTGCCCTCGGGCGGGAGCGCCGATTATCCCTCCGGAACGCGGGTCGAGGAGATCTTCGAACGCAGCAGGTCCATTGCCGAACAGCAGCAGCCGGTGGTTGCGGCTCTGGTGAATGGAGCCCTGGTCAGCCTGACCTACCGCGTAGAGGTAAACTCCAGCGTGGAACCGGTGCCGCTGGCCAGCCGCCTGGGGGCGAACGTCTACAGACGCTCCCTCTGTTTTCTCCTTACCATCGCCGCCAAACAGCTGTTTCCCGACCGAAGGCTGGTGATCGGGCACTCTCTGGGGCGAGGATATTTCTACTATTTCGAGGGAAGTTCCGAGGTTTCCAGCGGGGACATCCGGAAGCTGAAGGCGCGAATGCAGGAGATCGTGGCCCAGGGCTGCCCGATCCTGCGCAGGGTGATTTCCTATCCCGAAGCGGTGCGCTACTTCGAACAGAACAATCAACCGGATACGGTCCTGCTGCTGAAGAATCGAAATGACCAGAAGGTCGCCGTGTTCTCCTGCGGCGAATTTCTGGATCTGGCCCACGCTCCGCTGGTTCCGAATACCAATATGCTGGAGGTCTTCGATATCCTGGCCTACCCCCCGGGTTTCCTGCTGCGCTATCCGCCGTGGAACCAACCAGGAAAACTGGCACCCTTTCAGGAAAACCCCGTCCTGTTCTCGATCTACCAGGAGTACAAGGACTGGGGCAAGATATTGAACGTCCGCTGCATCGGCCACCTCAACGACCTGATCAGCAACCGCCGGGTGCGGCAGTTTATCCAGGTAGCCGAAGCCCTCCATGACAAGAAGATCGCCCTGATTGCCGACAAGATCTGCGAGCACAGAGATGAGGTCAAGCTTGTCCTGATTGCCGGGCCTTCCTCCTCGGGAAAGACTACCTTTGCCAAGAAACTTTCCATCCAGCTGCAGGTCTTGGGGAGGAATCCCTTTTCCATCTCCCAGGACGACTATTTCCTCCCGAGGGAGCACACGCCTCTAGATGAAGAGGGGAATTACGATTTTGAAAATATCCGGGCGATCGACTTGGAGCTGTTGAACGCCGACCTGCTTCGCCTGATGCGGGGAGAAGAGGTTCTCATTCCCCGATTCGACTTCCACACCGGACAACGGGTTGCCGCAAAAACGGTGCAGACTCTCCCGGACAGGGCAATCATCATATTAGAGGGAATCCATGGGCTCAACGATGATCTCACCCCGGCAATCCCTCGGGAAATGAAGTACAAGATCTACGTATCGGCCCTGACCCAACTCAACTTAGATGATCACAATCGAATTTCAACCACGGATAACCGCCTGCTGCGGAGGATCGTCCGGGATTCCCAATTCAGAGGACACAGCGCCCTGGAAACCCTGGGCATGTGGGAGTCGGTGCGGCGCGGGGAAAACATCAACATTTTTCCCTTTCAGAACAGCGCCGATTCGGCTTTCAACTCGGCCTTGGACTATGAACTGTCGGTGCTCAAGGTCTACGCCGAACCTCTGCTGAAGAGCGTAAAGCCCGCCCAAGAGGGATTTCACGAGGCTGTCCAGCTGTACTCGTTTCTGAACAACTTCGCTCCCATCCCCCCCAGCTGGGTACCGGAGTACTCCATCCTGCGGGAGTTCATCGGTGAAAGTTCCTTCAAATATTGAATCCATTGAAGTACCGGAAAAACTGTAGTATAGTAGAGGGGTGAATCTGCCAGCACGTTCTTTCGGCTGGCACATTATTGGAGGTACGGAATGAAAAAGTTGCTTCCGCTGCTGATACTCCTTGTTCTTGTAGCCACCGGGCTCTGGGCTCAGTTCTACTCAACCCTTCCGAGGGAAGAACGGAGGACGCTGGCCGAAGCCTACTACCTGGCAGGACAGCAATATGAACAGAAGGGGGAAAACCAGAAAGCCCGGGATTTCAAGGATATGGCGTACAATATTGATCCCGGACTCGATCCGGCAAATATCCAGCTTAAGGATCTTCCCACCGCAGCCGCCCTGATCCTCGAGGGAAAAGCAAAACTGGCGGCCATACCTCGTACTAGAGCCCAGGCGAACCAGGAGCTTATCAAGTCGAAATTCCTCAGATGGATCTCGGCATTCCTGAGCAAAGACTCAAGCTCGATGCTGGAGCTCATGGAAGGATCCGTCTACTTCACGGATCTGGATGCGGAAATGACCCAGCGCCAGATCGAGTCGGAACTGGACGGCTTTTTCGCCACTGCCGACCTGAGCGGTCTTGCTCCCACCGAGGTCTTTGACCTCAACAGCCTGAGCGTATCTCCGGTAACCGGGCCGTGGGGAGAAACCTATGCGATCCAGGTGCGGGCCAAGATGGATTTTTCCGACCAGGTGATATTCTGGACTCAAGATCAGAAATACCTGATGCACCAGTCCAGGGGCAGGTGGCTGCTGTTCAGTATAGGAGAGAAACTTCCTCCCTATAGGTGGAATCCAAAAACGGCACAACAGATCACGCGAACCATGCCCGCAGCATTAGAGGCCGGTCCTAACGACGAGATCGAGGAGGCGCTTCTGGCCTGCCTGGATGCCTTCCTGAAAAAGGATGTCGACTCAGCGGCCCGCTATTTCGCCGATGAGGTGCGTATCATCCGGCTGGACACGACCCTGACCCGAAAGGAAATCGCCGAAACGTTCATGGGCTACTTCGAGAAGGCGGATTTCAGCGGCGTATCGGGAGGCGATGTAGTGGACGCAAACAGCATGTTTGTCTCCCCCACGGACCGCTTTCCCACCCAGTCCCGGGGAGATGAATACCTCCTTACGGTGAAGACCCGCCTGGATCTGTCCGAGAAGATTCCCTTTTGGACGCGATTTCAGGACTACTACTTCGCCGAGGAGATGGGCGCCTGGAAGATATTTGCCATATTCTAAAGGTCTGCACATAACCGCAGGAATCCGGCAGAGACGGATCGAACAAAGCGGTAAGCAAGGTGACCTTTCTGCACTCTGAGCAGACCTGAAAGCGGTTCTCGTATACCGTACAGAGGCGGGTTTCGTTATCCAGGTAGCGGCAGGGGGCGTTCGTGTTGATCGCCAAACCGCGGAAGCCGACCCGGCGTTCGTAGCAGCACAAGCCGCAGCGATGACAGATCGCCTCCCAGCGAGCCTTTCGTTTCGCTCGTTTTGTCATGACAACTGTCGATCAATCGGATAGGGGAGCGAAATAACCGCTGCGGGTCCGGCCGCTCTTTCTGTGAAATACGACCTCGCTTTGAAGTTCAATGTAATTCTTGCCGAATTCCGATTCCGATGGAGATCTAAATTCGAGCAAATACCTCGCTGTGAGACGCCGGCGAATATCGGCGAGCAGGCCTGCCACTCCCTCCGCCGAATAATAGTGACGCACAGAGCCGCTGGTCTGATCGCAGATATACTCCAGCTCCCGAGCCACCCGGGGCCCGAAGTACACCACGTACAGCGGGATCGAGTTGTTTTGCAGATAGTCGGTCACCTCTGCCAGAGTGTGGTCGGAGAAGGACTCCCGGTTCAGCTCCCCCGTGGTCAGCAGAATGACCGCCTTGCGCGCGGTCCCGGGAACAAGCTGGGAAGTCGCCAGGCGCAAGGATCGGTCCAGGCGCCAGTTCCGGTCCCAAGGTCCGTTCTCTGCCGCCTGAGTAGATTCCAGGCGACTCGCGCCCAGTTCGGTTTCCACCGCCACCTGATTGCCGGCGCTGAGAACCCGCCAGGCGCCGGGACCGTTCGATCCGTCATTCTGTTCATGAAGAGATTCGACAGCATCTGAAAGGTCGGATAAAAATGCCCTCATCTCCGGAGATTTTTCAACAACCAGGGAAATCTCCAGCGGCGCCGGATCTCCGGGAGCGCGTATCATCCGGGCTGATGGGATCTTCCTGTAGGACTCGCTGAAGATGAAGTTCCCTTCCTGTAATCCAACCACCGGACGCCCCTGACGGTCCTCCACCGTGACCTCGACCAGAACATCCGGGAATTTCAGGGAGTTGACCCGGTCGACCTGGACGAAAAGGCTCGTGTACAGAGCGGTCATCTCGGAGAGGATATAGACCTTGTCTTCGTTGAAATCTACGACGTAGACCTCGCCATTGGGGCTAACATCCAAGTGGGTCAGATGGCCGGCCTGAGAACCCATATCGCTGAGGGTCGTCCAGGTCTCCTGGCGCAGATCATACTCGAGCAGTCTGCCGTCGTCCGCTACCAGCAGCCGATTCGAATCGAAAAAGGCGATCCCCTCCGGTCCGTTCAGGAATCCTTGGCCGAAGCTTCCCAGCGCGTTGCCGCTCGGATCATACACGACGATCCTCTTCCCTTTGCTGTCGGCGACGAACAGCTGTTCGGCCTGACAGGCGATCCCGGTAGGTCCGTTCAATCTGATATCAGAACCTCTTCCGACTGAAAGCACGAAATTCCCGTCGAAGTCATATTTGTTCACCCTCCCGTTTCCCCAGTCGCTCACGTACAGATACCCATTGTCGTCGGCAGCCAAATACTGGGGACCGAGCAGCTTCCCCGGAGCACTTCCCGTGCCGCCGATGAGTAGCACCCGCTCACCCTGCAGATCCATCTTTACGACCTGGTTTCTCCCATATTCAGCGACAAACAGGTATCCCTGTCCGCTGTCCGGGTCTTCCACTTCCAGACAATCGTAGGGCCGATCGAAACCGCGGATCCCGCCTTGAAACACCTTCCGCACTGCATTATTGACATCGAGGAGCGCAACCTCATTCGAGGCGAAGGCGACCACGTATACCGACCCATCCCGGCGAATCCGGACAGAGGAAGGCCGACGCAGGGGGTAGGCGTCAGGTTCATTTCCGTCGATTACACCGGTAACGACGAAAGGACCCCGATCTTCCAACTGCTCTCCCAAACCCCGTCGGTAGGTCAGAACATCTACGATGTTGTCCACCACCACATCCCCCGGCTCCTGTTTCAGCAGGTAGCGCCACTCCCCGAGGGCGGCGTCTTCGAAACCGGCGCGGTACAGGGCTCCAGCAAGCCAATAGCGGGTTCTGAGATCCTGAGGCTTCCGGCTCAGGGAGTTTTCAAGCGAGAGGATCGAATCTTCGAAGTTGCCGGAATGGAATGCCCTCAATCCCCAGCGGAAATCCTCGAAAGCCTGAACGGCTTCCATGTCGATTCCCTGGGCAGTGGTTAGCGCGCAGACCAGCAGGAAAAGGAGGACGAGGTTTCTCACCATCAAGGTACTATACACTGGATCAGGCAAAGGTATCTATACGATGGGTTTCCCCGTTGGGGACGGCGACATTCCCTTTTACACCCAGATAAAGAATACTCTTTATCTGGCGCAGATCAATAACCTCTTGAGCTCCGCCCGCCAGCTGAGTGCGGATATCGGGGGATGTTTGGTTGGATAAAATACTCTCGACACTCATTTCTCGAGCTCCATACAATCCCATGCATTACAGTTCTAGTATCGACCACTCTCCGGCCCGAAATTACCCGGATTTCCAGGAAAAAAAAGCTTCCCGATAACGTTCCTCGACCTCGTGATTCGCGGGATGAATCAATATAGGCGAGAGCGAGGCGTATCCAGCCTCCACAGCCCCGAAATCCGATCCTTCCTCCATCATGCCGCCGGGAATCTGTCCCCCGATGAAGCTGTACAGATCCCCTTGCGGGGAGGTGAAGCGAACAAGCTCGTCTTCGTAGATCCGGCGGGTGGGGATGGTGATCACCGGTTCAGCCGGTCTTTCCTGATTCGGGAAGTTGATGTTGAGGAAATGGTCTTCAGACCAAAGCTCCTTGATAGTCGTGAGATTGCGCGTCATAAATCCCACCGCGAAGTCCAGGTAGTGCGGAGGCTGATAGGCGTTGAGAGAACATGCCACCGCTGGCTTTCTCATAAACGCTCCCTGGCGGGCAGCCGCGGCGGTCCCGGAGTAAACAATGTCGGTACCCAGGTTTGGACCCATGTTGATGCCGGCCACCACCATATCGATCTCTACGGGAACCACTCCCAGACAGGCATGGAGCACACAGTCCGCCGGTGTTCCTGCGGATGCGTACTCCCGCTGCCCCCGCTTGGTGAACTTCGTCGGATTTCCCAGGGTAATCGAGTGAGAGCTTCCGCTGCGATTGGAATCCGGTGCAACCACCCATACCTCGTGTTCATCCTGCAGAGCTTTCTGCAATAACCGCAATCCCGGACTGTCTATTCCGTCGTCGTTGGTAAGGAGAATTTTCACAATCTAACGCCTCGATCAATGTTCGAAAACAATCTGCGCCCCCTCGGCGGGATGAACCAGGAACAGTTCGGGTTTGAAGCTGAAAATCCGCTCGTAGGCTTCCAATCGAGCTTCGTATTTGGGGATTGCCTGTTCCTCGATCAAGGTTACCGTACAGCCGCCGAATCCGGCCCCGGTCATACGGGATCCGTAGACACCGTCGGTTTCCCAGGCACGTTTCACCAACCAATCCAGCTCGGGGCAGGAAACCTCATACTGATCCCGCAGGCTCTCGTGGGACCGGTTCATCAGCTTCCCGAAGCTTCCGATCTCACCCCGCCGCAAACTCAACTCCGCCTCCCGCACCCGCTCGTTCTCCTCCACCACGTGCAGGCAGCGTTTGCGGGTGGTCTCCGGTATCAAGCCCAGGCTGTCCCGAAGATCCTCCGCCGTGTAGTCCCGAAGCGATCGTCCCGATTTCCTGGGATTCAACAGGCTCACGCACTTCTCACATTCCCCGCGGCGTTGGTTGTACTCCGATTCCACCAGGCTCCTCGGCACATTTGAGTTGGTAATCAGTATCTTCACACTTCGCAAGGCGATCGGGATGTGACGGTAGTCCATGCTGCGGGTATCGATGAACATGACCGAACCTGACTTTGCCATGCGGGAAACGAACTGATCCATAATCCCGCACTGAACACCCACGAAGCTGTTCTCAGCCTCCTGGGCAAGACGAGCCAGCTCAGGTCCGGAGATTTCGATCCCCAGAACCTTCTGAACCGCATAAGCGGTGGCCACCTCCAGTGCTGCGGAGGAGGACAGCCCCACTCCGATCGGGATATTCCCGGATACCGTAAAGCTCAACCCCCCGGTACTGTATCCCCGGGACTGGAGAACGCTGATTACACCCTTGAGGTAGTTTGCCCAGCGGTCCTCTCTCTTGAAGCGCAAATTACTCAGGCTGGTGCGCTTGCGATCCTTGAGATCGACCGAGTAAAAGCGCAGATGCTGATCCTTTCTTCGGGATACCGCTACCCGGACGTGGTAATCGATAGCCATCGGAAGGACGAAACCTTCGTTGTAGTCGGTATGTTCGCCGATCAGATTGACCCGTCCCGGTGCCTGCACGATTATGTCCGGACCCTGGCCATACTCTTCCTGATGGCTGCGAATCAGATCGTCCATGAATGACTCCGCTGGAATGAAATTGAAAACGGTGCTATATTCTATGGGAAAAACGGAAACGTTGCAAGAAAATAGGGAACACTCATGGTCGAAACGGACTTGCAGTACGGAGAAAAGGTAAGGATTGAACCGGGAACCAGTATATTCTCCATCGGGGACCCTCTTTCAGGTCATACGATCTACTACGTGATAGCCGGTCTCATCCGCATCGGGATCCCCCTGTCGGATGGATCGACGATTCCCGTGTATCAGCACCCCGATTCGGTATTCGGTGTAGTGGAGTCCCTCCTGGACTGCTCCCGTTTGACCACGGCTTACTGCATGGAAAGCTCGATACTGTACCGGTGGGATAAGGAGGGTTTCGACGTGGCCTCGAGCGTGTCCTGGGAGTTGGCTCTGGAGACGATCACCGGCCTGACCCGCACCCTCCGTATCATGAACGCCGAGTTTGGGGATCGCATTCAATCCGGTTGAAGGAACGAGGCACTACACATGTCCGATCAGAACTATGCAGAAATCATGAAAATCGCCTTCCAGGCTGAGGAGGCGATCAACGAGGAAATAATCAACAAGTTCGGAAAAAAATACGGGGATAAGACGGTGCTGATCAAGGAGGGAGATGTCCAGCAGGAAATCTTCTGGATCCTCTCCGGGGAAGTGTACATCACCCGGAAAATGGGGGATAAGTACAAAGTCATGGCCACACTGGGCAAGGGAGAGATCATCGGAGAGATGAGTTTCTTCGACAAATCCGTGCGCTCGGCGACCGTGATCACCAAAGGTCCGGTGGATGTTCTGGTGTTCTCCAAGGAAAATTTCCAGGAAATCTTTGCGGCCAGCCCCCAGTGGACCAAGCGACTGCTCGTGTCCCTTTCCAGCCGGATTGGACAGATGATCCATAAACTGCAGGGAACCTGAAGCCCTCGCGCAGAGCGCTCAGTGGAAGTGCAGTGAATACCGCCCCCCCCTGAACGTCAACCGACAGCGGTGGCCGAACAGTCGGGAGATCATCTCCTCCTCCAGGGTTTGCTGCCTCCCTCCGCAGGCCAGCACCCGGCCGCGGTCCAGAATCAGTACCCCCTCGTAGGCGGCGGTAATCTCCTCCACATGGTGGGTCACCGTGATCACCGTCATGTCCGGTCTTTCGACGAACAGCGTATTCAGGGAATCGAGGAACTCCTCCCGGGAGAGGGGATCCAGTCCCATGCAAGGCTCGTCCAGAAGCAGAATCTCAGGCTCGGCCATCAGAGCGCGGGCAATAAGCACACGCTGGCGTTCGCCGGTGGACAGGGTCGCGAAGCGCCGGTCGATCAACTGCTCCGCCCGAACTGCCTCGAGATTGAGCAAAGCCTTGCGCTGTTCGGCGGGAGTGCATTCTTCGTAGAAGGAGAGCGTTCCCTTTTCACCGGCCAGCACCACGTCCGCTACATCCATGAACTGCGGGATCATGTTGCGCAGGTCGTAATGAACCCAGCCGATCCGCGTGCGCAGGTCTCGCAAATCCGTATGTCCGAACTCCCGCCCCAGAACGGTAACCCGGCCGCGGGAAGGATAGACGTAGCCGGTGATCAGCTTCAGGAGGGTGGTCTTGCCGCTGCCGTTCGGCCCAAGCAGCACCCAACGACTGCCGGCGGCCACTTCCCAGTCGATGCCCTTCAGAATGGGGATATTCCGCAGCTGAAACCACACATCCTGCAACAAAACCGAAAGTTCTCTGCGCTCCCTCATCGGGGACAGATTAGCTGAAATTCGATATCATGGATACAGGATATGGCCACTGCGATCCTTCGTTTCTATGAGGAGCTCAACGATTTTATACCCGCGGATCGAAAAAAGCGGCAGTTTACGGCTCCCTTCCACCCCGGGGATACCGTCAAAGCCCTGATCGAGTCCCTCGGGGTACCTCATACTGAGGTGGATCTGATCCTGATAAACGGCCGCTCCGCGCCTTTCGAGCAGAAGGTGCAGCAGGGGGATCGAATCAGTGTTTATCCGGTATTCGAGTCATTGGAGATCGGACGCATTACCAAGGTTCGTCCCCAGGCTCTGCGCCGCACCCGTTTCGTTCTGGACGTGCACCTGGGCAGACTGGCGAAAAGCTTGCGCATGCTCGGTTTTGATACCCTGTACTCCAACAGCTGCGACGATACCAGCCTTTCCCGCATTTCGCGGGACCAGGGAAGGATCATTCTCACCCGGGATCGGCAGCTGCTCAAGCGATCCGTCATTACCCACGGATACTGTCTGCGCTCCGACCAGCCGATGGAGCAGCTGGTGGAAGTGTTGAAGCGCTTCGATCTAAGCGAAAAGATCCGACCGTTCAGCCGCTGCCTTTGCTGCAACAGCCTGCTGCAGGAGATCGACGCGGAGCAAGCGGCCGCCTCGGTGCCCGAATACGTCGCACGCACCTACGAGCGCTACAAGACCTGTCCTGC
>Ga0315553_10002243_pt1 | contig 15619 bp, 13 predicted proteins | sample SalMarSW160140MG_FD_203099 | JGI IMG/M metagenome (GOLD analysis project Ga0315553, IMG submission 203099) | Salt marsh sediment microbial communities from the Plum Island Ecosystem LTER, Massachusetts, United States - Salt Marsh Sediment SW1601-40 ... | reverse complement strand
CATAATTTTCACTGCCATCTAGATCTAGGGCGTAAGCCAGCAGCAGACCGTTTGGACTCCAGCGAGGTGCGAACTTGGCTCCTTTTCCATGTGTGATTTTTCGAGCGGGAGATTTTCTCTTAAGTTCGAGGGCGTAAATTTCCCAGCGTCCGCTCCGGTTCCAAGAAAACGCCACCTGCGAACCGTCGGGCGAGATATCAAACCCCAAATCTGGGTCAACCAGGGGAACGTTCAGCAGAGCTTCTAAATCCAGATAATCTGGCATGCTTTTCTCAATCTAACACTCGTGGCAGGCGACCCAATGATCCGGTTTAATTTCGCGCCACTCGGGGATTTGCATTTTGCATTTTTCTTTGGCGAGAGCACAGCGGGGGTGGAAGCGGCAGCCATCCGAGGTTTTTGTCAGGCTGGGGGGGGCGCCTTCGAGGATGATGCGCTTGCGCGCCCGCGTGACGCGGGGATTGGGGATGGGCACGGCGGAGAGCAAGGCTTGTGTATATGGGTGCAGGGGGTGGTCGTACAGATCGTCGCGGCTGGCAAGCTCAACGATAACCCCCAGATACATGACGGCGACCCGGTCGCAAATGTGGCGTACCATGCTTAGATCATGGGCAATGAAGAGGTAGGTGAGGCCCAGTTGTTCTTGAAGGTCTTCGAGCAGGTTTACGATTTGGGCCTGAATGGAGACATCCAGGGCAGAGATGGGTTCGTCGCAGATGACGAATTTGGGCATGGAGGCCAGGGCGCGGGCAATGCCGATGCGCTGGCGCTGCCCACCGGAGAATTCGTGAGGGTAGCGGTTCATAAATTTGGCGTTGAGTTGCACCAATTCGAGGAGTTCGGCAACCTTCTCCATGCTCGCTTTGCCCTGGGTGATCTTGTGTACCCGCAGGGGTTCGGCGATGATGCGGGAGATGGTCCAACGCGGGTTGAGGGAGGCATAGGGGTCTTGAAAGATCATCTGCAGATGTTTTCGCAGGGCTCGCAATTCTTTGCCACTGGTTTGAGCCAGGTTGATGCCTTCAAAAAGCACGTGTCCCGCGGTCGGGCGGTAGAGTTGAATGATTGTGCGCCCGGTTGTAGTTTTTCCACAGCCGCTTTCACCGACCAGCCCCAAGGTTTCACCTTTTTGGATTTCAAATGAGACATCATCAACAGCTTTAACCGCGCCGATTTCTTTTTGGAAAACGATCCCCTGTGTGATGGGGAAGTATTTTTTCAAGCCCTTCACTTGAATCAATGCTTGTGATTCGCTCATAGTACTTCACCCGTATTAACGTTGACCCAACATGCTATCTTGTGATTTGGTTCAATGGTTCCTAATCTTGGATTCTCGTGCAGGCAGCGCTCAACCACAAAACGGCAGCGCGGCGCTAATGGGCATCCCGGAAAAACGGCGGAACCATCGGGGGGTGATCCAGGAATGGTGACCAAGCGTTTGTGCACTCTGTTGCGATCCACACTGGGAAGTGAATTTATCAACGCCAGGGTATAAGGATGGCGCGGATTCTGGAAAAGATCAAAAACATCGGCTTCTTCCACAATGTACCCGGCGTACATGACAGCAACGCGATCCGCTAATTCGGCAATGACGGCCAGATCATGGGTAATCCAAATGATGGCCATGCCCATTTCATCTTGCAGGCGCTTGGTGAGGTCAATGATCTGAGCCTGAATAGTGACGTCCAGTGCGGTGGTGGGTTCGTCGGCGATCAGAATATCAGGGCTGCAAGAGAGCGCCATGGCGATCACGGCACGCTGGCGCATCCCACCGGAAAATTGATGCGGGTAATCGTCAAATCGCTCTTCAGGGTTGGGGATGCCCATCAGAGAAAGGAGTTCAGTCGATTTGCTGCGGGCATCGTCCTGTGAGAAGCCGAGATGCAGCACCATAGCTTCACTGATTTGTTTGCCAATGGTCAGCACGGGGTTCAGGGAGGTCATCGGGTCTTGAAATATCATGCCAATGCGAGCGCCGCGAATGGCTTCCATTTGGTGTTGATCGTATTCAAGCAAGTTTTCGCCCTCGAACAGGACTTTCCCGCCCGCAATCTTTCCCGGCGGATCTGGAATCAAGCCCATGATTGACAAGACACTGACACTTTTTCCGCATCCACTTTCGCCGACAATCCCGAGTGTTTTTCCAGCATCGGCAAAGTAAGAGACTCCATTGACAGCGTTCACAACCCCATCAAGAGTGTGGAATTTGACTTCAAGGTTCTGTAGTTCTAAGGTGTGTTCCATGCAACGCTCTTAATTGGCTTCGACAAGGGCACGGGGATCGAGGGCGTCGCGCAAGCCATCTCCGATGAAGTTGATCGATAGGACTGTCAATACAATAAGGCCACCAGGGAAAATCCAAAGCCAGGGTGCGGTATCTATGTATCTGTAGGCACCATTGAGCATATTCCCCCAGGTAGCCGTTGGGGGCATCACGCCCACGCCCAAAAAGCTCACATATGCCTCGTTGATGATTGCATTGGCTACACCCAAAGTAGCGTTGACGATAATGGGGGCCATGGTGTTCGGCAGGATATGAGCGAAGATGATAGATGCATTTCCGGTACCGGTACAATGGGCAGCGGTGACAAACTCCTGTTCCTTGAGAGAGAGAAAATTGGCTCGTACAATGCGAGCTAAACCCATCCAGCTTGTAAGACCGATAACTGCGATGATCACGACCACACTGCCACTGAATTCTCTGCCGAGTATGCTAAGAGGAGGAACCTTGTCGGAGAGCACTTTTCCCAATACAAGAAGCAATGGCAACTGCGGGACATTAAACATGGCCTCCGTGAAGCGCATCAAGATGCTGTCGATTACACCGCCATAGTATCCAGCAATGGCACCGATAAGCACACCAACGATGACCTCTACCAGCACGGCAACAAAACCAATCATTAAGGATATCTGACCTCCAAATATTGTACGTGCCAGAATATCTCTACCAATGGGATCTGTGCCATATGGGTGTTCAGCATTAGGAGCCGATAATCTGATACTGGTATCCGTGAAATTGGCATCAGCTTCTGTACGAAACAAAGCCCCACCCGTTGAATAAATAATTAGCAAAGTAAGGATAATGGCACCGGCTACAGCCATTTTATGACGTCTGAACCGTAACCAGATAAGCTGAGCAAATGAAAGTGGAGGGGATTCAATTCCTTCCAGCGAAAGTATGCCATTTTGACCAGCGGTTGTTTCCACAGCCTTTATTCCTCGCTTAGCTATACCGGATGCGCGGATCAAGCCAGCCATATGCAATATCTGTCAGCAGTTGGGAAAGAACAACAGCCACAGATATCATCATCAAAATACCCATCACAACAGGTGTGTCATAGCGATCTAAATGGTCGATAAAGAGTCGCCCCATACCCGGCCATCCAAAGATGGTCTCAGTAACGACTGCTCCGCCGAGAAGGAAAGGGATATCAATGCCAATTAGGGTGACAATGGGAATAGCTGCATTTTTCAAGGCATGTCCCATAAAAACCATTTTTTCTGATAGCCCCTTGGCGTAAGCTGTTCGAATATAATCTTGGCTCATGACTTCTAACATCTGGGAACGTACATAGCGGCTGTAGCCTGAAATACTGATGACCGCCATGCTGAAGATCGGCATCACCATGTGAATTGCTACTTGAGAAACTGTTTTCCCCACTTTCGGATCAAACATGCCTACTGTTGGTAAGTAAGGCAAACCCCATTTTTTAAAATTAACTCCGAATATGTACATCGATCCCAATGCGATTACAAATATTGGCATGGAATATCCGATAAAGGAACCGGTTGTGACCAGTTGATCCATCCATGAGTATTGGCGCAAAGCTGAATAGATGCCTATTGCCAATGATACCGACAGGATAATAATCTCAGCCGGTACCATAAGGATCAAAGTATTCGGTAATCTATCAAGAATAATCTCTAGAGCGGGTCTACCGCGTGAGACCAATGAAGTGCCAAAGTCACCCCTCAGGACCCCTTTCCTCGTGCCCGGCTGATCGCCTATTCCATCACCATCCTTGTCCACATCTACCCAGTCATTGCCGATCAGCCAGTACAGATACTGTATATAAATGGGTTGGTCTAAGCCCATCACCCTGGCCAAGCGTTCCCTATCTTCAGGGCGTGTAGCTTTGCGCCCACCCATCGTGGCTAGTGGATCTCCACTGCTTTGAAGCAGGATAAAGAGCAGCACACTGATGATTAGAAATAGCGGAACCGCCTGTAACAACCGTCGGATCACATATCTGGTCATGATATGTCCCTTTGTCTATTGTGGATCAAATGAAGTATTTAAAATAATTTTAGCAGGATACCTTTTTATTTTTCACTTGAAAGAACATTGGCTGGATCAGGTAATCTGACCCAGCCAATATTATGGGCTTGGAACGCAAAACTAGGGCACGATATCCCATTCAGCGATATTGAAGAAGGGGGTAATGCCCGAGAATTTGTAACCGGAGATGTCGGGGCTGACAATCCAGACATCGGGATCATCCCAAATCCCTAGGTAGTATACGTTGTCGTGCATGTATTTTGTAATCTCGTGGAAAATTTCCTTTCGTGCGTCAGCATCCACGGTTACTACCTGTTCCTGGAAGAGCGCATCCAGGGTCTCGTCGCAGATGTAGTAGTTGTAGCCCCAAGGATACTCATCCGTTGCCAACTCACTGCACAGCCAGTATTCTGTATCTGGATCTGGGAAGTATGGCACATCAGACCACTGCATGATATCCAGGTCGCCAATAGCTGCTGGACCGCCATCTGAATAGCTGCCGAAGAGGATGTCCGCATCGTAGCTATAGATTTGCAGGTCAATGCCAACCTCAAGTAACTGCTGTTGGGCAACTGCCTGGTAGTTCTGGCGTTCCTCTTTCGTGGTATTACCCTGCGTAATGACGAGCGGATTACCCTCGAGATCTTCGCGAATACCATCGCCATCTGAATCGACATAGCCATTGTCTTCAAGAAGTGTTTTAGCGCCTTCTGGATCAAAAGGCCAGGGTTCTATGTCTGGAGACACATAGGCAGGCAATGCGTCCCAGAAGGTCATATTTGGTTTTACAACCTGAAGCCTGATATCCGCATTCGACTGGCGGTCAAGCGACATGGCAATAGCCTGGCGAACAACCAAATCTTTAATCCCCGGGGAAGCCATCTCGCGCATATTGAAAAACCAACCCTCATTGTATCCCGATGCTTGAGTGACAATATCAAGACCAGCATCGCGGAAAGCGGGGATATCCTCGTAAGGTGGCCAGAAAGCGATGTCGGCATCACCAGCCAGTACAGCCGCAGTTTGAGCGGCGTCGTCAGGAACGAGTTGGAAGAATATTGTATCAAGTACAGCTTCCGGACCCCAGTAGTTCTCGTTTTTATCGAAGCGCAGGTAGCTGCCGGATTCCCACTCAGTGAAATTAAATGGGCCACAGCCAACTGTGGGGCTCAGATTCCATTCGGCGGCGTCAATGGTGCCATCAGCTTCAAAAACTGGTTCCAGGATATGCTTTGGCATCAAGTTCTGCCAGAGGGTAGCCATCCAGGGGGTAAAGGGCTCAGCAAAGGTCATCACTACGGTTTGTGCATCCGGAGCACTAATTTCGAAAAGATCATAGGGGTAAACCGAGTCAACTGCGTTGGCTTCGCTATTGACCATTGTGTGAGTGAAGACAAAATCTTCCGCAGTTAGTGCTGTTCCATCGGACCAAGTAATATCATCCCGCAGGTTCATGGTGATCACTAAACCATCAGCAGATACACTGGGCATTTCGGTCAATAGATAGGGATAGGGTTCGTTATTTTCATCAAATTGCCAAGGCCAGCAGCTGTACAGCTGATTTAAAGCCGACATATACCACATATTGGAATATGTTCGGTTCAGGGTATCTGGTTCTTGTGTCCAAGCAAGGGTGACAACTTTAGGTTCTGCGGGTTCTTCAGCGGCAGGTTCTTCAGCGGCAGGTTCTTCAGCGGCAGGTTCTTCGGCGGCAGGCTCCTCCGCCGCAGGTTCGTCCGCTGCAGGGGTGCATGCGGATAGGGCCAAACTAAAAATGACCAGAATGGCCAGTGTGAAATTTAGCCATTTGTGCTTCATCTCTTTCTCTCCTCTTTTTAAAGCAAATCGAGAAACATACGGTACACAAGGTTCTTGATCGTGCGTATACGGGTGGGCTGGTTGTATAGTATCGTAAATAGGCATCTCCTTCCCATTCGGCTCATGCAGAATGATATAACTGTCACAAAATATTGGTATTTTTAGTAGTGTATCTCAAGTTTGTCAAAAGGATGTGTCCTTTTCCTTAAATTCCTGTTTACTGACTATAAATCAACTGCTGATGCATGCTAAAATCAGAGATTTCTCATTTGCTGACTAATTCGCGCTCAGCAGCCTGCATGATATTTTCCAACTCACGCTCCTGCGCATCTTCCGGGGGTGGCACCTGATGCTCCGCCAGAATACGGTCTACCTCATCCTGGGCATTCTCAGCCAAACCCTTGCGACCATCACGATCCCATTCGGAAAAGGTGCGACGATCACCTAAGGTATCGAACAAAATCTCACCCGCACGCAAATACCTGACAGAGTGCCGTTCGCCAATGAAGTTTCGTGAGCCATTCATAATTTTGCCGATCACATCCACGGCCAGCGAATCTTCATCCACAACGAAACCACGCAACACACGGTGGATACTGGCAGCGATGCTATTATCGCAAACCATCTGCGCCAGAGAACCCATCACGCCGGCTTCCATTTCGCCAATTCCAGAGAGTTCATCGGCCCCTGCCAAAGCAGGTAGGATCGCGTTCAAGGCTCTCTCATAACCGCTCTGAATATCCAGAGTGTGCGCGTTGGTCGAAAAACCATAGACATTGACCGGTAGTTGGTAGCTTTGCGATATTTGCACCGTGGCAGCCGAGGCGATGCCCAACTCCACTCCACCCCAAACCGAGGCCCCTGTGCGCGGCTCCATCATTGCCAGCCTTCCGCAATAAATAATCGGCAAGCCGGGGTTCACCATTTGCACAATGACAATCGATGCCAGCACCTCGGCGTTTTGCTGTGTAAGCGCCCCCGCCAGTGAAAACGGAGCCGTTGTCCCGGCGGTGGGGCAGGGCAGTGGCCCAAAGGGGATCCCATAGCGGGCTATTTCCACCATAGATTCCACCAAATCTGCAGGGAAAGAAAGCGGGCTAACCGGAGAAACGCTCATCGTTAGGGTTGTTTGCAGCGGGCCAATCACCTCCGCCATCCGTACGGCATACTTGACCTCCTTCGCAGTTTGCACGCCCGGCCCCTGCAAAGGTTTAGTGGTGTGCGGTAAAGCATAGCGGTACATCGCCAAAGACATCAACTCGCCCGGCACATCTTGCGGCGTGCAAAAGGGCGTCACCGTAGTAGCCTGATCCAGAGCATCCAACAGGCGAGTGCTATCGCGGATATCCTGAACGGTGGCATGGTGCAACTGTCCGCTGCGCGGCTCATAAATATCCCGCGCTCCGCCCAGATTGTGCCAGTGCAAGCTGCCATCGCCAAGCACAACTTTCTTGCCATTGCGCCCAATGATAGTAACTTGCTTCGAGCAATCCGCCAGAGCCTTCTCGACCATTTCGGGCGGCAGTAGCACGCGGTCATTTTCAAGCTTTGCACCAGCATCCAAAAGCTGCGCCCTCATCTCAGGATGTGAAAGGACAATGCCAACCTCACCCAACACCCGCAAAGTTGCCTGATGGATGGCATCAACATCTTCTGCCGATATTACCTTCCAAGGGACCATAACGTTCACCTATCTGCTTGTACTCGCTAAAAATTTATCTGGCTGGATGGATAATCCTGACCATCTCAAAGCCTCACGGTCCTGGCTTAGGAGTGATTCACACCAGGAATATAAAGCACCCCCGAAGGGGTGCTGCCATCAAAACTCAGGGAGTTTATCCATGCCGGCTCCTTTGGCTAAATCCGATACCTTGGTCTGGAGTTCGGCTACTTGCTCCTTCGGATAATCTGGAGGCTGGTAAGTATTGAGCAAATCTTGCAGTTGCGCTTTGGCACGCGTAAACGTGTCTGTCGCACCCATCTGCTGCCAGGTGCGGTGAGAGCCACGGTCAATCACCGCGGAGGGCATATACTGCTCCTCCTTGAGCAACTGGCGCGTGATGCGTTGCTTCAAAAATTCGCCCTTAAAATTGATCCCCTCGTACATATCGGCTGCCAACGGATCGGTGTGAACTTGCATGCCTTTTAGCATGCGCTTGGCCATTCCAATCGCCTCGGCATCGATCAGCAGCTTTTCGGAACTCATGCAGGCCAGAAAATCCAGCATGCCCGCGCCAGAGATCATATTGATCCCAGCCAGCGCGCCGATCATGGCGGTAGTGCTGCTCTCCATCCCGGCCTGATAATCAACCAGCTTGGCATCGCTGGCACCCATATACGCGTGCGTCGGAAAACCGAATGTTTTACCTACCTGGGCATAGGCGGCGTCGATCATGGCGGTTTCGACCGCGCCCATCGGAGTGGTACCATGGCGCATATCCATGATGGCAGGCGCGCCACCCCACACAATCGGCGAACCCGGTTTGGCCAACTGGTGGAGGGTCATCCCACTGATGCACTCGGCAGCATGCTGCACCACAGAGCCTAGCAACGTAACCGGCGCAGCAACCCCGGCCAGGGGCATGGAGACGATCTGCGCTGGAATGCCAGCCCGCGCCAGATCGATCAGGCTCTGAGAGCCAAACTGGCTCCAGATCAGCGGCGGGGAAGGGCACACATCGAAAACCGCGGTAGGTTTTTGGACCAGCTCATCGCCTCCGCCAGCGAAGATCGCCAGCATATCGATCATGGCACCGGTATTTTGGGTTGAGAAAGCCCCGGTGACCACCGGTTTCTTGGAGAACAGCAGCACCAAATACAGGCGGTACAGATCGCCAATTTCTTTGGGGATTTCGCTGCACACCAGAGCGGTGGATTGCGCGTCGTACTGCCAGAGCGAATCGGCAATTTTGATAACCTTGATCAGATCGTGGGTGGTTGCCGGTCGATGCTGCATGGTCTCGGCATCAAGCACGTTCACCCCTGATGAGCCGGGATCAAAATGGACCGAATCCCCTCCGTAATGCACGCTCGGTTCTCCATCTTGATTATAGAGGTAGAACTCATGGGGTACGGTTTCCAACGCTTTGCGGGCAACTTCTTCCGGGATCTGGACTACTTCACGCTCTTCCTCCACCCTGGCGCCGGCGTCCGCCAATAAGGCCCGCGCTTCTTTGAGCTGAACCTTGATCCCCGGATTGACAAGCAATTGATAAGCCTCGTCGATGATCTGGGAGACTAACTCCGACGATAAGATCCTTAGTTGTGGCTGCAAGGTATTACTCCTTTTGAAGTGCTTTGGCAGCTAGAAGTTCTTTTGCAACCACCACTGCACCAACTGCATCCTCGCTATACCCATCTGCGCCGATCTCTTCAGCCCAGTCGCGCGTGACAGGCGCCCCACCAACCAAAACCTTAATCGCTGAACGCAACCCAATATCATCCAGCGCTTCAACGACATCACGCTGTTTCACCATTGTGGTCGTGAGCAAGGCACTGACACCAAGGATATCGGCATTTTCTGTCCTGGCTTTCTCTATCAGGGTCATGATTGGCACATCAACGCCCAGATCGAACACTCTGAATCCAGCTACGGAGAGCATCGTCCCAACCAAGGTTTTTCCAATATCATGGATATCACCCTCAATCGTACCTAACACAATCGTGCCCAATATTTTCCGTTCCTTACCCTGTTTGGACATCTCAGGCTCTAACATATTCACGGCAGCCTTCATCGCTTCTCCAGCCATTACCAGCTCTGGAAGAAAAGCCTCTCCAGAACTAAAAAGGTTGCCAACATGGTCAACGCCAACGACAAATCCGTGGTTGATCGCATCCAGGGGATCGATGCCCAATTCAATGCTTTGCATGGCCAGCTTTTCGGCTTCTTCAGACTCACCATCGATGATGCTTTGTGCCATTGCGCTGTAAATTTGCTCATCCATGAACAACTCCTGTTGTAACATTTTTTTGGGGTTAAATATGATAAGTAGTTCGGTGAATGGGTACAAAGTATGCATTTCCAGGAAAATGGTGCATACTCCGCAACGGCTAATATTATAACGAATCACAACAATTATGTCAAGATATTAGGCCTGTATTCGTGTAAATAGCATTGTAATTTTGCGATATTAGGTGTATTATAAGTTTCGGTATGAGCAATTCGTTTAATTTGGGTCACGGAATAACGTAAAGCGAGCATACAAATGGACAAATTGGATTTGATTATCTTGAACACCCTTCAAGTGGATGGCAGGACGCCCTTCACTAAAATTGCAAAAAAAGCTGGCGTTGCGGAATCGACGATCCGGAGCCGTTATGCCAGCCTAGTAGAACAAGGGATTGTTCAAACCATTGCAGTGATCGATCCATTTGCAGTTGGGTACAACTCACCTGCACTGATTGGTATATCCGTTGAGCCTGGAACGATATATTCTGTTGCGGGTGCATTGGAGAAGCTTCCGGAGGTGAGTTATCTGGTCTTGATTTTAGGGGCGTACGATTTAGTGGTGGAAGTATTCTGTCGAGATCGTGAACATCTCACAAAATTTATTACAAATCAAATCCAAACCATACAAGGTGTCCGCGCCACCGAGACACTGGTAATCGGAAAGATATTTAAATTGAGTTTCTTCTGGCGTCCCGAAATTACTTCTCAAGATCATTAAAGGTGATCCTTCTTGATCACGGGATCGCGTCGAAGCGCGTAGGTAGGAAGTTCTGTATAAATAGTAAGCTTCATCTTATACAAGATTCAGAAGGAGAGAATATAAGCCAACACACGTATGCCATCCTGGGAGCAGGAAGACAAGGAACCGCTGCGGCTTATGATCTCACCAAATTCGGCGAGACCCAAAAAATCATCATGGCGGATATTCGTGAAGAAATCGCTACTCAAGCCGCCGAACGCATCAACCAACTCATCGGGCGCGAAGTGTATCATGGCCTTTTGGAGCCCAAAATCAGTGCATCTGAAATTCGCGATGTCTGTGTGATACGCGTGGTGGGCTATGGAAAGAAAGATGGAGAAGAAACCACCGTCACGATTGATCTGATCGATTATTACGACGAAGAGACCGGCTTTACTGCCATGGAACGCCTGACCGGTTGGCACTGCGCCATGATGATGGGCTTCCAGGCGCGCGGTCACATCCCGGCGGGCGGCATATCCATGGAAATCGCCGTACAGGCAGCAGAATTTATGCAAGCTGTGCGTGAACGGGGAATTAAATTCGAAGTTCGTTATGAATAAGGACCTGTATTTGCTGTTTAACCAGAGATATGGCGGTTGCGCGCTGCATGATGCAAAAACCCCATCCACCAGAAAGTGTGCAGTTGTTGTGCGGTAACGGGGTGTACGTTCTCAAAGAAATAGGGAAAAAAAGGCACGCTCAACACGAGAGACGGATTTACCCATACGAATTGTCTCTGACGAGGAAAAAGCCAGGTGCTGCAGATATGTACTGAGGTTATGCCTGTTCGTTGTTTCTGTTGTATGGCAAGGGTTCACTGGCACTTCACCGGACGGGGCGGAATTGCAGAACATCTACCTCAAGCCAAAACGAGGAAAGACTACTCGCATATCTTCCTGCTAGAACTCTTTTCATCTGTTAAAGAACATCGCCTCCATGAAAATTTTCTCGAAGTCAGCATGCGTTGTCAGTTCAATGTATTCAATACGCCCAGGAATCTCGTCGGCGACCTTTCGTCGTTCGCCAGAAATGAGCATCTGCTGGGCGCCGGTTCCGGCGGCGTTGCCGACTTGCCGGAAGCGCTCGCGAGGTAACTCCGGGAACATGCCCACCGTTATTGCGCTGCCCACATCCAGATAGGTTCCAAAGGCGCCAGCGATGATAAATTCGTCGATATTTTCCACCTTAATCCCGCCCGCTTCCAGGAGAATCTCCACGCCGGCACGGATGGCGCCTTTTGCTAGTTGAATCTCGTTTACATCGGGCCGCGTAACAACAATGTCCTTCCCATGGCCGGTGTCCCCGGAAGAGGCAAGAACGAATTCTTTGTGCTGCGCACCCATCCCTTCTCTAACATTCGGAGCCCCTTCCCGGAAGGAACCGCGGTGATCGATAATCCCATCTTTAATCAGCTCAGCAATGGCATCTAAGATGCCGGAGCCGCAGATGCCTACCGGAGGTTTCCCGCCGATGGTGTACAGGTTCACCTGACCATCTTTAATCTTTGCTCGTTCGATTGCGCCGGGAGCAGCGCGCATTCCGTCGCGAATGTGCGCTCCCTCAAATGCTGGACCAGATGCACAGGAACAGCTGAGCATCCGCCCACCCACTGCCAACGAGATCTCAGTGTTGGTTCCGATGTCAAGCGCTACTGCAGTGTTTTCCGCCTGCCAGAGGTCGGTTGCAAGCACCATGGAGACATGATCGGCGCCGATAAAGCCGGCAATATTCGGCGGTAGATGAATGAAAGCACCGGGGCTGATGTTCAACGCTATCTCGCCAGCTGGAAGATCGAGCGCCTCACCGACAGCCGGGACGTAGGGCGCCATCGCCAGCTGGCGCACAGGCAAACCGGCTAGCAAATGGTGCATGGCCGTGTTCCCCACAATCACCGCCTCGACGATTTGCTCCGACGAAACATCGACCTCGCCACACATCTCGGCAATCATCCCGTTCAAGACCGCAACTGTCTTGCCCTGCAGCGTCTCTCGACCGCCCTCCTTATCATTGGTGTAGGCAATCCGGCTGATAACGTCCTCACCGTAGCTGATCTGCGGGTTCATGGCCCCTCTTACCGCTAGCACCTCCCCGGATTCCAGGTCCAACAAATAAGCGGCGATCTTGGTGGTTCCCAAGTCAACGGCCAAACCCAGAATTCGTGCACCCTCAGGAAGCACTGCCACCACACGGTCGCAGCGCAGCGCAACTCTCACCCGCCAATTCTGCCGCCTTAAAATATCCGAAAAGTTGAAGAGCACACCCGGGTTGAAGGATACGCTTGCATAACCCTCTGTTTGTAGTGCATCGCGCAGGCGAGCGGTATCGGATCGCAGATCTGTGAGCGATGCCGGCTCCAGAACTAAGTCAACGGGAGTAATAATTGCCTTCCCCGCCAATTTCACACGCTGGCCCTCTACTTGAAGCCGCTGCGTCGTGGCTAAGGACTCAGATGGCACTTCTACCTTGACATCCGTCAGTGGCTTCGCCTGACAGGCCAATCTGCAGCCCTCTTCGAGCTCTATGGGGGTAAAAAACGATTGCTCATCGGAGGTTGGTGAGGATAACTTGCCGCTCACTACGCGCACACGGCAGCCATCGCAAGACCCTTTACCCCCACAGATCGACACGAGTTCGACGCCAGCGGACTGCGCCGCTTCAAGCAGCGATTCTCCGGGGGTGATTTCCACGCGCCGTCCGATGGGCTCAAAATCGATGATGTAGATGAGGGATTCTTTCTTGGGATCAGTCATAGTGATCTTGATAGCGGCATGTTTCCTTCAGACTGCAATAATCGCAAGTTCGACCCCCAGCGATCAATTCCTTCCCAATTCCCAAAACGAAAGTGAGTGACTTCCGAGGGACCATCATCATGCTCTCGGTTAGCCGCACTCCGATAGCAGCGGCATCCAATAAGTCGAAGATCTGAGGTTGCCCCTGCTCAACCGGCCAACCGACCATGCCCGGGCTGAGAGGGATGGTGACCTGGCAGTCTGCTTCGCTCGCTTCCTTTTCAAAGAGTGCACATGCGGCGTTAGCCAACGCCTCGACGCCAGCTGACCCCACACCATCCAACGCCAGCCCATAGACGTTGTCCTCCCTGGAGACCTCCACAGCTCGGCGCTCAAGCGCTTCACCGACCGTACAAAGGATAATGACCACTTCCTGGGCGCCGCCCATATGCTTGGTAAGAAGCCCACCAGATAATCTCCCATCGCCTTCAAACTTTAACCGCTCGTGGTGTTGATCTTCAACAAGAAGTCGTCGTGCTAATACCCTTGGCTGGAGAAGCGGACTGCCCTCCTCCAATGCTCTTTCGGTAGACTCAACCAGACGCGGGCTGCGCCTGTGGATTGCTGATGGATCTGCTCCCTGACCGCGCAATACAGCGTCGACATCAAGACGCAAGTCCCATTTGTCAAGGACTGTCATTTACGACTCGTTTTCCGCCCCAAGCTTCCTGTAGTGCTTGATGTATCGACCAGCATATTCGTCCCGTCCACGCAAAAGGTCAACTGCGCGGATTGTCAGACTTAGCTTCATCGGGTCAGTAATGGCGCAGGTAGCACCGGCGGCGATGGCAAGACCCAAGAAAGCCTGGTTGATCGTATGACGCTCAGGAAGACCGAAGGACACATTGCTGGCACCCAGATTGACGTTAACACCGAACGCATCACGCACCATCTCGATGGTCTTCAGCGTCACCAATCCGGCCCGGGAATCAGCCCCAACCGTGAGTACGAGTGGATCTATCACGACGTCATCGGCGGGAATGCCCAGTTTTGAAGCGCGGTCGAGAATTTTCTCGGCGATGGAGAGGCGCGCCTCAGGGTCGCCGGGAATTCCATCATCATCCATCGTCAAGCCGATAACCGCCGCACCGAATTCCTTAACCACGGGCAACACGGCTTCGAGCGAGGCCTCCTCGCCGTTTACCGAGTTGACCAGGGGCTTCCCCGGAACAACAGCTAACGCCGCGGCGAGGGCTTCCCTGTTGGCAGAATCGATACATAGAGGGATATCCGTCACATCCATGACGACTTTGCACACCTCTGGCAGTAATACGACCTCGTCCTCACCAGGTACACCAACGTTGACATCGAGTATATCGGCTCCGGCTTCAACCTGCTTCAGGACCAGGGCACGCACGTAATCGAAGTTGCGCTCCTTCAACTGAGCAGCCAGCTTCTTCCGGCCCGTGGGATTGATCTTCTCGCCGATTATCGTGAACGGACCGTCGGTGTCGATGGTGATGGTCTTCGTTTCACTCTTGATGATGGTCTTCATTATAAAAAAACTCCTTGGATCTAGTGAGTATCCATACCCTCACAACCGAATTTTTCGACCCATCCTCGGTGAATTTAATCAATCATGAAGGATTCTGCAAAGCTCATCGAGGATTTTCCCAGCATTCGCCGAATGGAAACCACTCGAAGGGTGATCCGAGGTCCAGAGACCATTATTCTATCGCGTTATCTATAGCAGTCGCAATCGTTCCAACCTTGGTCCCCGGTTCCTCAAAAGGTAGAGACTTGACAGGGTTTATGAGTCGCCGCGCCCCCTGGCAAGATTTCATCCGGAACATGCAGGAACGAGGACTGCCTGCGTTGATCGTAAAACTTCTCTTCTGCTTCGTGGAAACTCAATGTAATGCTCTTGAATCCGGTCGTTTTCTTTGTGCACTAAACGAGAAGAGCACATAGCAATACTCCTATTTTGAGACGCTGTATGCTCAAATCCCTCATTTGAGAGGCTCTTGCCAATCCCTTCGCCCCAGCGTTTTAGCGCGAGCATGAGCATAAAGGGAAATTACTACTTGACTATTATTAAGTTA
>Ga0315553_10002242_pt1 | contig 15622 bp, 11 predicted proteins | sample SalMarSW160140MG_FD_203099 | JGI IMG/M metagenome (GOLD analysis project Ga0315553, IMG submission 203099) | Salt marsh sediment microbial communities from the Plum Island Ecosystem LTER, Massachusetts, United States - Salt Marsh Sediment SW1601-40 ... | reverse complement strand
CCCGGTGCCGCAACCGGCATCGAGCAGCCGCATGCCGGTAAGGTCCTGGGGAAGCCAGGACAGGAGCGTTTGCAGCATCTGCTCGCGGCCTTCGCGGACCGTTGCTCTGATGCGTCCGAGAGGCGCGTCCGACGTGAGCTTGGACCACGCTTCGACCGCGGTCCGGTCGAAATAGGTCTCAAGCTCTCCACGTCGCTCCAGATACGAGATCGTCGGCATCAATCGAATCCCAGAAAGTCGAAGATCTCCCGGTCCTTCATCGGCTTGGCGTCTAACGGCTCCGTGCCGTCCAACAAAGACTGAGCAAGCTGCAAATACTCGGCCTGCACGGCTTCAAGTTCCGGCGACGACTCCATTTCGAACAACACGGACTTCTTGAGCCGCGAGCGACGGATCACGTCGAGATCTGGAATATGAGCGAGCCGCTTTAACCCCGTCGCCTCATTGAACCGGTCGATCTCGTCTGTGGCGGCGCTGCGATTGGCGATCACGCCCGCCAGCCGCACGGGATAGTTTTTCGACTTCGCCTGAATCGCCGCGACGATGCGGTTCATGGCGAAGATGGAGTCAAAATCGTTGGCTGTGACGATGAGCGCGCGACCAGCATGCTGGAGCGGGGAGGCGAAACCGCCGCACACCACGTCGCCGAGCACGTCAAAGATCACAACGTCCGTGTCCTCCAAGAGGTGGTGCTCCTTCAGGAGCTTCACAGTCTGCCCGACCACGTAGCCGCCGCAGCCGGTACCGGCGGGCGGACCGCCTGCCTCAATACACAGCACCCCATTGAAGCCTTCGTAGACGAAGTCCTCTGTCCGTAGCTCCTCGCTGTGAAAGTTCACGCTCTCAAGCACGTCGATCACGGTCGGTACGAGCTTCTTCGTCAGCGTAAAAGTCGAGTCGTGTTTGGGATCGCAGCCGATCTGGAGCACGCGCTTGCCGAGCTTCGAGAACGCCGCCGAGAGGTTTGACGACACGGTGCTCTTGCCTATACCGCCTTTGCCATAGATCGCGAAGACTTGGGTCGCGCCCAGGTCGAGGTTCGGGTCCATCTGAACTTGGACGCTGCCCTCGCCGTCGTCCCGCTTGAGCGGGGTCTTGAGTGCGATGTTCACGCGGCGACCTCCAGACCGACGCCTTCGACGCGGTCTTCTAGCTCTTCTCCCGCCTTGCGCAGGGCTTCGAGCGTTGCTTCGTCTGGGCTCCAATAGTTCCGTGCGTGCGCCTCGAGTAGCCGATTGGCGACCTTGGCCGAGGCCAGGGGATTGAGAGCGGCAAGCCGTTCGCGCATGGCTTCGTCAAGCACGAAGGCCTCAGTGAGATCCTGATAAACCCAAGGCGCGACCTGTCCGGTGGTTGCCGACCAGCCGACCGTGTTGGTCACGTGGCTTTCGATCTGCCGCACGCCTTCGTAGCCGTGCTTTAGCATTCCCTCGTACCATTTCGGATTCAGCACGCGCGTGCGCGTCTCGAGCGCCACTTGCTCCGCGAGCGTCCGTACCTTGCTTTCGCCGCGCGTCTGATCGCCGATATAGACCGGGATGCCGTTGCCCTTGGCACGGAGTGCGGCGCGGCTGATGCCGCCCAGCGTGTCGAAATAATGGTCGACCGTCGTGACGCCGAGCTCGACCGACTCGAGATTCTGATAGGCGAGGTCGACGTGGGAGAGAACGCTTTGTAGCAGCGCTTGCTGCGGCTGCGGCTCGCCGCTGCGGCCATAGGCAAAGCATTTGCGCCGCGTATAAACCTCGGCTATCTCGTCCTCGTCGTCCCACCGGCCCGAGTCGATCAGCTGGTTGACGTTCGAACCGTAGGCGCCTTCGGCGTTGGAGAAGACGCGAAGGGCCGCGGTGTCCAGGCTGCATCCGTGAGACGCCTGATACGCGAGCGCGTGCATGCGTACGAAGTTCTGCTCGACGGGCTCGTCGGCGGTAGCGGCGAGATAAGCGGCCTCGGCCAGCAGCTTCGACTGAAGCGGCAGCAGGTCGCGGAAGATGCCCGACAAGGTCATGACCACGTCGATACGCGGACGGCCGAGCTCGGCGAGGGGGATAAGCGCGGCGCCGCACAGACGCCCATAGGCGTCGAAGCGCGGCGTGGCCCCGATCAAGGCCAGCGCCTGAGCGATGGGCCCGCCCTCGCTTTTCAAATTGTCCGTGCCCCAGAGGACGATCGCGATGGACTGCGGTACGCCGTGTCCCTCTTCGATATGGCGCGCGAGCAGTCGGTCCGCCTGACGTCTGCCGTCGAGCACCGCGAACGGGCTTGGTATGCGGAACGGGTCGAAGCCGTGAATGTTGCGGCCTGTCGGCAGGATATCCGGATTGCGCAGCAGATCCCCTGCCGGCGCGGGCCGCGTGAAGCGGCCGTCGAGCGCATGGATAAGGGCTGGCAATTCGTGGTTCTCGGCGAGAAGCGCGGCTGTCTTAGAGAGTACATCGAGCAGCGCCATCGACGCGTCGTCCTCGTCGAGACCGGCCTGGCGCGCGGCCTCCTTCGGCGAGGCGCCGTCGAGCAACGCCGCTGCGATCGCAGGCTCCAGCTCCGCGCCTTGCGCCTGCGCCGAAGCAAGGAGTAGCTCGACCGTCTCTTGCCGCGTCGGCGCTTCGCCGAGCACGTGCATCCCGTATGGGATCAGCTCGTGTTCAAGCTCGTGCACCGCGGCGAGCAACTTCGTGATTTCGGCCTCGCCTTCGCCGCTCCAAACCGGTTCCGTCTCAGCGAGATTGAGTTCGACCGCTTGGGCCTGGATGATCGGCGTCATCTGCGCCCGCTCCGCGGTTTCGTGCGGCTCGAGACTGCGCCACCGCTCGAGGGATGCCTTGAGATCGATGAGGCCGCGATAGAGTCCGGCCTGGGCGACCGGTGGCGTGAGGTAGCTCACAAGGGTGGCCGCCGAGCGCCGCTTGGCGATGGTGCCCTCAGAGGGATTGTTGGCGGCGTATAGATAGAAGTTCGGCAACGCGCCGATCAGCCGGTCGGGCCAACATTTCGCCGACATGCCGGCCTGCTTGCCCGGCATGAACTCGAGCGCGCCGTGCGTGCCGAAGTGCAGCACGGCGTGCGCCCCGAAATCCTCGCGCAGCCAGCGGTAGAAGGCGGAGAACGCGTGCGTCGGCGCAAACCCCTTCTCGAACAGCAACCGCATGGGATCGCCTTCGTAGCCGAAGCCCGGCTGGATGCCGATGAACACGTTGCCGAACTGCTCGCCGAGCACGTGGATGGAACTGCCATCGGCTTGTTGCTTTCCGGGCGCGGGTCCCCACTGTGCCTCGATCTCGGCGAGATGCCTTTCACGGCGGATATGGTCGTCGACAGCGATACGAGCGCGGACGTTAGCCTGCGCGCCAAAGCGGGCGGCGTTGCCGTGTAAGATGCGATCGCGGAGTTCGTCCACGTCTGTGGGCACGTCCACCGTGTAACCCGCCTTCCGCAGTTCCAGCAGCGTGCGGTGGAGGGACTCGTAGACCGCTAGATAAGCGGCCGTGCCTGTAGCGCCGGCGTTGGGCGGGAAATTGAACAGAACCACGCCGAGCTTCCGCTCCTTGCGCGGCGTGTGCCCGAGGGCAATCAGCCGCTCGATCCGCGCCGCCAGCATCTGGGCGCGTTCAAGATGAACCTTCATGTCGCGTGGATTCAAACCCGTCTCGGACCGGCCGCCGAACAGGGTCGGTCCGGTCGAGCCGTCGAGCTCTGGAATTGCGATCATCATGGTGGTCTCGACCGGCATGAGTCCCCGGTCAGAGACTTCCCACTCATCGAGCGTCTCGAACTCGACGGCGTGCGCGGCGATATAAGGTACGTCGAGGCGGGCGAGCATCTCCTCCGCCGCCTTGGCGTCGTTGTAGGCGGGACCGCCGACCAGCGAGAACCCTGTGAGCGACACGACGGCATCGACCAGCGGCTGACCCTTCTTGAAAAAGAATTTCTCTACGGCCGGTCGTGTATCGAGGCCGGTGGCGAAAGCGGTGATGACCCTCAACCCGCGCGCTTCGAGCGCGGCGATGACGCCATCGTAATGGTCCGCGTTGCCAGCGATGATATAGGACCGCATCACGAGCAGCCCGACGGTGCCGGCCGTGGCGTGCTTTGCCTTGGGAAGCTTGTCGGCGCTCTCCGAGACCCGGCCCGGCAAACGCGGGTGATAGACGCCGATCTCGGGATACTCGGCCGGCGCTGCCGCCTTCAGCGTCCCCCGGAGGCTCCGCCGCGGCCCTTCGGCGTAACGGTTCACGAGGAAGCGAACCAGGTTGACGATATTCTCCTCGGATCCCGCCAGCAGATATTGCAAAGTGAGGAAATATGCGCGGACATCCTGGGCGCTTCCAGGAATGAAGCGGAGAATCTTGGGAATTCGCCGAAGCAGCGCCATCTGCCGCGCGCCCGAGGACTTTGTTTTGGTTGCCCCGCCTCTCAGCCTCTTCAGCAGCGCGATCACGCCGCGCTCGGCGCCATTCATGCGGAACTGCCCGAGTTTTGTGAGGCGGATGACCTCGCCGGCGGACATGCCGCCGACAATGGCATCGCACCCCTCGCGCCTTGTCTCGAGCGAGGGCAGAACGGCCTGGATGTGATCCTCCATGAACAGCATGGACGCGACAATGATGTCGGCTTTCTCGATGTCGGCACGGGCGCGGTCGAGCGTCGCCGGGCTACGGCCCCACTCCGACACCGCGTGAAGATCGAGCGTCAGCCCCGGCAGTTCGCGCAGCAGGACCGGCCGCGCGCGATCAGTCGCGCCGGCAAGGTGACTGTCGAGCGTAACGATCACCACCCTGACGGGGACGGCATCAGCGGCTGTAGTGGGACTTGGCATCGTAAAGCGTCTCTAAGGTAATGGTTGTGAGGCCGCGCTCGCTCGCGAAGCCTTCGGTATTCCTGCGCGCCTTGCCGCGCACGAAGAAGGGGATCTTTTGCAACTCGCGTTCGGCATCTTCGTGCCAGGCGAGCTTGTCGCCAGATCGGAAGAAAAGAGGAGGCGAAGCCGCTGCAGCTTCGTCCTCCAGGGGGGTGAAGCCGCGGTCCACATGCGAGGGCAGAGCGGCGTCGTTAAACTCGAAATCCTCGCGAAACATCGCGAGCAGATGTTCCTCGAGTCCCATCATCAGCGGATGCACCCAGCTGTCGAAGATCACGTTGGCTCCTTCGAAGCCCATTTGCGGGGAGTAGCGCGCCGGGAAATCCTGCACGTGAACCGGGGCCGAGATCACCGCACTCGGAATGCCCAGCCGTTTTGCGATATGGCGCTCCATCTGGGTGCCGAGCACAAGCTCCGGACTGAGTCCGGCAACGGCCGACTCGACCTCGAGATAGTCGTCGGTGACGAGCGCTTCGATCCCGTAGGAGTTGGCCGCCTCGCGGACCTCGCGGCCGAGCTCTCTGGAGTACGTACCGAGCCCAACCACGGCGAAACCGAGCTCTTCGGTTGCAATTCGCGCGGCAGCGATTGCATGGGTGGCATCGCCGAAGATGAAGACGCGCTTGCCCGTGAGATAGGTAGAATCGACGGAGCGCGAATACCACGGCAGCCGCGACGCGTCGGTCGAGAGTAGAAGACTTGAATCGACACCGGCCAGGGCCGCCACCTCTTCGATGAATTCCCGTGTTGCGCCGACGCCGATCGGCACGGTCTTCGTGGCCGGTTGCTTGAAGGTGCGGGTGAGCCAGTCGGTCGCCGTCCGTGCGATTTCGGGGTAAAGCACCACGTTGAAGTCGGCCTCGCCCAGTCTCGCGAGGTCGGCGGGCGTTGCGCCGAGGGGGGCTACGACATTCACCTCGATGCCAATAGCGCCGAGGAGCTTCGTGATCTCCTGCAGGTCGTCGCGATGGCGGAAGCCGAGGGCCGTCGGGCCCAGGATGTTGCAACGCGGCGCCTGGGAAGTATCGCGCGGCGGCCGCTGCCAATCGGCCCCAGGAGCGTGCGGCCCCGCGAAGGTGCGCACCATACGGTAGAATGTCTCGCCCGCGCCCCAGTTCTCTTTCTTTTGGTAGGCCGGCAGCTCGAGCGCAACCACCGGCACGGGAAGCTGGAGGGCGCGCGCAAGACCGCCCGGGTCGTCCTGGATCAGCTCGGCCGTGCAGGAAGCGCCGACCATCAGTGCGTCTGGCTTGAAGCGCTCGAAGGCTTCGCGCGCCGCGGTCTTGAACAGCTCGGCGGTATCGCCGCCGAGATCGCGCGCCTGGAATGTGGTGTAGGTGACCGGGGGCCGCCGGTCGCGCCGCTCGATCATGGTGAATAGCAGGTCGGCGTAGGTATCACCTTGCGGGGCGTGCAGGACGTAATGGACACCTTTCATCGCGGTGGCGATGCGCATGGCGCCGACATGGGGCGGGCCTTCATATGTCCAGAGCGTGAGCTGCATTTCCTCATACCTCGAGTCGCGTGCGGCGCACGAGCGGACGCGCGAACAGTTCGGCGAGATCGCCCGCCTGCTCATAGCCTTGGATGGGCGTGAAAAGGAGTTCGATCGACCATTTCGTCGTAATGCCTTCCGCCTCGAGCGGATTCGCGAGCCCAAGCCCGCACACGACGAGATCGGGTGCGGCCGTGCGGCAACGGTCGAGCTGCTTCTCGATGTCCTGACCCTCGCTGAGCACGGCGTCGGACGGCAGAAGGTCGAGCTCGGCTGCGAGATGCCGGCGGTGAAGATAGGGCGAGCCGATCTCGATCGGCCGCATGCCGAGTTCGCGCGCGACGAACCGCGCGAGCGGGACCTCGAGCTGTGAGTCCGGAAAGAAGAAGATGCGCTTGCCGAAGAGCCTGAAGCGATGCCGCTCCAGCGCCCTCTGGGCGCGGTTGCGCGGCGCGGCGATGGCGGCCTCGAAGGTCTGGTCATCGATCTTCCAGGCGGTGGCCGCTGCGCGCAGCCATTGCGTCGTGCCCTCGGCGCCGAGGGGGAAGGGGGCGGCGACATGCTTCGCGCCACGCTCTTCGAGTGCGCGCGCCGTGTCGCCGAGGAAGGGCTGGGCCAGCAGATAGCGTGTACGCGGCCCGATGGCGGGCAGCTCCGTCGAGCATCGCGGTGGCAGGAACGCGATGGGCCCGATACCGAGCGCATCGAACAGCCGCCGAAACTGATCCTCGACGACGTCGGCGAGCGCGCCGACGACGATCAAAGAGGCCTCCGACCCGTCTGCTTTCGGAAGTTCCGGTACGAGCGCGGCGAGGCACGCGTCTTCGCCTTGCGTGAACGTCGTCTCGATTCCGCTCCCCGAGTAGTTGAGAATGCGAACGCTCGGACCGTATGTGGCCGAAAGGCGCGCAGCGGCCCGAGACAGATCGAGCTTGATCACTTCCGAAGGGCAGGAGCCGACCAGGAACAGAAGCTTGATGTCAGGACGCCGCTCAAGCAACTGCCCCACGATGCGGTCGAGCTCTTCATGGGCGTCCGCGAGACCGGCCAGATCGCGCTCTTCCATGATGGCTGTGGCGAAGCGCGGCTCGGCGAAGATCATGACGCCGGCGGCAGACTGGATGAGATGCGCACAGGTACGTGAGCCGACGACGAGGAAAAACGCGTCCTGAACCTTTCGATGCAGCCAAACGATTCCCGTGAGACCGCAGAACACCTCCCGTTGACCGCGCTCCTTCAAGACGGGTGCATCGCTGCAGCCTTGAACAGAACGCGCCAATGCGGGGTGCACGGTCATTGGGCCGGCTCCGCCAGAGCTGAAATGGACGTGCTTAGCGTGCCTTCAAGCCGCGCTGCCCGCAACTTGAGAAGGAACTGGGTGGCGTTGATCACGTAGGTGGCGTAGGCGGCGAGGGCGAGCAGCATCTGCTCGGTTGGGCTCAACCATCCGGTGAACAGCGCTGTGAGATAGGCCGTGTGCAGCGCCAGAACAAGCATGCTGAACACGTCCTCCCAGAAGAAGACGGGCGCGAACAGGTACTGGCCGAAGACCTCATGCTCCCAGATGGAGCCGGTGATCATGATGGCATAGAGGGCGAGCGTCTTGGCCACGATGGAGATCGTGGCGGCTTCGTAGCCGAGCCCGGTTAGGAGATAACGGATGACCAGTCCGAGGCTAACGAGGAAGATCGCGAACTGGACCGGCGCGAGTATGCCCTGCACTACGGTCCAGGGAGAGGCATCCCTGCGGCCGCGCTCTTCGACATTATATAGAGACTTGCCTCGAGATCCCCGCGATAGAGCCACCGCGCCGCCCCTCCCAATTTATCGCCGCGCAAGGCGTTCCGCGCAGCGACCTTTAGGAAGAGACTAATTCTCCGGTCTCCAGACTGTCAACTTAATTGGACGTAAATTTCTATTTACATTTCGTCCGCGGCAGGTTCCAATATGAAAGGTCTAAATGGCCCGGATGCCGTGCGTTAACCTTAGCCTCGCGCCTCCAATAAAAAAAGTCAGAATATAGGAGATGCGGGGAACCGGCGCCGAAAGGGGCCGCTCTTCGGCGGTGCTCCCAAAGGGGGGTAGGAGATGGCGAGCATGAGGGCGTTTGCTGAGGTGGGCAGCGACTGGGGCGGTTGCGGGCGTGATTGCTTCGATATTTCAACGCTTACGGCCAATGTAGCCCTGTCGCGGAGCAAGGTCGCTAACGGCCGCCGGAAGCTGCTGACCCATGCGATCGAGGCGGAAATCATTCCCCGCCTTATTCTGGCGCATCAGCAAGTCTTGGAGACCGATGTACGAGACGAGCTCCAATGTCTCAGCACGAGCGGTGAGCAAGTCGTCGAATTCGTCGGTTTATTACTGTCGAACGACGTAACTGTGGCATCCGCTTATATCGAAAATTTGTGCGCCAGAGGCGCGCGGCTCGAGACAATATTCCTCCATCTCTTCACACCAGCCGCGCGGGTACTTGGGCGGCTGTGGGAGGAGGATGTCTGCGACTTTTCCGATGTCACCATCGCCCTGTCGCGGCTGCAGCAGCTCTTGCGCGAGCTTGGCGCGGCGTTCGAGATCGAGCCAATGCCGGCGCAGGTAGGGCGGAAAGCCCTGCTGATGGCCGCGCCGGGAGACCAGCACACCTTCGGTGTCTTTATGTTGGGAGAGTTTTTCCGGCGAGCGGGCTGGGACGTGCGCGGCGGTGGGATAACATCAAAAGAAGAGCTCTTTGGCCTGGTGGAAAGTGATCGGTACGACCTCGTTGGCCTGTCAGCCAGCAACGAGGTCCCGTTGGACGGATTTGCAGCGGTTATTCAGACGATCCGGAAGGTCACGCCATCCCCCAGGCTACAGGTCATGGTGGGAGGCCGATTCTTCCTGGAGCATCCCGAAGCGGTCTCGGGCGTCGGAGCCGATGCGAGTGCTCAGGACGGGCGGCGGGCGGTCCTGAAGGTTTCGAGCTTGCTTGGCACGAATGCGTTGCGCTAAGTGTACGCTGCAAGCGCGAAACTAAACTTGACAGGAACCGCCGCGGTGTTCGTTCGAGAAGCAGGGAACGTGTTCCGGGCCCCGAAGAGAACGCTCGGCGATTTGGATGCCGAAATTGCGGCCGAGCTGATTGCAGCTGCGGCTGATATTGCCTTGATCATCGACGCAAAAGGCGTCATCCGCGACGTATCCCTCGGCAGCGAGGAACTCGGTCAGGAGGGATTCGACGCTTGGGTTGGCAAACCCTGGATCGAGACCGTTACGCTCGAAAGCCGTCCGAAGGTCGAGGAGATGCTGCGCGACTCGGCAACAAAGGCGCCACCTCGTTGGCGTCAGGTCTCACACCCCACCAAGAGCGGTATCGATTTGCCCGTGCGTTATTCGGCGCTTCGCGTCGGTGACAGCGGCCGTGTGGTCGCCGTCGGGCGAGACTTGCGCGCCATAGCCGCTTTGCAGCAACGCTTGGTTGATGCGCAGCAGTCGATGGAGCGCGAATACGCGCGGTTGCGACACGCGGAGACACGGTACCGGCTTCTGTTCCAAATAGCCTCGCAGCCCGTGCTGATCGTCGACGCCAATTCCATGAAGGTCGTGGAGGCCAACCCAGCTGCTGGTCAGCTCCTAAATAAGACCGTCAAGCGGCTCTCGGGTCGGGCCTTCCCAGAATTGTTCGACAGCGAGACCGGCAAAGCCGTTCAAGCGCATCTTGCGCAAGTTCGCGCTGCGGGGCGCGCAGACGAGGTCACCGCCAGACTGAACGAGGGCAACACCGAGACCGTTGTCGGTGCCTCGCTGTTCCGGCAGGAGAACGCGTCTCATTTTCTCGTGCGTTTGTCGCCCGTGGGCGCCGATATTGGTGTTCCTAAAGCGAGCTCGAAGTTGTTTAGCGTGGTGGAAAGCTTGCCGGACGGATTCGTGGTGACCGGTATCGACCGTCGCATCGTGACCGCCAACCCCGCATTTCTCGATCTCGCCGAGCTTGCCAGCGAAGAGCAGGCGCGGGGCGAGCTGCTCGACCGGTGGATCGGCCGGCCTGGCGTGGATCTCGACGCGCTCATCGCCAACATCCGCGAGCATGGAGCGGTGCGTCACTTCTCCACGATCTTGCGCGGCGAGTACGGCGCGACCGAAGAAATTGAGATTTCGGCGGTTTCCGTCCTCACAGGTGAGTATCCCTGCTACGGCTTCACGATCCGCAATTTCGGAGTCCGCGAGCCGGTCAAGCCGCCGCGTCCCCGGGAGCTCCCTCGATCCGTGGAGCAGCTGACACAACTCGTCGGTCGGGTGACGCTGAAGGAACTCGTGCGTGAAACGACGGATGTCATTGAACGCCTTTGTATCGAGGCGGCGCTGGAGCTGACCGGCGACAACCGCGCCTCCGCAGCTGAGATGCTCGGCTTGAGTCGTCAAAGCCTCTATTCGAAATTGCGTCGGTTCGGTCTCGGCGATCTCGACTCGGACGATGATTGATAGACGCGCTTTATCCTGCCGTGCCGGTTTTCGCGCCCAGGAACTCCCGGTAACGCGCCACGAATGCTTCGGGCTGTTCGAAGTGCGGCAGCGCACCCGTATCGAAGCTGACGACCGTCCAGTTGGGCCTCGATCGCACCCAGTCAACCTCGCTGAAATCGGCGAAGTCGCCTTTGGTCGCGCACGTCATCCACACCGGCAATTTGAGTCGCTCATAGATGTCGCGGACATCGGTGCTGAACAGCCGTCCTGAGACGAATGCATAGGGCGCGTTCTTTGCCCCCGGCTGATGCGTGGTGCGGTAATCGTACTCGGCCAGGCCCTGATCGTAATTTTCCGAGCCGAATGTTTTGCGGAGGAAGAAACCGATGCTTTTCCGTGAGGTCAACGCGCGGAAAATCGCATCACTCCACAGCGGAAAGGTGAAGAAGGCATGGAGCCCCGGAATCTCGCGCGTCTTCCGGGCCCGACGAAAGTGCCCCGACCTCTTGCTGAATCCCGTCGGCGAGATGAGAGCCAGCGTGCGGAAGCGATCCGGGCTTTCCGTCACCGCGCGAGCGAGGAAGTCGGAGCCTAGCGAGATCGCCAGCGCATCGATCGGCGCGTCTCCATGATCCTGTGCAATTGCGGCCAGCATGTCGTGGATGGCGTCGGTGTATAGCCGGGGCGCGTAGTTTCGATCGGAGCGGTCGGAGAAACCGAACCCCGGAAGATCCAGCGCGTAAACATGGTGCGTCTTGATCATGTTCTCGAAGATCGGCCGCACTTCATAAGCCGACCCTGCCGCGTTGATGCTGTGCACGAGCAAGAGTGGCGGGCCAACGCCGCCGACATAGTAGCTGAGCCCTCCGGCGGAGCCGTTGAATGCGCGCCGGGGGGCATCGAGGGCCGGTGGGAGATCGCGCTCTTCGCCCATGTCTTTGAAGTTACCCCTGAATGGCGGGCCCGTATGGACTCTCGCGTTGGCTAGTGTAAAGTAAACTGTACACTTAGCTGCGTGGTTTCCTTATGACTGCAATCGCCCGTCCGGCCCCATCCGCCGTTGTCGAGCTCTTGAAGCCGATCACGTGGTTTCCGCCGATGTGGGCCTTTGGCTGCGGCGTGGTGTCCGCCGGAGTGCCGCTCGCCGGCCGCTGGCCCCTGATCGCCGCCGGTGCCGTCCTCGCAGGCCCCCTTGTGTGCGCAACGAGCCAAGCCGTCAATGATTGGTATGACCGTCACGTCGACGCCATCAACGAGCCCGAGCGCCCCATCCCGTCGGGCCGCATTCCGGGGCAGTGGGGATTCTATATCGGTTTGATCTGGACGGGGTTGTCACTTTTGGTCGCCAGTCAGCTTGGCCTGTTCGTATTTGCAGCCGCTTGTGTGGGTCTTGCGCTCGCCTGGGCCTATAGCGCGCCACCCTTCCGGCTCAAGAAGAATGGATGGTGGGGCAACACGGCGGTCGCCGCCTGCTATGAGGGATTGCCATGGCTAACCGGGGCCGCCGTCATGACGGGCGCCGCGCCGAGCGTTCGCGTATTCCTGGTGGCCGCGTTCTACAGCCTTGGTGCTCACGGCATCATGACCCTCAACGACTTCAAGTCGGTGGAGGGTGACAGGCGATCCGGCATCAGCTCGCTGCCGGTTCGCCTCGGCGTCGAGCAAGCCGGGCGCTTCGCTTGCATGGCGATGGCCGTACCGCAGCTTGTCGTGGTCGCGCTCCTTCTTACGTGGGGCTACCCCTGGCATGCGAGCCTCGTCGGAATTCTCCTCGCTGCGCAGCTCTGGCTCATGCTGCGTTTGCTCGAAAGTCCCAAGGAGCGCGCCCCTTGGTACAACGCCACCGGCGTCACCCTTTACGTATTCGGGATGCTGGCGACGGCATTAGCGCTCGGCTCTAGCCCGGCAGGCGTAACATGACGCCGGCGTCGCTCGGCTGGTTCGGAATCATCCGGCTCGGTCTTGTTCAGGCCGCGCTCGGGTCCATCGTTGTGCTCACGACCTCGACCATGAATCGCGTGATGGTCGTGGAGCTCGCGCTTCCCGCCATGGTGCCTGGCGCCCTGGTCACGCTGCACTATGCGCTCCAGGTCCTGCGGCCCCGCTTTGGGTATGGTTCGGATCAAGGCGGCAGGCGTCTGCCTTGGATCGTCGGCGGCATGGCTGTCCTCGCCATAGGCGGCGTTGGTGCAGCCGTTGCGACAGCGTGGATGACGACGAACATCGGGGGCGGCCTCGCTCTCGCGGTTATGGCGTTCGTGCTGATCGGCGTCGGCGTCGGCGCCTGTGGGACGTCACTCCTCGCTCTGATGGCCACGCAGGTTAGGCCCGAAAGGCGCGCCGCTGCGGCAATGACCATGTGGATGATGATGATTGTCGGTATCGTCATTACCGCGACATCGGCCGGACAATTTCTCGATCCGTTCTCGCCCTCGCGCCTCGTCACGGTGACCGCTGCGGTCGCCTTGATCGCATTCTCCGTTACGCTCGGTGCTGTGCTGGGTGTGGAACGGCAATCTGAGGCGCCGCATGCAAGCGACGGACCGGCCAAGCCGAAACAACCCTTTCTCGATGCGCTGCGCCAAGTGTGGGCGGATCCGCTTGCGCGCGGCTTCACTGTCTTCGTGTTTCTCTCGATGCTCGCCTATAGCGCGCAAGACCTAATCCTCGAGCCGTTCGCCGGTTCTGTGTTTGGACTGCCGCCGGGTGAGACCACTAAGCTTGCCGGCGTGCAACATGGCGGCGTGTTTGTCGGCATGCTGATCTTAGGGCTTCTCGGTAGCGGCCGGTTCTGGCGCGCGAGGGGATCGATGCGAGCGTGGACCGTCGCGGGATGCTTGGCGTCGGCGCTCGCACTCGTAACTCTCGCCGCTGGTGCATTCGTTGGCCCGGCCTTCCCGTTGCGGCTCGCAGTTTTCGCTCTTGGCTTGGGCAACGGCGTGTTCGCGGTGGCTGCTATCGGCTCGATGATGACGCTGGCGAGCGAAGGCCAAGTCTCTCGCGAAGGCACGCGGATCGGATTGTGGGGCGCGTCGCAGGCTATCGCCTTCGGCCTTGGTGGTTTTCTCGGCACCGTAGGCGTGGATTTCGCCCGGAACTTGTTGGTCTCCACGACGATGTCCTACGCCATCGTCTTCTTTGCCGAAGGCTTGCTCTTCGTTTTCGCGGGCGTGCTGGCAGCCCGTCTTGGCCAGCCGCATCGGGTCAACATTCCGGCGCCGGCACTCGACGGGAGAAGCGTGAGCGGCGCCTTGGGAACGACGAGGGGGTAAGACATGAATGACATCGAGACCTACGATGTTGTTGTGATCGGCGGCGGCCCTGCGGGCGCGACGGCGGCGGGCGACCTTGCGAGAAAAGGCCGCAGCGTGCTTCTGATCGACCGCGCGGGGCGCGTCAAACCATGCGGCGGAGCCATTCCCCCTGCAGCCATCTGCGAGTTCGACATCCCGGAATCACTCTTGGTCGCTCGCGCCCAAGGTGCACGCATTTTCGCACCGAGCGCCAAGCGCGTGGACATGCCGATCGAAAATGGCTTTGTGGGCATGGTCGATCGCGAGGTGTTCGACGAATGGCTGCGCGATCGGGCTGTGCTCGCTGGCGCCCATCGTCTCGACGCCACCTTCGAAACCATCACCCGGGAGTCGGACGGCACCGCCGTAGTCAATTACGCTCAGAAATCTCAAGACGGGAACGTGAAAGGGTGCGTGCGGGCACGCACGGTCATCGGCGCCGACGGTGCTCTGTCACACGTTGCCCGGCAGGCGATTCCAGGAGCGCACAAGGTTCCCTACGTCTTCGCCTATCATGAGATCGTCCGCACGAGCGAGCGCGTCCCCGGCGAAAGCTACGACGGCACGCGGTGCGACATCTATTACCAAGGCCAATACTCTCCGGATTTCTACGCCTGGGTCTTTCCCCATGGGGATACGGCCAGCGTCGGCACGGGCACTGCGAACAAAGGATTCTCGCTGCGGGGTGCCGTCGGCGCGCTCCGACAGGCGACCGGACTCGAGCATACCGAAACCGTCAGGCGTGAAGGAGCGCCGATCCCTCTTCGGCCGCTCAAGCGCTGGGATAACGGACGCGACGTCGTGCTCGCCGGCGACGCGGCGGGCGTCGTCGCGCCAGCTTCGGGGGAGGGCATCTACTACGCGATGACGGGCGGACGTCTCGCTGCCGATGCAGTTCACGCATTTCTTACCACGGGTGACGCGCGCGCGCTCGCCACGGCGCGCAAGCGCTTCATGAAGGCACACGGCCGCGTGTTCTGGATACTCGGCATCATGCAGCGGTTCTGGTATTCGAGCGAGTGGCGCCGGGAGCGCTTCGTCGCGATCTGCAAGGATCGCGACGTACAGCGATTGACGTGGGAGTCCTACATGAACAAGAAGCTCACGCGGTCGCGCCCGGTGGCTCATGTGCGGATCTTCTTCAAGGACCTGGCACACCTGTTCGGGCTAGTGTCGCCATGACCTCGACGCGCTCGAGCCTATGGCTTCCAATGCTCAGTGCCGCGGCCGTGGCGATCCTTGTTGCGAGCCTCGGCGCCACGATGACCGATCTCGGGCCATGGTACCACGCTCTGGAGAAGCCGTCCTGGCAGCCGCCTGACTGGTTGTTCGGTCCGGCGTGGACGCTGATCTTCGCACTCGCCGCGGCCGCGGGCGTCGTTGCTTGGCGAAATGCAACGACCGACGCGCAACGCGATTGGGTCATCGGTCTGTTCGCGATCAATGGCACGCTCAACGTGCTGTGGAGCGCGCTCTTCTTTCGGCTGCAGCGCCCGGACTGGGCGTTGATCGAGGTTGTGTTCCTCTGGCTCTCGGTGCTGG
>Ga0315553_10002240_pt1 | contig 15638 bp, 14 predicted proteins | sample SalMarSW160140MG_FD_203099 | JGI IMG/M metagenome (GOLD analysis project Ga0315553, IMG submission 203099) | Salt marsh sediment microbial communities from the Plum Island Ecosystem LTER, Massachusetts, United States - Salt Marsh Sediment SW1601-40 ... | reverse complement strand
ACGTCCGACCGATGATTAGCGCGATCATGGCTGAGACGCAGATGCATCGCGAGCCGGAGGTGGTCTCGGCGAGGTTCCACAATACGGTGGTGGAGCTGCTCAAGGCCGGGGCGCTGATTGCCCGGGACGTAACGGAGCTGAACGAGGTGGTCGTATCCGGCGGATGTTTCGCCAACCGGTACGTCACCCGGCGTCTGAGCGAGCGGCTGGAGCAGGTGGGGATGCGCGTATGGGTGCATCGGCGCGTGCCGTGCAACGACGGAGGGATCGCCCTCGGTCAGGCGGCGGTGGCGGCGGCGGTGCTGCAAGATGAGAAGGAGACGGCCCGCGAGGTGAGGCATGTGTCTGGCAGTACCCGGACAGATTGAGGATCTAAGACAGAACGATCAGGCCACGGTGCGGATGCAGGGCAACACTGTTGAGGTCTGCACGACGTTGGTCGGACCGGTGGAGCGGGGCGAGTGGGTGCTGGTGCACGCGGGTTACGCCATCACCAAGATCGATGCGCGGCAAGCGGCCGAGACATGGGAACTGCTCAACGAGATGGTCAGCCGCGCGTCCGACGACGCCGGCAACCCGTAGCTTTGTGTCGGATGAGTCAGCAGATCGAACAACTTCGGCAAAGACTGTGCTCGGCGGGCGAGGCGGCCGGCGGCACGGTGCGGATCATGGAGGTGTGCGGCACGCACACGATGGAGATTTTCCGGCAAGGAATCCGCAGCCTGCTGCCGGCCAACGTGAAGCTGATCAGCGGCCCGGGCTGTCCGGTCTGCGTGACGTCGCAGGGATTTATCGAGGTAGCGGTTCGCTTGGCCCGGCAGCACGGGGTGCTGGCGGCGACCTACGGCGACATGGTTCGGGTGCCGGCGGCGGCGGGCAGTCTGGAGCAGGCCCGCGCCGGCGGGGCGCGCGTGCAGGTGGTATTCTCGGCGCGCGACGCGTTAGACGTGGCGCGAGAGAATCCGAAGTGGGAGGTGGTTTTCGTCGCGGTGGGGTTTGAGACGACCGCTCCGGCGACGGCCGACGCCCTGCTGTTGGCTGAACGGGAGAAGATCAGGAATTTCAGCGTTCTGGCGGAGCACAAGCTGGTGGTTCCGGCCATGCTGGCCCTGCTGGAGGGCGGTCAGGCGAGGATAGACGGGTTCATGTGTCCGGGTCACGTCAGCGTGATCATCGGCAGTGAGGCGTATCGGCCGGTGGTCGAGCAGGCCGGTTGCGGTTGCGTGGTGGCGGGCTTTGAGCCGTTGCAGATTATGCAGTGTCTCACGCGATTGGTGGAGATGGCGGCCGAAGAGGTGGCGCGTCTCGAGAACGTGTATACCGTAGCGGTCAGCGCAGAGGGAAACCGCCGGGCGCAGCAACTGATCGATCAGGTCTTCGAGCGTGGACCTGCGACTTGGCGGGGGCTGGGACAGATTGAGGTAAGTGGTTTGCGGCTCGGGCAGGCCTATCGGCAGTTCGACGCGTTCGAGCGGTTCGGCTTGACGCTCGGAACGGAGCCGGAGCCGCCGGGATGCCGGTGCGGTGAGGTGATCATGGGCAATATCGAGCCGCCTCAGTGCCCGCTGTTTGACGGGGTGTGTCGGCCGACGCAGCCGGTGGGCCCCTGCATGGTCAGCAGTGAGGGCACCTGTCAGGCGTGGTGGAAATACCACCGGGTGAGGGTGTGAAAAAGCTTGTATCGCATGAGACACCGGGCGCGCTCGCCACGATGATCGAAGAGGCCGATGTCGCTGCGAGGATTGTGTTGGCCCACGGCGGGGGCGGCGAGCTGACCGACGAGCTGATCCGGGGGCAGATTCTGCCCAGGCTGGGCAACCCCGCGCTCAATCTTCTTGCGGATGCGGCGACGCTGGAGGTGGTAGGCGCGGCCCTGGCGCTGACCACCGATGCGTACGTCGTGCAGCCTTTGGTGTTCCCGGGTGGGGATATCGGGCGACTGGCGGTGTGTGGAACGGTGAACGACCTGGCGATGGTGGGAGCCGAGCCGGTGGCCCTGGCCCTGGCGATGGTTCTGGAGGAGGGGCTCGACGAGTCGATGTTGCAGCGTGTGCTGGACTCGATCGCGTCGACGGGGCGTGAAGCCGGCGTCGATGTCGTGACCGGCGACACGAAAGTGGTCGAGCATGGTCGAGCCGAAGGGATGTACATCACGACAACCGGATTGGGGCGGGTGCTGGACGGCGTGTCGCTGGGCGTGGATCATGTAGAGGCGGGCGACGCGGTCCTGATCAATGGGACCATTGCCGAACACGGTTTGGCGGTGCTGTCCAGGCGAAAGGGGCTCAGCTTCGCCAGCGATCTGGTTAGCGATGCGGCGCCGCTGGCGGGTCTGGCCAACGCCCTGGTGCGGGAGTTGAAGGGTGTTCGGCTGTTGCGCGACCCGACTCGTGGCGGCGTGGCGGGCGTGCTTGCGGATCTGGCGGCAGCCGGCCATTCGGTGGAAATCGAGGAGTCGGCCGTGCCGATAACACCCACGGCGCGGGCGGCGGCCGATCTGCTGGGACTGGATCCGCTGACGGTGGCCAATGAGGGCAAGTTCGTGGCGGTGGTGGCCTGTGAGCAGGCTGATCGCGCCTTGGCTTTGTGTAGAGAGCACCGGCTGGGTACAAACGCTGCAGTGATCGGACGGGTAACGGATCGGCAACCGGCGATCGCCGAACTGATGACGACCATCGGCGGGCGGCGGGTGATTCAGAAGCCTTATGGAGAGCAATTACCTCGGATTTGTTGACGAGGGCCCCGCCGGTACTCGGACGGCGGGCTGCCGAGTCCATTCGAGCGACGGACCGGAAAGCGGATGAGGACGCACATGGGCGAACAAGCGGCACACATTCTGGTAGTGGATGACGACCCGGACGTGGTGGAGGCGGATCGGCTGGTTCTGGAGGGGGCCGGCTACCGAGTCAGCTCGGCCTCGAACGGGAGCGAAGCGCTGGTCAGGCTGCGCGCGGGCGACGTGGACCTGGTGATCCTGGATGTGATGATGGCTCACCCGACTGAGGGTTTCCACCTGAGTTACGAGATGAAAGACGACCCGAATCTGCGTGACATACCTGTGCTGATGGTCACGGCGGTGGAGGACCGTCTGGGTGAGCGGATCGATCTGGCCAAAGACGCCGAGTTTCTGCCCGTTTCGGACTTCGTTCGCAAGCCGGTCGAACCGGATGAGCTGTTAGCGCGGGTGAAGAAGCTGCTGGAGATGGCCAGGTCAAGGTGACCGCAGGAGGCCGGCATTCATTATGCCTCGCGTGGGACAAAGACAGGCCCAGTTGATGCAGGAGGTGATGGTCGGGCGTGTGCGCTGGCTGATCCGCCTGCGCTGGCTGGCTGCGGCGGGGCTCGTGGCGACGGCGTTTGCGGCCAGGGAGTTGACGGGCGTGCAGGTCGAGCCCGTTCCGGTCATCGTTATCGCCATCGCCATCGCGGCCTACAACGGGCTTCTGCAATGGTGGCTGGCGCGAAGCGGTTCGCCGGCGGCGGCGGAGGCCTCGGCCACGATGCAGATCATCGCCGACTTTCTGTGCCTGGCGGCGCTGATCAACTGCACGGGTGGCCTGATCAACCCGCTGATCGTGTTCATGATGTTCCACGCGGCGATTGCGGGCATCATTCTTCCGCGTCTGCGGGCGTATCTGCTGGCCGGCTTCGGCACGTTTTTGATCGTGTTGATGGGTCTGGCGCACATGAGCGAGCGTTTCAGTACATGGCGAATTCCGCTGGGCAACTTTCCGCTGGAGACGACCGTCACGTTCGGCGGGCGCCAGATCGCGCTGGCGCAGCACCCGGTGCTGGTGCTGGCGATCGCGTTCGCCACGGGCAGCGGGATGTTCCTGAGTGCTTATTTTACCAGCAGCATCGCGAGGCAGTTGCGTCAGGCCTACCGGCAACTGGCTGCGGCCCATCAGCACGCCAGCGAGCGAGAAGAGGCCAAGAGTCTATTCATGCGGACGATGGCGCATCAGCTGCGCAGTCCGCTGGCGGCGATCACGTCGCTGATCAACGCGGTGGCCCAGACCAAGACGGTGCAGCCGGAGCGACTGGGCGACATCCATCGTCGTATCAAGGCGCGGTGCGCATCGATGATGGACCTTGTGGACGATCTGCTGCGTCTGGCACAGATTCGCGAGGGCTCGGTCCGTGAGGAAGCGACCGAGCCGATCAACGCGTCGGTGCGGTTTAAGGAGATCGCGGCATCTTTCGAGGCGACGGCGGCGGACAGGCAGGTGACGCTCGAGCACGAGTTGCCTTCGCATCCGGTCATGGTGCTGGCCGGGCCGCGGGATCTCGGCGATCTGCTGGGCAACCTGATCGGCAACGCGGTCAAATACACGCCGTCGGGAGGAACCGTCAGACTGAGCAGTGGGCTGCAAGGCGGCATGCTGGTTACGGAAGTGAGCGATACGGGGATCGGGATTCCCCAGGCGGATATGCAGCGCCTGTTCACGGAGTTCTTCCGTGCCGCGAACGCCAAGAAGCAGGAGGCCCACTCCAGCGGGCTGGGGCTGAGCATCTGCAAGGAGATCGTGGATCGTCTGGGCGGGCGTATCGAATGCCGCAGCAAGGAAGGGGAAGGGACGACATTTCGGTTCGAGTTGCCGGTGGCGGGAGCGACCTGTCCGCTGGACGACGGGCCGGCCGAGAAGAAGGACGCGAGCCCGGCGGCCGCCAGCAAGCCGGCCGTGGAAGGGATGTGAGTGTGAGTATGTTGCCGCAGGTTCTCAGCAAAGAGCGATTCGACGAGCTGATCCGGTTCCTGATGGGTCGGTATCGCGTGGTGGGTCCGGTAGCCAAGCCCGCAGAAGCGGTGGCAGGCGGCGGGCACAGTTTTGAGGTCATCGCCGACCCGTCGCAGTTGGACATGGGCTACCCTCTGACGATTCTGCCGCCGAAGAAGTACTTCTTTCCGCAATACGAGACGCTGCTCAGTTTTGGTAGGGACGCGTCCGGTTCGCACGTCGAAGCGCAGTTGCAGGTTTGCCCGACGGCGATCGTGGGCATGCATCCGTGCGACGTGTACGCCACCTGGCTGCTGGACGACGTGTTCAGCCGAGACGAGAGCGACCCGCACTACCTGGCCAGGCGAAACCGGGCCCTGATCATCGGCCTCGACTGCGCCCAGCCGTGCGACGAGCACGTGTTCTGTCAGGACATGGGCAGTCTGTACGTCGATACGGGCTACGATCTGATGCTGTCTGACCTGGGAGATCGATATTACGTGGACGTGGGCAGCGAGCGCGGGCGCGAGTTGGTGGAGACCAGCGGGTGCTTCGAGCCGGCTGCCCAGGCCGACCACGAGAAGTATGCCGAGCATGTACGTAGGAAACGCGAGAGCTTCTCCAACAAGATCTCGTACGACACGAAGTACCTCCCGCAGATTCTGGATGAGAGCTACGACTCGCTATTGTGGGATGCGGCTTCGCGCGGCTGTTTCTCTTGTGGGGCGTGCAATCTGGTATGCCCGACGTGCTACTGCTTCGACGTGACCGACGAAGTGGAGATGGATTTGCAGACCGGTCGCCGGCGGCGAAGTTGGGATTCGTGCATGCTGAAGAGCTTCGCCGAGGTGGCCGGTGGCGAGAACTTCCGCGAGCATCGGTCGGCGCGCCTGCGGCACCGCGTGTTTCGCAAGGGCAAGTACATGCTGGAGACGTTCGGCAAGCTGGGATGCGTAGGCTGTGGCCGTTGTGACCGGCATTGCCCGGCGAAGATCAGCATTTTACAGATTTACCAGCAGTTGGCTGCAACACCGACGACTGCGGCATCGCGCTGAGGAGTGGTTATGGCTGATACGGTGGAAGAACAGACCCTCGCGTCGCCCTACCTACCGAAAACGGCGAGGATCGCGCGCAAGGAACAGTTCACAGAGCACGAGTGTTATTACGAGTTGGTCCTGCCCGACGGCGAGCAGATCGAGTATCAGTGTGGCCAATTCATGCAGGTCTCCGTGCTGGGCGTGGGCGAAGCGCCGATCAGTATCTCGTCGGCGCCGGGCCGTACCGATCGAGTCGAGATGTGCATCCGGGCAGTGGGCGACGTGACGAACGCGTTGCACGCGCTGTCGGAAGGCGACGAGGTGGGTTTGCGCGGCCCGTTCGGCAACGGGTTCGACATGGGCCAACTGAGCGGACAGCACTGTCTGTTCGTGGCGGGCGGGCTGGGCCTGGCGCCATGCCGCAGCTTCATCCTGCAAACGCTTCGTCAGCGGGAGCAATTCGGCGACGTGACGATCCTTTACGGCACGCGGACGCCGCGGGACCTGCTGTTTCAGCGAGACCTGGAGGCGTGGCAGGAGCGGCCGGACTGTGAGTTGATGGTCACGGTGGATCGTGGGGATGAAACGTGGACGGGGCGGACCGGGCTGATCACCCGGCTGTTCCGTGAGATCACGATCGACGCGGCCCAGACGGCGGTGTTCATCATCGGGCCGCCGGTGATGTTCAAGTTTGCCGTGCTGGAGGTGCTGGCGATGGGCGTTCCGGAGAGCAAGATCTACTGCTCGCTCGAGCGCCGGATGAAGTGCGGCCTGGGCAAGTGCGGGCACTGCCAGATTCGGCACGTATACGTGTGTCAGGACGGGCCGATTTTTTCGTACCAGCAAGTCAAGAGGCTACGTGAGGGCATATAGTTGGGATGCAATATGAGTGACCAGAAGATGGCAAAGCCGAGAATCGGAGTGTTCAGCCTGACCAGTTGCGAGGGCTGTAGCCTTCAGATTCTCAATTGCGAGGACGAGATCCTCGATCTGCTGACGCACGTGGACATCGTCAACTTTCGGGAGGCGATAGACGAGCGCAGCGAGGATTACGATATTGCATTCATCGACGGTGCGATCAGTACGGAGTCGGATGCGGAGGAGACGCGGCATATCCGTTCGCGGGCGAAGATCCTGGTGGCCATCGGCGCGTGTGCCTGCACGGGCGGGCTGAACGTCCTGAAGAATTACCAGGATCCGCAGCAGGTGCGCGAGCGGGTGTACGGCCCCGACTCGGAGTGGATGGACACGATCGAAGCCCAGCCTTTGGATGCGGTGGTGGACGTGGACATCAAGCTGCCGGGCTGCCCCATGTCGAAGGAGGAATTTCTCCAGGTGGTCAAGGCCGTGCTGATGGGCAAGAAGCCCACCATCCCGGACTATCCGGTGTGTGTGCAGTGCAAGCTGCGCGAGACGGTGTGCTTGTTCCACCGCGGGCAGATTTGCCTTGGCCCGATCGCGCGTGCCGGATGCGACGCCATATGCCCGGCCTATGGTGGGCGGTGTGTGGCCTGCCGGGGGCTGATCAGCGACCCCAATTCGAACTCGGCCAAGGAAGTGCTGGCAGAGCACGGCATGACGGTCGAGCAATTGCTGGAGGAGTTCCGGCTGTACAACGGTTACTACGATGTTGCCAAGACGGCGGAAGGAACGCCGTAAGTGTTGGCCCCGCGAGGAGAGTGTTCGGACGCAGGCGTCGGGGCGTAAGGATGTGTAGATGATCAGGGAATCCGTCAATATCAATGTGCACCACGTTACTCGTGTCGAGGGGCACGGGAACATCAAGGTTCGCGCCAACAACGGCGAGATTGAGCAGTGCGAACTGCAAATCGTCGAGTCGCCCCGATTCTTTGAGTCGATGCTCATCGGTCGGCGCTGGTTCGACGTGCATCACATTACCTGCCGGATCTGCGGCATCTGCTCGGTCGGGCATACGACGGCCTCGCTGTGCGCGACGGAATCGGCGTTCGGCCTGACGATCAGCGAGCAGAGCCGTCTGCTGCGCGAGTTGATCTTCTACGGCGAGCAACTTCAGAGCCACCTCCTGCACGTGTACTTCCTGGCCGCACCGGACCTGCTCGACGCGGGCAGCGTGATCCCGCTGGCCAAGACGCATCCGGACGTCGTGGCGCGGGCCCTGCGGCTGAAGAAGTTCGCCAACTTCGTGTGCGAAGTGGTGGGAGGGCGGCACGTGCATCCCATCTCGCTGTGGCCGGGCGGGCTGAAGCACTGCCCGACCGAGGCGCAACTGATGGAACTCAAACGGCAGTTGGAACAGCAGGTGCTGCCGGACATGGACGCTACGGTGGACCTGTTCGCCGAGTTGGGGCCGAAACTGCCGGATTTTGAGCGACCGGCGGCCTACATGGCGCTGAAGGATCCCGAGCGCTATGCGTGGTTCACCGGCGAACTGGTCACCAGCACCGGCCAACAGGTCGCGATGGATAAGTACCTGGACGTGATAGAGGAAAGGGTCGTTCGCGACACGACGGCCAAGCACGTGTTCTACAACGGCGAGTCGTTCTACGTCGGGGCGCGGGCGCGAGTGAACACGAACTACGAACAACTCCACCCGTGGGCGAAAGCCGCAGCCGAAAAGCTGGGCTACCAGGCGCCGAACCACAATCCCTTTGCCAACAACGCCGCGCAGGTCATCGAGTGCGTGCAGTGTGCGGCCGAGGCAGTCGATGCCGTCGACCGGTTGTTGTCGATGGGCGCCAAGTATGAGGAGCCGCAGGTAGCCGTACGGGCCGGTCGGGGTGTGGGCATTGCGGAGGTGCCTCGCGGCACGCTGGTGCACGACTACACGTACGACGAGAAGGGCAACGTCGTTGACGACAACTTGATCATACCGACCACCATGAACGTGGAGAATTGCGAGCAGGATATGCGGGCCTTGGTGCCGCAGATGATCGATCGCTCGCAAGAGGAAATCACCGCGGCGCTGGAGATACTCGTTCGCGCGTACGATCCGTGCATCAGTTGCTCGGTGCACATGCTCAACGTCGAATTCGTGTAGTCCTTCTGCCGATGTGGCGGCGATCATGACCCAGACCGCACGGCTTACACTGTTGGGGCTGGGCAATGAACTGATGGGGGATGACGGCGTCGGGGTGCACGTGGTCCGTGCACTCGGCGAGCAGACTCTGCCGGATGACGTGGAGTTGATCGACGCGGGGGTGGGGGGGCTGAACCTTCTGAACGTAATCGAACGTGCGGAAGCGATCCTGGCCGTCGACGCAGCCGAGATGAACATGCCGCCCGGCAGCTACCGATGGGTGAGCCCCGAGCAGCTTCGCGATTCACAAGGACCGTTTTTCTCGCTGCACGACACGTCCTTCGCTGAGACGCTGTGGCTCGCCGAGCGGTTCTTCGCCCGGCCGCCGACGACCATCTTCGCGATCCAGCCCGCCAGCGTGGAGACGCGTTTGGGCTTATCGCCGCCGCTGGCCGAAAAGCTGTCCGAACTGGTCCACGCGGTCTGTGACAGCCTCTGGCAGCGTCATCGGGCACAAAGGCATCACTAAAATCGTCCCGATCATGTGCCGATAATCTTAGGGCCATGACGTTCCTGCGCGCACCGATGGCTGTGTGGACGGTACTGGTCTGCGGGCTGGCGAGCACCTCGTGTGCCTTCGCCCAACAGGCGATGGCGAGCGGTCTTGCCGACGAGCCCGAAGGCATCCGCGCATCCGAACGGCGGATCGTCAAGCATTTCGACTTCAACGAACGGCAGCTGGGCAACCTCGAAGACGTACCCATGCACTGGCTGCATTACCGGGCGGCGGGTTTTCCCCACTTCGTGAGGGGCCGATTCGACTTTGAAGTAGGGCACGAAGACCCGCCCTCGTTCGTCCTCGAACTTGCCGGGCGGAGCGTGGCGTACCACTACTATGCCAGCGACATCCCCGCCAAGCTGGCCAGTCAGTACTTGATCGTCGGGTGGATCAGGCCCGAGCATCTGGACCACGCGCGGGCCTACGTCAGCGCGTACTTTTTGAACCGCGACGGAAACAAGATCGCCGAAAGCGAGCGTTTCAGTCGGATGGTGGGCAACTTCGACAGCACGTCCCGGTGGCACCGTGTTACCGTGTCGCTGCCGGGGCGCTACGAGCGGGCGCGATTCATCGGCATTCAGGCATGGATCGTGCAGCCGGAGGTCTGGGGGGACGGCAAGAAACACGAACTTCAAATCTATCGCCAGACGATTCACGGGCGGGCGTGGTTTGACGACATCACGGTCTACCGTTTGCCTCGTGCAGAACTCTACACCACGGCTGCCGGGAACACATTTGCGCCTGCAAGCACACCAAGGATACTGGCCGAGGTGGGTGATCCGGACGGGGAGGGCATCGAGGCCAGGCTGGATGTTCGAGCGGCTGACGGGCGCGTGATCCTGTCACAGCCGGTGCCCGTACAGACCTCCTCCTCGGATAAGCCGTTTGTGGTGGATCTGGGCGACCTCTCACCGGGTTTGTACCTCGCCTCGTTGACGATCGAATCGCAGGGCCAGGAATTGATCCGGCGGGCGCTGCATTTTGCCTGTCTGGCGCCTTTGGCCGGGGCGTGGTCGGGGGGTGCCACCGAGTTCGGCGTGGACGTGGGCCGGCCTCCCGACGCCGCCGTCGACGAGGTGCTGGCTTTAACAGGTCAGTTGGGGATTAGAAGAGTAAAGCTGCCCGTCTGGCAGACCGCTACGAGCGCGCAGGTCCTGGCGGCGGATCCCGAGTTCGAACGCCTGTTACGCGAGCTGGTCAGCCAGCGTATGAGCGTGGTGGCTACGCTGGCCAGCCCGCCGGCCGGGCTCGCCAAGCACTATGGCACGCTGGAGCGGTCGCTACTGGACATTCTGGCGGGGCCACCGGATTTCTGGAGGCCCTATCTGGGTCTGGTAGTGGCCCGCTACGCCGACGTCGTCAGCCAGTGGCAATTGGGCAAGGACGGCGACAGTCAACTCATGTGGGACGGACGGCTGCCGATGTCGTTGACCGCACTTCGCTCGGAGATGGCCAAGCTGGTGACCAATCCCGAAATGGTCTGTTCATGGTCGGCTGCCCATCGGCTGCCACAGGATCGTCTCGACGCCCAGTTTGTAAGCCTGCACGTGCCGCCCGACGTGCCCCCCGAACGGATCTCCGAGCAACTGTCCGATTTCCAGGGGCTTACCAACCAGCCGGTGTGGGTTACGCTGGCTGGGCTCGACGCGGCCCAATACCAACGCCTTCCTCGCCTGGCGGATTTCGCCAAGCGAGTCGTCCTGGCGCGAGCAGCCGGGGCCGACGCGGTTTTTGCCGAGCGACCGTGGGTCTACCGCTCGGTCGGCTCGCGGCCGACGGTGGAACCCACCGAGGAATACCTTGTCTATCGCACGCTGACCAGCATGCTGCGCACCTCGCTGCCGGGCGGCACGATGTACTTGGGCGACACGATCCGCTGTCAAATCTTCGATCACGGGAGCAAGAGCACGCTGGTGGTCTGGAGCGAGCAAGAACAGCAGCAGACCTGCCGTCTGTGGCTCGGGCCCGAAGCAAGACAGGTGGATCTGTGGGGTCGCGTGTCGTCGCTCAGGCAGGCCGGATCGCAGCAGGAGCTAACGGTGGGACCGGTGCCGATCCTGCTGGATCGGGTCGACTCGTGGGTGGCGAAGCTGCGGGCGAGCGTGTCGGTCTCGCCGACGGAAGTGCCGTCATCGTTCAAGCTTCACCCGTTTGAGATTAGCTTCACGAATCACCGAAGCGAATCAATCAGCGGACGGCTCGAACTTATCGGCCCGCAGCGATGGCATGTCACTCCCTGGCAGCTGCGTTTTGCGTTGCGCCCCGGTCAGACCTATCGGCAGGAGCTTACGATGCGCTTTCCGTACAATGAGACGGCCGGCGCGAAGGTGTTGACCGCTCGACTCGTCATCGACGCCGATCGCATCTATGAGCTGGAAGTTCCCATGCCGCTGGAGCTGAGGCTGAAGGGCATCGACGTGCAGACCCTGCCGCAGTTCCTGGACGACCGACTGGTGATCCGTCAAAGCATCACCAACCGGACGCGTCAGCCGGTCAACTTCCGCGCTACGGTAACCGTGCCCCGTCGCCCGCCGCAGCGACGCCCCATCGCCGCGCTTCAGCCCGGTCAGACCGTCAGCAAGCTATACGTCTTCGACCAGCCCCGCGCCCTTCTGGGTCAGGACCTGCATGTGACGCTGGAGGAAATCCAGGGCCGGCGGGTGTTCAACCAGGTGCTGGAGTTGCAGTAGGACAGGACTCGATCGTCGGAAGGCTCACGGCTTGCCGCCATGGGCCGATCCGTCAACGTGAGCGGCGAGTTGCTCGACGGGGCGATGGGGGCAAATCTCAACCTGCACGCCGACGCGGCGGCGGTCGCGAAAGGTTTCCAAATTCACGACCATGCCCGGGGCCGTCTGGCAGACCAGACGCGAGAGATGTTCACCACTTTGGACGGGAGTTCCATGGTAGGTGAGGATGATGTCGCCGCTGCGCAGTCCGGCGTGTTCGGCTGGGCTGTCGCGCTCGATGCGCCAGATGCGGACGCCTTGGTCGGGCGGAAGCTGCAATATCCTGGCGTCTCGCGGCGGCACCGCCGAGGCCCACACGCCCAAATACCCGTCCTCGATCGACTCGCCCGCCAGCAGCCGCGACACAACGGCCTTAACCGGACGACTCATGGGGATGGCAAACCCGACGCCCTCGCTCAAGCCGGTGCGAGAGAAGATGGCGGTGTTGATGCCGACCACCCGTCCATACATATCCACCAGAGGCCCGCCGGAGTGTCCGAGGTTCATGTGGGCCGTGGTCTGGATCATGTTGTCGTAGGAGCGTTCGTGTAGGCGGCCGAGCTCCGGCAGCGACCGTTGCACCGCGCCGACCACGCCAATGCTGACGGTCGCCTGGCCGTCCATGCTCAGGCCGTAGGGATTGCCCAGGGCCATGGCCCATTGGCCGCGGCGCAGCCAGTCGGCATCGCCAAGCGTCGCCGGAGGCAGATCGTCGGCGTCGATCTCGATTACGGCCAGATCGCCCCTTCGGTACGTGGCTCGCACGCGGGCGGGATAGCGCTGTCCGCCCGGCAGCACGACGGTGATCTCCCGCGCGCCGGCAATCACGTGCTCGTTGGTGAGGATCAGGCCGTCTGAGCGGATGATGACTCCACTGCCGGCACCCCAGGTCGCGCTGGCGGCGGCGGAGTTCGTGCCGGGTTGGTCGGCCAGGGCCCCGTCGGAGGGGCTGTCTCGCAGGCAACGTATCGCCACGACCGAAGCGGCGACGCGCTCGGCCACACTCTCGAAGGTTTGCTCAAGTTGCTGGATTTGCAGGAGGCGGGCCGCCAACTCGTCGCCCGGCGTTGGGTCGGCCTGGCAGACCGATAAACTCACCCAGGTTGAAAGCAGCAGTCCGAGCATAGCCGACGCAGATACGGCGTGCGCAATACTGGCAGCCCCCTTTTGAGGCCGGGCCGCCGCTATCGTCGGCAGATCGAACCACTAACTGTTACTTGCCTGATTTAGGGTTGCCGGGCGCCGTTTTTTCGGGCGCGGCTTTGCCCGAGTTGCTTGCTGCGGTGATGCCCTTCTTGGTGAGCACTCCCTTTTTAATCTCTTCGAACACATCTTGGTTGTCGCAGAGGAAGCGGCGTGCGTTCTCGCGGCCCTGGCCGATGCGGGCTTTGCCGAACGTGTACCAGGCGCCGGTGCGGTCGACGACCTCCTCGGTGACGGCCAGGTCGAGCAGGTCGCCCTCTCGGCTGATGCCGCGGTCGAAGAGGATGTCGAACTCGGTCTGGCGGAACGGCGGGGCCACCTTGTTTTTGACCACCTTGGCCCGGGTGCGGCTGCCGATAATTTCGCCGTTCTCCTTGACGGAGGTGACTCGACGCACCTCAACGCGGACGAGGCTGTAAAACTTCAGCGCCCGGCCGCCGGGCGTCGTCTCGGGATTGCCGAACATCACGCCGATCTTCTCGCGGATCTGGTTGATGAAGATTACGCACGAGCGCGAGCGGTGGATGGATGCGGTAAGTTTGCGCAAGGCCTGACTCATCAGCCGGGCCTGCAGGCCGACGTGCGTGTCGCCCATCTCACCCTCGATCTCGGCCCGGGGCACCAGGGCGGCTACCGAGTCGATCACGATCACGTCGACGGCGTTGGACTTGACCAGCATCTCACAGATGTTCAGGGCCTCTTCGCCGCTGCCGGGCTGGTTGACCATGAGGCTTTCCAGATCGACGCCCAGCCGCTTGGCCCACATGGGGTCGAAGGCATGCTCGACGTCGATGAAGGCGGCCACGCCCTCGTTCTTCTGGGCTTCGGCGATCACGTGAAGGGCGAGGGTCGTCTTGCCCGACGACTCGGGCCCGAACACCTCGATCACGCCGCCGCAGGGCATGCCCCGCCCGCCCAGCGCCAGGTCGAGCGACAGGGCCCCGGTGCCGATGCCCATGACGCTGGCAGACTGCGATTCGTCCAACTGCATGATGCTGCCCTTGCCGTAGGCCTTCTCGATCTGCTGGACGGCGCGGGAGAGGGCGGCCTCACGCTTGGCGTCTTGTGGATCGGTCTTGGCGGGTGCGGCGACTTTGGCGGGCTTGCTATCCTTGGCGGCCGACATGTTCACGCTCCTTCTGATCTGGCTGCTATTGAACCTATTGCCTCGGGATTGGGCCCAGGCGCGCTCAGTATAACCGGCCGGGCGAAGCTGGCAAGCTTTTTCCCTGACAAAAACCTAACATAGGGGGGGGTGATGCTACGGCTCGCCGGTCAGGCGGGCCCGGTGCAGGGGCACGTAGATCGCCCCCTCGCGCCGGAGCTGGCTTTCGAACAGCACCAGCTCGCCCACTCGCTGGCGGCCGCCGCCGAAGTCGGCCAGGCGCTCGATGGCCGGCCGCAGATCGGGCCCGGATGATGCCTGCTTGACCCGCCCCAGCGTCAGATGGGGGTGGAACGCACGGGCCTCGGGCGCGAAGCCCAGTCGGCCCATCGCCTCCTCGCAGGCCTGCTGGCAGGCGGCCAGCCGCCCGGTCGGCTCGGTCAGCCCGGCCCAGACGACCCTCGCCGGCCCGCGGGGCGGGAAGCAGCCCGCGCCGGCCACGCTGATCTCGAACCTGCTGCTGGCCGCAGCGGCCTCGTCGACGGCGGCGCAGACGTCGGCGATCTGCTGGTCGGGCACCTCGCCCAGGAACTTGATCGTCAGGTGGATCGACTCGGGCCGAGCCCACCGCACCGCCCGGTCGAACTGACGCAGGCGGTCTTGCAGCTTGGACAGGCCCCGCTGGATCGACTCGTCAAGCTCGACCGCTACGAAGGTTCGCATGGCACCTCAGTACGTCTGACAGACTAAAACCGTCGGCAAGCCCCGCCACATTCGCCAAAGCCTAGCAGGTCAACCGGGTGGGTCAACGACCCACACCGCGGCTCTTCTTCATAGCGGGGCGGAACCTCGATACGTTGATCGGCGTCCATTATTGCAGATGCACAGGGCGAGGGCTACTCTGACGGAGCCGCGCCGTCGCTGGCGGCGTGGGGGCACTGGGGCAGATGATTGTATCCAGGGGACGACGATGAACAGATTGCACACGAATGTCGCAGCCGGTCTTGTGATGTTCGCCATCTGGTCGACTGCGCGGGCCGCTGACAGGCAAGAGGTTTATGTAGACGCTACCCGCGGAAATGACACAGCAATGGGTACGTCAACGGCGCCTGTGAAGACACTCTTCGCCGCCATCGAACGGCTGCCCAAGACGATCGAACAGGACGTGACCATCAAGGTGGCCGTGGGTCGCTACGAACACACCGGCGGCGGGGGGCGAGACGCTCAACGACTCGAACTGAACCTTCCCATGCGCGAGGGAGCGAGAGTCAGGATCGTCGGTAGGGCCA
>Ga0315553_10002239_pt1 | contig 15641 bp, 9 predicted proteins | sample SalMarSW160140MG_FD_203099 | JGI IMG/M metagenome (GOLD analysis project Ga0315553, IMG submission 203099) | Salt marsh sediment microbial communities from the Plum Island Ecosystem LTER, Massachusetts, United States - Salt Marsh Sediment SW1601-40 ... | reverse complement strand
AATCCCCGATATTCTGGGCAGATCCGCGCGCCGAAGCGAGGCGGTAGCGCTCGGCTATCCGCTGAAGAGCGCGCGGTTTGCCTTTTCGAATGCCGCCGGGCGTCTCACCAAACTTCCGGTAGGATACAATGCATCAGATGGAGATTGATCGCCGTCATTTTCTGGCCGGGGCGCTCGCCTTGAGCCTGGGCGTCGCCAGCAAGGCGCGCGCCGCAACCGAGCGGATCGAAACGCTCTATGCCGCAACACGCAAAGGCGCAGCAGGCGGCTATTCGGCTGCGATCTTCAACACCTCCGGCAGCGATCTGAATGCGGTTTCATTGCCGGCCCGCGGGCATGATGTCACTGTCTGTCCGGTGACGCAGCGCTGCGTTGCCTTCGCCAGACGGCCGGGCAATTTCGCGGTGGCCTTCTCCGCCGACCGCGCCGCTGCCCCGATCCGCTTCACCACGCCGCCCGACCGGCATTTCTATGGGCACGGGATCTTCTCGCCGGACGGCCGCCTGCTTTTTACAACCGAGAACGATTTCGATGCCGGCGAGGGGCGGATCGGCATCTACGATGCAACGGATGCTTTCAAGCGGATCGGCGAGTTCTCCGCCTTCGGCGTCGGACCGCACGACATTGCCCTGCTGAGCGACGGCGTGACGCTCGTCATCGCCAATGGCGGCATCGCCACCCACCCCGATTTCGGCGAGGGACGCTTGCCCCTCAATCTCGCGACAATGGAGCCCAATCTCGCCTATGTCGATCTGCGGCACGGCGAGCTCCTGGAGACGCATGCGCTACCCGAGGCGTTTCATCAGGCCTCGCTCCGTCATCTGGACAAGGGAAGGGCGGACCGGCTCGTCATCGGCTGCCAGTCCAAGGAGCAGGGTGGCAGCGAGCCGCCGATTATCCTGCGTCATCGCCGCGGCGAGGATCTGTCCGTTGTCGGATTGAAACGCGAAACGGCGGCGGCACTCAGAGGCTATATTAGTTCGGTCGCAGTCGACATATCGGGCGAGACGGCGGCGCTGACCTCCTCCCACGGCGGGCTCGTGGTGTTCGTCGAGGTGGCGTCTGGCCGCGTGCTCGGCAGCCGCGCGCTGGCCGATGTCTCCGGCGCCGCGCCTGACGTGGCATCCGGCGCGTTCCTTCTCACCAGCGGTCTCGGCCAACTCGTCACCGGCGCCTCCGCCGACGCACTGTCCGGCTCGGTAGAGACAAGCTGGCACTGGGACAATCACGCCGTGATGCTATAGCGGAATTGTCCAAGGTGCGAACCTCATCGGAGGCCTTCCTCGCGGCGCCCCGAGGCGATGAGGTCAGTCCGGCTGCGCAAGCGTATCGGGGTCGGGTTTGATGTCGAACATCTCCAGCCCCGCGGCCGTCAGATAAGGGCGAAAGAGGCTGACAATCTGTGATGCACCCCAGTTGAGCTGTTCGCGGGTGATGTCCGCAACGCCGTGCCGCGAGCGGAGATAGTCGATCCAATAGGTGGAGACGATCCAGGCATTCACGATCAGCTGATCGATTTCTTCGTCCGTCGCTCTCAGCAGGCCGGCCTTGCGGCGATTTCCAAGCACCCGGCGGATCTGCTCCTGGCCATGATCGGACAAAGCTTGCACTTTGGGGCGCAGGGACGGCGCGAGCCGGAAAATCAGCGCGCTGTCGCGGTAGAAGAACCGCCATTCCCACATCAGCGAGAACCAGCCGCTCAGATAGCCGGAATAGCGCGCCGGATCATCGCTCTGCGTCAGATCGGCCGCGGCAACCTCCCTCAGGCCGCGCTCGAACTCGCCGAACAGCGCCTCCAGGATCTGCTCCTTGCGATTGAAATGATAATAGAGATTGCCTTCGTTGATGCCGACAGCGGCGGCGATCTGCGCCGTCGTAACATCTGCGGGGCTGCGCTCGTTGAACAGCTCCCGGCAGGCAGCGAGGATTCGCATGCGTGTATTGGGTCGCGGAGCGGATCCCAAATCCTGGTGCATGACGACCTCCGTGCCGGGCCTGACCGTCTTCCGCTTCAATGCCGACTTTTCGCCCGGGAGACAAGTGGAACGCAGCGATCAATGAAAGCGTGTTGACAGAAATAAGGTAAACACCTTAATTTTGACCGTCACCACGAATTCCTCGGGCGTTCCCGCCTCGAACACGATGGGTGAGGCTCCGATGACAGAGTCGCAACCGGTCAATCCGTCGCCCGGCGCACCCCTCGAGCTTTCCCAAGACGCGCAAATCGAGCATTTCGACGTGCTGGTCGTCGGGGCAGGGCTCTCCGGCATTTGCGCCGGCTATCATTTGCAGACCCGATGCGCGGCCAAGAGCTACGCCATTCTGGAGGCGCGGGACGCAATCGGCGGCACCTGGGACCTGTTCCGCTATCCGGGCATACGCTCCGACTCGGACATGCATACGATGGGCTACAGCTTTCGGCCCTGGAGCGGCGAGAAGGCGATTGCGGACGGTCCCGATATCCTCCGCTATATCCGCGACACCGCCAAGGAATACGGCATTGACCGCAGGATCAGGTTCGGCCAGCGGGCGATCCGCGCCTCGTGGAATTCCGACGAAGCGCAGTGGACCGTAGACGTCGAAGCCGGCCCGGAGAAGCGCCCCCTCCGCTATCGCGCGAATTTCGTCTTCATGTGCAGCGGCTATTACGACTATGACGCGGGCTACCTGCCGGACTGGCCCGATCTGGACCGGTTCGGCGGCCGGGTCGTGCACCCGCAGAAATGGCCTGAGGATCTCGATTATGCCGGCAAGCGCGTTCTCATCATAGGCAGCGGCGCGACGGCGGTCACGCTTGTCCCGGCGATGACGGAGAAGGCGGCGCATGTCATCATGCTGCAGCGCTCGCCGAGCTATGTGGCCGCGCTTCCGGCGAAGGACGCGATCGCCAACCGTTTGCAAAGGCGGCTGCCGGCGCGGCTCGCCCACACCATCGTGCGCTGGAAGAATGTGCTTTACGGCATGTATATCTACCGCCAGTGCAAAAGGCGGCCGGAGATGATCAAACAGCTTCTGATCAATCTGGTGCGGCGGGAACTCGGTCCGGACTACGACGTCGAGACGCATTTCACGCCCCGCTATTATCCATGGGACCAGCGCCTGTGCCTCGTCCCGGACTCCGATCTGTTCGACGCGATCCGCTCCGGCAAGGCCTCGATCGAAACGGACGAAATCGAAGCCTTCACCGAGACGGGCGTGGGCCTGCGCTCCGGCAAACAGCTCGACGCCGACATCATTGTGACAGCGACCGGCCTGAGACTGAAGGCGCTTGGCGGCATGCAGCTTACCGTCGATGACGCTCCGGTCGATCCGGCCAAGGCGCTGACCTATAAGGGCATGATGTTCAGCGACATCCCGAATCTGGCCTCGGCGTTCGGTTACACCAATGCGTCCTGGACGCTGAAAGCCGAGCTGACGGTGAAATATGTCTACCGTCTCTTGAATTACATGGATGCGCAGGGATACGCGTGGTGCGCGCCGCGCAGGAACGATCCCACGATTGTCGAGGAAACCGCGCTGCCGCTGACCTCCGGCTATGTCCAGAGGGCGAAGCATATCATGCCCAAGCAAGGGTCGAAGCGACCGTGGAAGCTGCACCAGAATTACTTCAAGGATGTGTCGCTCTTGCAGTTCGGTTCGGTGAATGACGGCACGATGGAGTTCCGGCGGACGGAGCCTCGGAGCCGTGCCGCCTGATCATCGGGGGGTTGGGGCATGGCGAGACCGATGGATCTGGCGGATAGAACCGCCGTCATCACCGGCGCGGCGGGCGGCATCGGCCGCGCCATCGCAATGTCCCTTGCGCGCCGCCGCTGCCATCTCGCGCTCGCCGATGTGAACGAAGCCGGGCTCGCCGAGACGGCACGGGCCGCTAGCGTGAACGGGGTGCGCGTGAGCCGCCACAGGCTCGATGTCGCCGACCGGGCTGCCGTGGCCACGTTCCCGCAGGCTGTTATGGCCGAACATCGGAGCGTCGATCTTCTGGTCAGCAATGCCGGCGTCGCGCTCGTCGGGACATTCGATCAGATCAGCGAAGAGGATTTCGAATGGCTCTTCGAGATCAATTTCCGGGGCGTGGTCCGCATGACCCGCGCCTTCCTGCCGCTCTTGCGGGCGAGCGACGATGCCCGGATCGTCAATCTTTCGAGTATTTTCGGCATTGTCGCGCCGCCCGGCCAGACCGCTTACGCGGCCAGCAAATTCGCCGTGCGCGGCTTTTCGCTGGCGCTGAGGCATGAGCTGGAGGGAACCCGGATCGGCGTCACCCTTGTCCATCCCGGCGGCGTTGCGACCGACATCGCCAGGAACGCCCGAATGCCGCGGAATGCGTCGGCCGAGGAGATCCAGAAGCGGCTCGCGATCGCGCAGAAAATGTTGATCATGCCGCCGGAGACCGCCGGCGAGATCATCGTCAAGGCCATCGAACGCCGCGAGCCGCGCGTGCTGGTCGGCTCCGATGCCAAACGGGTCTCGGTCATCGAGCGCCTTTTTCCGGTAAGCTATCGGAAGATCCTGGAGCGGCTCCGCGGACGCGGCTGAGTGACGCTTGCCGACGCCGATCCCTTCGGAAACCTTTTCGAAACAACATACTCTGCGTCGCCCCGGCCCAAGGTGAGCGCTTGTCGCGATGTCTTGCTGATCGCGACCAGACAAGCGTCGCTCACCATAAAGGTTCGCGAGCCGGGGCCTACTCGCTTCTCTGTCCGGCTCAGTGCTTGTGGATCTGCGAGTAGGTCCCGGATAGCCCTATGGGCTTCCGGGACGACGAAGAAAAGGGGCCCACATTTCGCAGAGATCTGCCCCGGCAGCGGGCAAGAAGCGTCATTTCACCTTAACACGCTCTATTCCGCTTCCAGCAGCGCGACGGGGAATTGCGGCAGAAGCTCTCGCAGCGGGAGGGCAGACGCGCGCTCCTGATGCGCACCATCGAGCAGGTTCCGCCAGCTTCGGTCTGCCATCTCTTCGGGGAGGAGAATGCGCGTATCCTCCCAGCGCCCGCCCGGAATGAGCGGCGCCGTCTCGCCTTCGAGAAGGCCGAGCGCGAAGCGCGGCGCAACAGTGATGACCGCGTCTGCCCCATGCGTTCGGGCAAAGGCGATGACATGTTCGGCGCGCGCGCCTTCCGCGCCCAGCGGCAGATAGGCGCCGTCCGCAAACAGCGCCGGGCTTCGTGCGCGTAATGAGAGCCCGGCCCGCATCACATGCATTTTCGGCGCACCGGAGATCCAATTGCCGACAAGCGCCGCCACATCCGCGTCGGCGATCCGCTCCAGCATCTGCCGCCGGGCGTCGAAATCGACCGGCCGGCGATTGTCCGGATCGACCAGGCTGAAGTCCCAGCCCTCCGCGCCCTGATAGATGTCGGGCACGCCGGGCGCGGTCAGCTTCAGCAGGGTCTGCGTCAGTCCGTTGAGCGCGCCCGCAATGAAGACCGGCCGGCAGGTCCCGAGAAAATCGTCAAGAAAAGCCGGCGAGACCTCCGCGTCGAGCGTGCGGCGCGTGAACTGCTCGACCGCGCGCTCATAGTCGGCATCCTGCGCCGTCCAGCTCGTATAAACCTTGGCTTCGCGCACGGCCTTCAGCATGAACTGCGCCATACGCTCGGCAAGCGCGCCGAGGCCGTCGCCGTCCGCGGGCGAGAGGGCGGGCGGCCACGCGCCAAGCAGCGCCTGATAGAAGGCCCATTCCGTTTCGGGCTCCGGGACAGGCAGTCCGGACAGATCCGCGCGCAGGGCGGCATTCTGCGCCGACCAGCGCTCGACCGCCGCGCTCCAGTCCTCCGGCATCTCGCTCAGCGCATAGAGCCGCGCCCTGGCATCCTCTCCGCGCTTGGTATCATGCGTCGATGTTGCGCTCAGCCCGAAAGGTTGCCGCGCCAGCCGCCGCATCATTTCGTAATGGAATTGCTCGGGCGGCGCGCCGAACCGATCGGGTTCGCCGCCGACTTCGTTCAGCCCGATCAGCCGGTTATAGCGGTAGAACAGCGTGTCCTCGATCGCCTTGGCCATGACCGGGCCGGTTGTCTGCTGGAAGCGTGTGGCGAATTCCAGCGCCGTAGCCTGATCCTCAGGGTCGGCGAAATCCAGCACGAGGACGCGCGCCAGGAAATCGAGCGTACCCTCATCCTCGACCTCGCGCGTGGTCTTGGCGGCATCCACCGCCGCGCTGATCAGGTCGCGGTCGGTGTCGGAGGCTCCCGTCACGTCCACATAGGTGCGGTAGACCGGCAGCGCGGCGATCAGTTCGAGAACGGCCCGGCGCAGCGTGTCGGCGCCATAATCGCGCGTCATCGGGTCCTTCTCGGCGAGGGCGCGCGCCATGTCCTTCAGGACGTCGAGCTCGCCGGTCAGATTGCGGGCGAGCAGACGCCGCTTGTTTTCCAGTGCCAGCGCGTCATAGTCCACCTCATGGCCGAGAAAGCGGTGGTAGCCTTGCGTCGCCGCCTCCTCGCCGGCGGGATCGGTGAGCAGATTGGCCAGCGATCGGATGAATTCATAGCCGGTCGTTCCGGCGACCGGCCATTCGGGCCTCAGCTCTTCGTCGGGCCCGAGGATCTTTTCGACGACCAGATAGAACGGTTCGTCGCCTCCGATCGCCGCCTGCAGCTTGTCCAGATAACCCCTCGGATCGGCCAGGCCGTCAATATGGTCGAGGCGGACGCCGTCAATTGTGCCTTCCCGGGCCAGCTCGAGCAGCCGCGCATGGACATCGTCGAAGACTTTGGGGCGCTCTACCTTTAGGCCGACCAGATCGGCGATTTCGAAGAAGCGGCGATAGGTCAGCGTCTCCCGCGCCGCGCGCCAGTGGGCGAGCCGCCAGATCTGCGCCTCATGCAGCGCGTGAATCGCCTCAAGGTCCGAGGCGGTGTCCGCGAGCGCCTGTTCGATGGCGGCCAGGATCGACGGGTCGGCCGCGGCGGCATCGGCAATGTCCTGTTTGAGCGCGCCGGACTCCTCGGGCGCCGCGACGATGAAGCGGCGGGCGAATTCGGCGAAGTCGTCGCGCTCCATTCTGGAGAGAAGCTGCGCATAGGAGGGCAGGGTGAGCGGAAGTTTCAGATCGTAATAGGTGAAGGTGATGCCGCCGTCGGCCCGGTCGAAATGAAGGCCGAACGCGCCCTTGGCCAATTCCTCGCCATAGTTTGCCCCGAGCGCGGGAACGATCAGCTTCGGCGCGGACCAGTCGATGTCGAAATGCTCCGCATAGGGGCTTGCCGCGCCCCATTCGAGGACGTGCAGCCACCAGGGATTATGGGTGCTTGCGCCCATATGGTTGGGCACGAAATCGAGGATCAGGCCGAGCCCGTGCCGTTTGAGTTCCGTGGCCAGCGTTTCGAAGCCTTCCGCGCCGCCGAGATCTGAAGACAGCCGCGTGACGTCGACCACGTCATAGCCGTGCGTCGATCCTGGTGCGGCCGCGAAGATAGGCGACGCGTAGACATGGCTGACGCCGAGCTCGGCGAGATAAGGCACCAGCGCCGCGGCGCTTTCGAAGCTCATGCCGTTGCGGAATTGCAGACGATATGTGGCTCTCGGCCTAATCACGGGAACGGGGCCGCTCCTCAGCGACAGCTTGGGTGATGGCGGTGAAACCTGAAGATTGCGGAAGCGCTTCCAGCGTCAGGGGCAGCTTGCGCTGCCAGTTCGGATGCTCGTCGATCGTACCGGGAAGGTTGGCGCGGTTCCTCATGCCGACGAGATCTTCAAGCTGGACTGCGACCAGACGGCTCGGCGTCCTCGCCAGAAACCTGCTGAGGGCAATCGCGATCTCCTGGGGCAATTCGGCCGGTACGGGCTGCTCACCGCGTGCGACCGGAGTCAGACGGTCCGGCAGAAGACCGCTACCCGCCAGCGCGCCGATCATCCGCTCGCGATCGGAGACGCGCTGCGTGCGGTTATTCGCGGCAATATCGGGCGTGTCGAGGCCGATCCTCTCCCGGTCATCCAAATCACATTCCTCCCACCATCCGCGCAGCGTCGGCAGGTCATGTGTGGAGATGCAAGCCATTGCCACGTGCTCATAGTCCTGCGGCAGGCGGAAACGGCCATCCACCTCGCGTTCGAAGAACAGCACGCGATAGCCGAGAATGCGCGCCGCGCGCATGATTTCGCGGAAATTCGGCGGGACGGTGCCGAGATCTTCGCCGATCACGATCGCGCGGGCCTGCCGGGATGCGGTGCCTAGCGCGACCAGCATGTCGTGAAGCGGATAATGGACATAGGCGCCCTCGGTTCCGTCGAGACCATCCGCAATCAGATAAAGTCGCATAAGCGACATGACATGGTCAATGCGAAGCGCGGCCGCCGGTCCGATGGCATCCGAAATGAGCTGGCCGAACAGTCCGCCATGATCGGCTTGCAGGGATCGCGGCGAAATCGGCGCAAGGCCCCAATCCTGTCCCCTGGCGTTGAAGGCATCGGGCGGGGCTCCGACGCGAACGCCCCGGAGGACCGCGTCGGGCTCGGCCCATGTATCGGCGCCGTCCTGCGCCACGCCGACCGCCAGATCGATATAGAGGCCGAGGCGCATTCCGGCTGCCTGCGCGCGGGCCTGGACATTCGCCAATTGCTCCCGCGCAATCCATTGCAGCCACATATGGAACAGGATGCGATCGGGATGCCGCTCCCGGAATCTCCGGACGGCGGCGCTTCCCTTGTCCTTGAAGTCCTCCGGCCAGCCGTGCCAGCCGCAGGAGCGGCCCTCACTCATCATGTGCTCGGAGAGGGCCTCGAACAGGGCGAAATCCTCCAGGCGCCGGCCGCGATTTCGCGTGAATGTCTCGAAGGCGGCGGCGCGGGTCAAGTGATCGGCCTGGAACCGGGCGAATTCGGCCTCGAGCGCTTTACGTTTCAGCCGTGCGACCGCTTCGTAATCGACGAGTTCGGCGCCCTGCGCGGCCCTTCGCGCTTCCCTGTTGGGCTCGGACGGGCTCTCAAAAGCATCGACCGCAATAAAGAGAGGATTGAGAAAGTGCCGGCTGGATGGCGCATAGGGACTGAAATGGCGCGCCTCGGAAAAGAACAGCGCGTGCAGCGGATTGACGCCGACGAAGTCCGCCCCGGCCCGCGCGACCAGCTCGCACAGCCTGGCGAGATCCTCAAAGTCGCCGATGCCGCAATTGCGCTCCGAGCGCAGGCCATAGAGCTGGCAGGTGATGCCCCATGCGCGGCCATTCTCCAGCCAGGCCGGCATGTAGCAGCGCGGATGTTCCAGCGCGGCAAGGCTGTGGCGGACCTCTTCATCGGTCCCGGCAGCGATCCCAAGCGCGCCGAGCAGCCTGCGTTTCGCCTCATCGCTCGGCCAGCGTTCCTCGCCGGTCTCGCTGATGAAGGAGAGCCCGATGCCGTGCGCCTCGGCGAGCCGGTCCAGCTCAATACTCATATGGCCGCCTTTGGCTCCACGATGGTGACGATGACGGACCATGCAAGAAACCGGCCGGTTTGCAGCCCGGCAGCGGCGGCGTCCGGCATTTCGAAAAGGATGCGGCCATTCTGGCCAAGGCTCTTCTGCGAAACTTGCCGCAGACTGTCCGGCATCGGCCATTCATCATCCGCCAGATTGGCCGTAACAGACAATGTGCTCCCGTCGCCGAGCCGCCATGCGACATGAATGCCGCGTCCGTCGGGGGCCTCCACGATCCCGCTATATCCGCCTGCGCCGGCCAGCCGCGGCATCAGTTCGCGCCTTCTCAAGTCGAGCAGGCGCTTGACGAGGGACAACCTCTCCTGGCCGGCACCGCTCGCCGCGTCCCAGTCAAGCTTCGAGCTTGCGAAGGTGGCGGCGGCATTCGGGTCGGGGATCTCTTCACGCTTGTGAGCGTCCTGGAAACTCTGCCATTTGCTGAATTCATTGCGGCGGCCTTCGCGAACGGCATTGCCGAGATCGCCGTGAAAATCGGTGAAGAACAGGAAGGGCCGCGTCTCGCCCCATTCCTCGCCCATGAAAAGCAGCGGGATGTGCGGGCTGAGAAGAAGGATCGCGGTCAGCGCCTCGACGGCTTCGGATTTCGCCAGGACGGACAGCCGTTCTCCGAATGCGCGGTTGCCGATTTGGTCGTGGTTTTGCAGAAAATCGACAAAGGCGGGAGGCGGCAGCCCCGCGCTCGGCGCACCGCGCGGTGCGCCGTCGAGAAAGGGCGAGGGTTCGCCCTGGTAGACATAGCCGGTCGCCAGGGCGCGAGCGAGCTGTGCGCCGGGATCATTCTGATAGTCGAGGTAATAGCCGTCCATTTCGCCGGTCGCGAGCACATGGGCGACATGGTGAAAATCGTCATTCCATTCGGCGGTGTAGCGCTTCGGCCGGCCATCCTCATCGCGCTGGTGAAGAGCGGTGATATTGCGGCCGTCCTCCGTCGTCAGATGAATATGGCGATCGTCGATGCGCTTGCGGACCGTGTCGGCCAGCTCTTCCAGAATGGAGGGTGACGAGGTGTCCTTGACCTGATCGATGGCGTCGAGCCGGAGGCCGTCAAAGCGATATTCCTCCAGCCAGTAGAGCGCATTCTCGATGAAGAAGCTCCGCACCGCCGGGTTGGCATAGTCGATAGCCGCGCCCCAGGGCGTGCGGCGCTCGGGGTTGAAAAATTGCGGGGCATACAGATGAAGATAGTTCCCGTCCGGGCCGAAATGGTTATAGACGACGTCGAGCAGCACCATCAGCCCGCGCTCATGGGCCGAATCGATAAGGTTCTTCAGCCCCTCCGGACCGCCATAGGCCGTATGCGGCGCATAAAGCAGCGCACCGTCATAGCCCCAGCCGCGCTCGCCGGAAAATTGCGCGACCGGCATCAATTCGACCGCGGTGACGCCCAGCTCCGCCAGATCATCGAGCTTGCTCTCGATCCCGGCGAAGGTGCCGCTGTCGGTGAAAGTGCCGGTGTGGAGCTCATAGACGACCGCCTCATGCCAGGGGCGCCCCCGCCAATCCGCTGTCCGCCATTGATAGCCGTTCGGGTTAACGAGGCGGGAGGGCCCGTGAACGTCGCGCATCTGGGCGCGCGCCGCCGGATCGGGGACGCGCATGCCGCTGCTCAGCTCGAAGCTATAGCCGCTATCGGCGGCAACGGCATCCGTCACCAGCTCGAACCAGCCATCCTCGGATCGGGACATGGCGAGCCTGCCGTCCGCCTCGCCCGACACCAGCCAGACCGCCTCCTGTCCGGGCGCCCATAAGCGAAACCGCGCCCGGCCGCCGTCGAAAATCTCCGCACCCCATCTGCGCTCGAAAGCGAAGCTCCGCGTCATGCAACGCGCCCTTCGAACAGCAGCACACCGCGTGCCGGCAGTCTCACGGAAACGCCGGGTTTGACGCTCGGCTCGCTCGGCTCGATCAGGCCGCGCGCCGAGTCGACCAGCAGCCGCCAATCCCTGACCGCTTTCGGCCGGGGTATCCGGCAGTCGAGATCTTCATGATGGGCATTCAGGAGCACGAACAGCGGACGGGCGTCCTTTTGCGCCAGCAGGAACGCGATGCTGCGCGAAAAACCGTTCTCCCAATCGCCCGCCTCCATTTCGCCGCCATCGGGGCGAAGCCAGGTCACGTTCTTTGTCCCGTCCTCCATCGCCTTGTCACCATGCAGAAAATCGTGATAGCCCAGCAGGCGGTAGCGGCGGCGCAGGCGGATCAAGCCGGCGGTGAAATCCAGGAACGCCTCGTCCGCTTTGTCCACATTCTGCCAGTCCAACCAGGACAGCTCGTTATCCTGGGAATAGGCATTGTTGTTGCCCTTTTGGGATCGTCCGGCCTCATCGCCCATGAGGATCATCGGCGTGCCCTGCGACAGGAGAAGCGCCGCCATCAACCCGCGCCGCATCCGTGTCCGCAGCTCAAGGATTGCCGGATCGTCGGTCGGCCCTTCGACGCCGCAATTCCAGCTCCGATTGTCGTTATGGCCGTCCCAGTTGTCCTCGCCATTCGCATCATTGTGTTTTTCATTGTAGGCGTAGAGGTCGGCGAGAGTGAAACCGTCATGGGCGGTGATGAAATTGACGCTCGCCCAGGGCCGCCTGCCGCGCTTCTCGAACAGTCCCGCAGAGCCGAGCATGGCGGACGCAACGCCCGGCAGGAAGCCCTCATCGCCTTTCCAGAAGCTCCGCAGATCGTCGCGAAAGCGTCCGTTCCATTCGGCCCAGCCGGGCGGAAAGCTGCCGAGCTGAAAACCGTCTTCGCCGACATCCCAAGGCTCGGCAATGAGCTTGGCCTGCGAGAGCACGGGGTCCTGGCCGATCGTGTCGAGGAATGTCGCGTCCGGCTCGAACGCCCTCGACTCGCGGCCGAGCGAGGTCGCCAGATCGAAGCGGAACCCGTCCACATGGCATTCCTCGACCCAATAGCGCAGCGAATCCATGATCATTTGCAGCACGCGCGGATGGCGCTGATTGACCGTGTTGCCGCAGCCTGTGCTGTCGAAATAATAACGCGGGTCGTCGGCGAGCATGTAATAGTTCGCATTGTCGATGCCGCGGAAGGAGAGCGTCGGGCCAAGCTGATTGCCTTCGGCCGTGTGGTTGTAAACGACGTCGAGAATGACTTCGATGCCGGCCTGATGGAGGCGGTGCACCATGAGCTGGAACTGGTTGAGGTCGCCACCCGGCAGATATTTCTCCGACGGCGCAAAAAAGCCGAGCGTGTTGTAGCCCCAATAGTTGCTGAGGCCTCTTTCCTCCAGAAAGCGGTCGTCGACGAAGGCCTGCACCGGCAAGAGCTCGATCGCCGTCACGCCGAGCCGGACGAGATGGTCGATGATCGCCGGATGGCCGAGACCGGCGAAGGTCCCGCGCGCCTGCTCCGGCACGAAGGGATGGCGTATTGTCAGGCCCTTGACGTGGGCCTCGTAAATGACCGTATCGCTCCAGCTGGTGCTGGGCCTGGTCTCGCGGCGCCAGGGGAAGGAATAGCGGCGGCGCGAAGCGGTCTCGACGACGACGCATTTCGGCATGAAGGGCGCGGAGTCGCGCTCATCGAAAGACAGGTCGGCCTCGTCGGAGCCGAGCTGATAGCCATAATGGGCGTCGTTCCAGGTGAGCCGTCCTTTGAGCGCTTTCGCATAAGGGTCGAGCAGAAGCTTGTTGGGGTTGAAGCGGTGGCCTTCCTCCGGCGCATAGGGGCCATGAACGCGGTAGCCATAGAGCTGTCCGGGACGCAGGCCGGGGACATGGCCATGCCAGATCTCGTTCGTATATTCGGAAAGCGTGACCCGCGCCGTCTCGGTCTTGCCGCTTGCGTCGAACAGACAAAGCTCGACCCGCGCGGCATTCGCGGAGAACAGGGCGAAGTTGACGCCAAATCCATCATGTGTGGCGCCGAGGGGGGAGGGAAGTCCGGCCTCGACCCGCGGATTGCGTGTTCCCATGGGCCTACTCTGATTGATGGGCTGCGGGCGTCAGGACGATCGTCGCGAGCGGCGGCAGTGTCAGCTCAAGCGATGCGGGCTGGCCGTGACAGGGTGTCTTCTCTGCCTGAACGCGGCCTGAATTGCCGACATTCGACCCGCCATAGACGGAGGCGTCCGTATTGAGCCGCTCATCCCAGTCGCCCGAGACCGGAACGCCGATGCGGTAATTGTGCCGGACGATAGGGGTGAAGTTGCAGACCGCGACAGCGGGCGGCGCGCCGGGCCCGCCTTTGCGCAGATAGGCCAGCACGCTGCGATCGGCGTCTCCCGCCTCGATCCAGCTAAAGCCGGCGGGGTCGCAATCGCGTTCGTGCAGCGCAGGGGTCTGCCGGTAGAGGCGGTTGAGATCGCGGACGAGGGTCTGCAGACCCCGATGGTCGGGCTGGCCAAGCAGGTGCCAGTCGAGCGAGCGGTCATGACTCCATTCGCGCTCCTGCCCGAATTCGCCGCCCATGAACAGAAGCTTCTTGCCGGGATGCGTCCACATGAAAGCCAGATAGGCGCGCAAATTGGCGAATTTCTGCCAGCGGTCGCCGGGCATCTTGCCGAGAAGCGACCCCTTGCCGTGCACGACCTCGTCATGGCTCAGCGGCAGAATGAAGTTTTCACTGAACGCATAGATGAGGCCGAAGGTCAGCTCGGAATGGTGGTGCCGCCGGTGGATCGGGTCGTGCTTCATGTAGGCGAGCGTGTCATGCATCCAGCCCATATTCCACTTATAGCCGAAGCCGAGGCCGCCGCCGTCCACAGGACGGGACACTTGCGGCCAGGCCGTGGACTCCTCCGCGACCGTCATGGCGCTCGGAAAGGCGCCGTAGACGCGCGCGTTCATGCCCTTCAGAAAATCGATCGCCTCCAGATTCTCGCGACCGCCATGAATATTCGGAATCCATTCGCCGCCTTCCCGGCTGTAATCGAGATAGAGCATGGAGGCGACGGCATCCACCCGAAGCCCGTCGACATGATACTGGTCGATCCAGAACAGCGCGTTCGAATCCAGGAAATTCGCGACCTCCCGGCGGCCGAAATTATAGATGAGCGTGTTCCAGTCGGGATGAAAGCCGCGGCGCGGGTCCTGATGCTCATAGAGCGCGGTGCCGTCGAACTCGGCGAGGCCATATGGGTCGGTCGGAAAATGGCCGGGCACCCAATCGACGATGACGCCGATCCGTTCCCTGTGGCAGCGTTCGACGAAGCGGGCGAACCCCTCGGGCGGGCCGAAACGCGCGGTCGGCGCGAAGAGGCCGACAGGCTGATAGCCCCAGGAGCCGGAAAAGGGATGCTCGCTGATCGGCATGAGCTCGATATGGGTGAAGCCGAGATCGTTGACATAGGCGACAAGCTCCTCGGCGAGACGGTCATAATCGAAGAAGGCCTCGCCCTCGCCGCGCCGCCAGGAGCCCAGATGCACTTCATAGATCGAGATCGGGGCGGAAAGGTTTTGCACCTCGCCGCGGCGCGCCAGCCATGCCTCGTCCGACCAGCCTCGCTTGGGAAGGCCGGCGACGCGGGACGCGGTTGCGGGCGGCGTCTCCTGCGAGAAAGCCATCGGGTCGGCCTTGGCCGGTAGCAACCGGCCGTCCGGCCCAAGCAGCTCGAATTTGTAAAGCGTTCCCTTGCCGATATTGGGAAGGAAGAGTTCCCAGATGCCGGCCTCGACGCGCTTGCGCATGGGGTGGCGGCATCCGTCCCAGCCATTGAAGTCGCCAATGACGCTGACCCGCTGCGCATTCGGGGCCCAGACGGCGAAAGCGACGCCCTCGACGCCCTCCATCGTGACGGGATGCGCGCCAAGCTTTCCATAGAGCTCGCGATGCGTGCCTTCGGACATGAGATAGACGTCCACCTCACCGAGATAGGACGGGAAACGATAAGGGTCCTCGATCTCCCATTCGTGCCCGCCCTTGCGAAGCCGCAGCCGGTAGCCATCGCCTTGCGCGCCCTCGGGCAGAAGCCCGGCAAAGAAGCCGCCGCCATGCAGCTTTTCGAGCGCGGCCAAAACGGCGTCACCGCCAGGCGAGATCACATCGACGCTGTCGGCATCCGGCGCAAAGACGCGGATGGAGAGGTCGCCGCCGGATGTCTTGTGCGGTCCGAGTATGGCGAACGGGTCCGCATGACGTCCGCTTACGATCGCGTCGATGTCGCTGTTAGCCGGTTGCCAGTTCACGCCTTACCCCGTGTTGTTTGCGGACATAGATATACCGTCAGGATCTTTCTTGCGAGATCAGGTCCAGCACGCCGCGGA
>Ga0315553_10002238_pt1 | contig 15651 bp, 10 predicted proteins | sample SalMarSW160140MG_FD_203099 | JGI IMG/M metagenome (GOLD analysis project Ga0315553, IMG submission 203099) | Salt marsh sediment microbial communities from the Plum Island Ecosystem LTER, Massachusetts, United States - Salt Marsh Sediment SW1601-40 ... | reverse complement strand
CGCTTTCAGCAGACGACCGGGCCGCTGATGGCCAAGGCGCTCGAAGACACCGCCTTCTACCGCTACAACCGCCTGATTGCGCTGAACGAGGTCGGCGGGGAGCCTGACCGCTTTGGCGCGAGCGTGGCAGACTTCCATGCGGCCATGGCACGGCGCTGGCGCCGCCAGCGGGCCGGACTGAGCAGCACCTCGACCCACGACACCAAGCGTGGCGAAGATGCCCGCGCGCGCCTCTATTGCTTGAGCGAGATGCCCGAGATTTGGGGGACAGCGTCGCTGCGCTGGGCCGACCTCAATGCAGGCCTGCGCCGGGATGGCGACGGCGTTACCATGCCGGAGCCCGAAGTCGAGTGGATGTTCTATCAGGCGCTCGCCGGCGCTTGGCCTGCCGATCTCACCATCGATGATGAAGAAGGTGTCGCGGAACTTGCCGAACGCATGACCCAGTTCATGCTGAAGGCTGTGCGGGAAGCCAAAGCGCATACCAGCTGGACCGGGCACAACGCTGAATATGAGGAGGCCATCGAGAGCTTCACGCGCGCCACGCTCGATCCGGAGCGCTCGCGAGAGTTCTTGCAGGATTTCATTGCGACCTGCGAACCGGTCTTTGTCGCCGGCGCTCTCAACAGTCTCTCGCAGATCGTGATCAAACTAACCGCTCCCGGCGTACCTGATATCTATCAGGGCTCCGAGCTTTGGGACCTCAGCCTGGTCGATCCCGACAACCGCCGTCCCGTCGATTTCGCTCGCCGCCAATCCCTCCAAACGAATCGCGATGAGGTGAGCGTAGACGTATCGACTGCCGAGTGGCGAACTGGCGCCATCAAGATGCTGGTCCTCCGAGCTGGATTACAGCTCCGCTCAAGCGCCAAGGATACTTTTGACAAGGGCGATCATGTGCCGCTGGCCGTGACGGGCGCTGCTGCTGAGCACGTGCTCGCGTTTGCCCGAGTGTTTTGCGACGAAGCGGTGGTCGTGCTTGTCCCTCGGCTCAATCTGGAGCTCCTGCGGGGACAGGGGACGTTGCTTGTGCCGCAGGAACGCTGGGCCGACACAATTGTCGAACTGCCGGACAGCCTCCAAGGGCACAGCTACCACAACATATTGACGGGCGCGTGGGCGACGCCGGGCACCAGCCTCTCGGTCGGCGAGGTGTTGCGGCACTTTCCGGTGGGTGTCCTTGTTAGTGGACGACCGCAATAATCACCGTGTCCGTTGTTGGCACTTAGCGGACATCGATTTCGACGCTGAGCATGTTCGTTTTCGGGGGCAAAGCAGACTAATGGCTAGTGGGGACGACTGTCGCGAGCAGTTTCTGAAACTGCAAATCAAGGCGGTTGCAGGCCCCCGCAACCATCTTACCGCACGGGCTATCCTCAACTTCCCTATTTGGCATGTGGCCACCATCACCGATCACGGCGCAGCACCGACGGTGGTGTGCGTCAAGGCGATGACATCGCTTCGGCGTGCAATGTTTGCCCGGTGCCGTTCCACGAGTTGGGAAATCTCACCGCGGCAGGACCCGCAATTCGTGCCGGCGCCGAGCGCCTGACCTACGGCTTTTACGCTCATGCACCCCTGCGCCACGGCACTGGCAATCTGATTGACTCCGATGCCGAAACAGGAACACACGACCGCGCCGCGATCGATCGAGCCGAGGCTTGGCCTACCGGCGATCACCCCCATGCGGGCCCGCTGACCGGGATGACCCAAAGAGGACATCTGTCTTGCTGCGCTGATTTACATCAGAAAAATCGGTCCTCGGCTATTTGCGGCCGAACTTGCGCCTAAGTCTCTCCATAAGCGAGCAGCCCTCAGAGTTACGCCGCTCCAACTCAGAACGAGGGATTTATGCTCCACGCCGTGACAGGTAAGGCGCTGCTTTTGGTGGCGCTCGTCGCCTTTGCGACTTCGACAGCTTTTGGCCGAGACGACCTCCGCACCGAACGGGTTCACTACGAGCCTGGCGCGAGCAGCGCCACCATCAACGGCAAGATCAAGGGCTACGAGACCGTCGACTACGTGCTCGAGGCCAGCAAGGACCAGCAGATGAATGTCAGTATGTCCACTGACAACCTCTCAAGCTATTTCAACATTTTGTCGCCCGGCGAGAACGAAGTGGCGATGTTCGTTGGTTCCACCAGCGGAAACCAGTACGAGGGAACGCTTCCGAAGAGTGGCCCCTATAAGATCCGGGTCTATATGATGCGCAATGCCGCGCGCCGCGACGAGGTGGCGAACTATCGCCTTGAGATGATCGTCACCGGCGCTGCCAAGAAGGCCGACAAAGCATCTCCAGCAGGCGACGACGCCTTGGCTAACGACGCTTTGGTCGAGGGCACCGATTACCACGCGACCGGCGATATCCCGTGTGCAATGGGAGCTGACCAGCCGATGGGCACATGTCCCTTCGGTGTGAAGCGTGAGGGCAATGGGTCCGGCAAGGTAACGCTGACCAAGCCCGACGGTCGCACGCGCACAATTTTCTTCAAGGATGGGAATGCGATCGGTGCTGACACGAGTGAAGCGGACCCAGGCGAATTTTCGGCGGAAAAGAAAGATGACGTCAGCATCGTGCGCATTGGTGATGAGCGCTATGAGATTTTCGACGCTGTGATCTTCGGTGGCTGATCTAGTTCGGCAGGTCAAGCCGGGATTTAGCGCCCAGCGGAAAGGCTAATGAAGAAACTTTAGACGGGGAACAATGCGTACTATCTTCAAGAAGGCGCAGGTGAACCCATTGGCACTTGAATGCTCCTCGCTTGTCGCCTCGTCGTAATAGGCTTTTCTGTCCTATACGCGCTGGCGGCGGGGCTTTTCATCGTCGGCACTTTCGGTCTTTTCGGAAGTCCGTCCGGACCGTTGGCTGGCGTCTTCTTGGTGCCTTTGGGCTTACCTTGGAACCGAATGCTCGATGTCTTCCCTGAGCCCCTTTGGCCGATGCTGGCCGTCTTAGCGCCAGCCGTGAACCTCGTCATTCTCGTGCTGATCTGTCGTTGGGGCGCACGGCGCTGACGAATCCGTCTATCGCTTCTGGAAATGTCCGCTTCAGGCCAAAGCGGACATGCGGCTGGGCGAGGGTCCAACCCGTGAACGGCGAGCACCCAGGGCTCGGCAAGACCCGTAGTTGAAACATGGAGCGAGTTGAGTTTTGAAGACCAGACGAGGACCGCAAGCGATGACATTGGCAATCTTGATAGGCGCGTCAATCCTGGCGAACGTCACCGTTGCGCAGGAACGGCGAACGCTGGTCTAATTGATGCGCTTCCTACAGCCCAGTCCGTTGAACTGCGAGCCATGAGAACCATAACCTTAGCGACTGAGAGCGAGGCTGCCGATCAGGATCTGGCGCCCATGCTCGGGCAAATTGTCGAAGACATCTCGCGCGACGGGTTTGCATTTCGCGCCGGCAACGAGATGCGTTCCATTCTGCGGTTGCAGGGGCTTGATGCGTGGCCTGCGTTCGCGTCCAGTTGGGACGATCTCGGGCCGGATGTGTACATGGCCGACGGTGGGCGCTATCGCCGAAGACGCTTTGCCGCTTTCGGCGTCTCAGGCGGAGCCGTCACGCGCAAGCCCCATCAGCCTCACTATCAAAGCCGGGATCACAATCCTCTGAACGGCGGCATCGAGCGCTGGTTTACGCCAGTGTCGGATAGCATTTCCGCCAACGGGTTCACGCGAGACATCTTAGGGGTCTGCACCACGATCTTCGATGCGGCGTCGCCGGGCGGAGAAACGCCGCCGACTTGGCATGTGGAGATGCACCAATTCCGTATCGAAGCCGACAGCCGTCAGTCGGGCCTGCCGACACCAGAAGGCGCGCACCGGGACGGCGTGGATTGGGTCTGCGTCCTGCTCGTCAATCGCTGCAACGTATCGAGTGGGGTCACCCAGATCTTCGATCCCGAGGGACGGCCACTCGGCGAATTCACGCTGACCGGTCCGCTCGATACAGTTTTTCTCGACGATCGGCGCCTGCTTCACGGCGTCACGCCCATTGCTCCCACGGATCCCGCGTTGAAAGCGTTCCGTGACGTCCTCGTGCTCACTTTTCGGCGCGACGAGCGGGAGGATCGCGCCCCATGAGTGCTTCTCTGCGGACCGAGGGGTGTAACCTGCTCGACTGCGAGCATCCCGTCGTCTTGGCAGGCAGATCTCGAGCTGCTGCTCGAGGAGGCCAGGTTCGGTCCCGGTTGGAATAGGATTTATCCCGACCCGCCACGATCCGCTGCTTGTGGTAGTCGGTGCGAAGGATGCAGTTCGCCAGGGCCGTGCGGGCTCAGCCGTCCTCCTTCAAGCAGGCGCGGAAGATGCCCGCATTGGGACAGAAATCCGGCGGCCAAGGCACCGGGCCCTTCGAAACGAGCAGCCAGTCGCGGCAAGTCCGCACCCAAGCGCACGAGCGGCACCTGGTGCGCGCCTCGACAAAGGATTGACCTCTGTCCTTGCGAATTACGTCAAGAACGTCCACGCCGCACCGCTCCATCATGTCATCCATGAGCCCTTGGCGGCGCAGCCCATCCTTGAACGTGGGCCACTGGGGGGTTGCGAATGGCATCGGCTGCCTCCCTTTCTGGGGTTGGTCGTCAGACCGAGCTTTCCTCGGTCAGCGCCCGTAACCGAGGAAAATGCACCGTTCTGCCGTTTTTGCCCGGTTAGTCGTTGTTTAGTGCGAGGAGAGCGTGGCCGTCGTTGCGCCACATCAAACTCGCTGAACGACAGCCACCGCGGCGTCCCTCAGGCGGCTGAACCGCGCTCGAGCCGCGGCTCAACAAGCATCGGCGCATATAGGATAAGGAACAGTCCGAAGGCCGCGATCCAGGCGGCCCCCGCGGCTTCGAGCAGGATCGCCTGGATCCCCGGCAGGAACCCGGCGGCAACGCGCAGCAGCGCCGCTAGGATCATGGCACCATATATGGCCATCGTAGAGATCGGCGCGGTGAGGTCGCGGCCGGTATGGCCTCGGGTCGCACGCGTCATCACACCAAGCGTCATGAGGCCGATGGCGCCGACGGTCCAGGCGTGTAAGGCGGCCGTCCCGGCAATGCTTCCAGGCAACAGAATGGAGATAGCGCCCAGCAGAAAACCGAGAGGGATGAAGCCGTAGCCAAGATGCAAGACGAGAACGAGAGGCTCTCTTGCGGCATCCATCCCCCGCCAGCGGAAAATGCGGATCGCCTGCGCGATTTTGGCGGTAAGAAAGAACAGTGCCGTTTCGACACCGCCGGGCTTTGCGATCCAGAGAAGCAGAGCCGCGCCAGAAATGATTAGTGCCACTTTATCCACGCGACCGAACGGAGCCGGCAGACGTGATGATCTCGTCCGCAACAGCCAGCTATGGGTAAAGCTCGGCACTATTCGGCCGCCGATCAGCATGATGAGCCCGATCAGCGCCGCAACCCCGACCCGAACGGCAATGTCGGGGGCTCCGGCAATGAGCACCTCGGCGTTGAACGCGATGTCAGCCGCCGCCAGGAGGCCGACAAGAGCAAGCGGCTTCAGATTCCGCCAATTGCGGCTGACCACGATCTCGCGCGCCATGACAAGTAAGAGGCAAGGGAGAAACAAACTGTCGATCACGACCGCCGGGAGAGGCCCGATCGGTCCCGTCACCAAAAACGCGGCTCGGGCAAAACTCCACAATGCGAACAGCAGCATGAGACGCCATCCAGCAACCGGCAGCCTCCCGGTCCAATTGGGCACCGCGGTCAGGAGAAAGCCTGCCACGACGGCAGAGCCGTAACCGAACAGCATCTCATGAGCGTGCCACGCCAAGGCCCCGTAACCCGGGGCAAGCTCCCACAAGCCCCCGAGCGCGCCGAGCCAAAGCGCCACTGACAGGATGGCCCATAGTGCCGCCCCGAGGAAGAATGGGCGGAAGCCGTAGCTGAAGAGAGGGCCGCCCACGGGCTGGTGGCCGACCTGGCGCAGGCTGCGTTGCATGGATGTAGCCTCCCGCCCCACGACGTGCCTCAAACACGAAATTACGACCACGGCGTGGGATCGATGTTGACGCAGCGCAACCTGATGCTTTTTCAGCGCGAGCGGTCTGGCTCCGGGGTGGCTTCCCTGGGGCCACCCTCTGCGAGTTTGGAAAGGGCCTTAACATCTCGGACCACGATCCTGCGACGGCCGGTGGTGACGAGGCCCGTGTTTTCCCATGCGCCCAAGACCCGGCTCACCGAGTGGAGGGTTGTTCCCGACGCCTCGGCGAGGTCCTGTTGGGTAATCGGGAAGTCGACTAGAACCCCCTCTTCCGTATGCCGCCCGGACTGCGTGACGAGCCGCAACAGGGTATGGGCGACGCGATGCTCGACTTCCTCGGTCGACAGCTCCTTGATCCTGGCATGGGCCTCTTGCAGGCGCTCACCCATCATCTGCATGACGTTGACGGCGAAGACTGGATGGGCCGCCATGAAATCGTCCCAGGCCTGGGCGGGCCAAGCTAGGGTGACGCTATCTACGACTGCGCTCGCAGTAGCCGGATAGTCCTCGCGGCGGAGCGCTTTGGCGATGCCATAGATGTCGCCTGGATTGACGAAGCGGATGATCATCTGCTGCCCGTGGGGCGTCGTCTTCACCACCTTGAGGCGCCCGTGCAAGAGCACGAAGAAGGTGTCGGCCACGTCCCCCTGCCGAAACACGGCAGTCCCTTTCGGGATGCGCCGTGCTTTGGCGAGGCCGATAACATCATCGAGTTCGGCCTCGTCCATAGCGCTGAAAACTGGCAGTGCCCGGATGAGGTTGCGGTCCAGATTCGGCATTATGCCCCGGGGCCTTTTTCGAATTTCGTGGGTAGGCCCCTTAGGGTAGCGATCACCGCGCCAAAAGGTCAAACGGCATTCAGCTGTTGGCGGATTTCGCCCTAGTCAGGGTCGCGGGTCACGTGGCGCAGAGCGCGTTTGAGGCAGGTGAGGCCAGGATCTTCGGAGCGCTGCATTGCGCCCATAAGCGTAACCCAGTCCTCATCCGATGCTTCTCGAGCGTAACGCTGCACCGCAAGCGCAGCAAGGGCGGCAAGCGCGAGGCCTTCCGCATCGGCGCGCTCGCGCAAGGCCGCAAGCAGAGCGACATCGCAAGGCGCAGGATCGCCTCTGTTGCGATGGCATCGTTGGTGAAGCGAGAGAGAAGATCGCTGAAGATAGCGGGCGCTCAGCTGACGCGGTGCGCTTCTGCGCCCGCAAGAGCGATGCCGGCGATTTGCGCATTCGAGACCAGCCGCGCGATGTACTGCGCCGTGGCTCTACGCCTGACGTTCTCGCGGAGATAGTCCGCGATATGGTCGACGGCCAGATCGAACGGCAACTCCGTCCCCTCGACCTTGCCGTCGAGCCGAATGATGTGGAGGCCGTAGCGCGTTTCTACTGGCGTTTCACTAATCGAGCCAGGCGCAAGCTGCGTCAGTGCCTGTTCGAATTCCATGGTCGTTTGCCCGGCTGTGATTTGCCCCAGAGCGCCTCCTTGCGCTGCTGACGGACAGGCGGAGTGAGACCGCGCCAGATCGTAAAATCGCTCAGGCCATAGTTTCAACTCCGTGAGCACCGATGCGGCCGCCGCTTGCGCCCGCGCAAACTCCTGCACGTCGTTCCTGCACGCGGCGAAAAGAATATGCGATGCCGCATAGATCGGTTGCGAACGGAAGCGCCGCCGATTCTGTTCGTAATAGCGCCTGCACGCAGCCAAGTCCGGTTCCGGCGTTGTCACCTCTTGCTCTATCAGTCCCCGGATCAGCGCTTCTTCTTCGGTTTCGCGCCGTCCGCTTCCGTCGCTTTGCGGGACCGGCGCGATCCCGAGACGACGCGCCTCTTGCAGCAGCAACTCGCGGATGACGAGGGCGCGTGCGGCCGACTGCCACGCCTCAATGGGCTTCGACGCCGGGTGATGCTGCACCTCGCGGGCGATTGTATCCCGCTGGATCACCACACCATTCACGCTTACCTCACTCGGCTCGGGGAGCGACGAAAGAGCATGAACAGCGCAAGCCATAGACTCACTCCGCCGGGATGGGTCGTGCCGCCTGCTGTCGCGTGCGCACCACCTGATAGCCGCGCCGCCCCAGATACCACACGGGTGCGCTCCAGATATGGACGAGGCGCGTGAACGGAAAGACGAGGAAGATCGTCATGCCGAGGAACAGATGCAGCTTGAAGATAGGGTTTGCGTCAGCGACCAGCGACGCCACGCCCGGCTGCAGCGTCACGATTCCTTGGGCCCAGGTCATAAACTTAAGCATCTCGCTGCCATCCAAATGCTGGAGCGAGATCGGGATGGTCGCGAGGCCCAAGGTGAGCTGGACGTAGAGCAGCAACAGAACGGCAATGTCGCCGAAGGACGAATTGTTGCGTATACGCGCATCGAAAAGGCGGCGATGCACAAGCAGCGTCAACCCTATGAAACAGGCGATACCGGCCAGACCGCCAACGACAATTGCCATCATCTGCTTGAAGCCGTGTGAGATGCCGAGGAAGTTGAAAACGGCAATCGGCGTCAGCAGGCCGACGAAATGGCCGACGAAGATGACGAGAATGCCGACGTGGAAAAGATTTGAGCCCCAGGTGAGCTGTCGGCGCCGGAGGAGCTGACTCGATCCGGAGCGCCACGTGTATTGCTCACGGTCAAAGCGCACAAGGCTGCCGAGGAGGAGGACCGCGATGCAGAGATATGGATACCAGCCGAAGAGAAATTGGTTGATGGCATCACTCATGGCGCCTCTCCCTTCGTTGGTGGGTCGGCGACCGGACGTCTCCCCGCGCGAATTTGGGCCACGAGCCGGTCCTTGCAGCTTGGAGTGGCTCCCGGACCGAATGTCACCGCCTCCTCTTCCCATTGTGCATCGAGCGCAGCGAAGTCGTTGGGATCAGCATCTTGGCCTTCCGGCGCCACGTCGATTGTGGGCGCGTCCGGAGCCGAGACGGCAAGTGAGGTGAGGGCTTGGAACACCGCCTCGTAGGGCGCCTGCCGCTTGTGCAGGCGTTCAGCAAGCGCCGTCAGGATATGCGCGGGCTGGCTAAGTTGCGCGCGCGCTTCCGCCAGCGGGCGCGTGGCGAGGAATTCGAGAAAGGCCGGTAGGTAGTCTGGAAGCTCGCTGGTGCTGAGGTAAAGGCCATTGCGCTCATAGAGGCTCTTGAGATCGATCATGGCCTGACCACGGTCGCGGCTCTCTCCATACACATGCTCGAAAAGGTGCAGCGATAGCGAGCGCGTGCGGTCGAATAGCTCGACGTAGCGCTCCTGCAACGCATAGAGATCGCCGGTCGCAAAGTCCTCAATCAGAGCGTCCAGGGCGCGGCGATCCTCCGGCGGCAGAAGATCCTCCTCCTCAATGACGTGCCGCAACTCAGGCGCGGCCTTCTGCAGCGCCTCGTCCGGGTAGCTCAGCAGAGCCGAGAGAACCTTGAAGGTCTTTTTCATCACACGACTTCCATCGGCGTCTTGGCGTGCTTCTTCGGCGTTCCGAACAGGTTCGCTTCCGTGGTCCCGCCGGAGCAACCATTGCCAAACGAGAAGCCGCAAGAGCCGCGCAAATCGTAAGCGTCCTCGTCGAGCTCGCGATGCGCCGTGGGGATGACGAAGCGATCCTCGTAGTTGGCGATGGCCATGATCTGGTACATCTCGTCGATATCCTCGGGCTCAAGATCGACACGCCGGGCGACGCCCTCATCAATCACGCCGTCCACGGTCTTGGCCCGCATATAGGCGCGCATGGCAAGCATGCGCTCAAGCGCCAGAGCGATCGGCTCCTCCTTCCCGGCCGTGAGCAAATTGGCGAGATATTTGAGCGGGATGCGAAGACTGCGGACATCCGGCATTTCGCCGTCGTGACCGATCTTGCCGGCCTCCGCCGCCGAGCGGATCGGCGAAAGGGGCGGGACGTACCAGACCATCGGCAGAGTGCGGTATTCGGGATGCAGCGGGAAGGCGACCTTCCAGTCCATCGCCATCTTCCATATCGGCGAGCGGGTGGCGGCTTCGAGCCAGTTCTCTGGCACGCCATCGGCGCGCGCCTGATCCAGCACTGCCGGGTCGTTGGGATCGAGGAAGATCGAGAGCTGGGCCTCATAGAGGTCCTGCTCGTCGGCAACGCTGGCTGATTCCTCAATGCGGTCGGCGTCATAAAGCACAACGCCAAGATAGCGAATGCGGCCGACGCAGGTCTCCGAGCATACGGTGGGCTGACCGGCCTCGATGCGCGGGAAGCAAAAGATGCACTTCTCCGATTTTCCGCTCGACCAGTTGTAGTAGATTTTTTTGTACGGGCAGCCCGACACGCACATACGCCAGCCGCGGCATTTGTCCTGATCGATGAGGACGATGCCGTCTTCCTCGCGTTTGTAGATGGCGCCGGACGGGCACGCCGCGACGCAGGCCGGATTGAGGCAATGCTCGCACAGCCGCGGCAGATACATCATGAAGGTATTCTCGAACTGGCCGTAAATCTCCTTCTGCACACCCTCGAAATTGACGTCGGCCGAGCGTTTGACGAATTCACCGCCGAGTATCTCCTCCCAGTTCGGCCCCCATTCGATCTTCTCGATGCGCTCGCCGCTGACGAGCGAGCGCGGCCGCGCCGTGGGCATCGACTGAAGCTCCGGCGCCTTTTGCAGGTGCTGATAGTCGAAGGTGAAGGGTTCGTAGTAGTCGTCGATCTCGGGCAGGTCCGGATTGGCGAAGATGTTGGCGAGCACGCGCCACTTGGCGCCTACCCTCGGCTCGATTTTGCCGTTCCGCTTGCGACGCCAGCCGCCGTTCCAGCGCTTCTGATTCTCCCACTCCTTCGGGTAGCCGATGCCGGGCTTGGTCTCGACATTATTGAACCAGGCGTATTCCATGCCTTCGCGACTGGTCCACACATTCTTGCAGGTGACGGAGCAGGTGTGACAGCCGATGCACTTGTCGAGGTTCAGCACCATCGCGATTTGAGCGCGGACCTTCATTCTGCGGCCTCCAGTCGAGGCGTCCCGGCGGGCTCATCCGCGACCGGCCTCTCAAGCCAATCGACCTCCGCCATCTTGCGTACGATGACGAACTCGTCGCGGTTGGAACCGACAGTGCCGTAATAGTTGAAGCCGTAGGACTGCTGGGCGTAGCCGCCGATCATGTGCGTCGGCTTCAGCACCGTGCGGGTCACTGAGTTGTGGATGCCGCCGCGCTGGCCGGTCTGCTCGGAGCCCGGCACGTTAACGATCTTCTCCTGCGCGTGATACATCATGCACATGCCTTCCTTGACGCGCTGGGAGACGACGGCGCGGGCGACCAGCGCGCCGTTTGTGTTGAAGGCTTCGATCCAGTCATTGTCGACGATGCCGGCTTTTCCGGCATCGATCTCGCTGAGCCAAACGATCGGCCCGCCGCGCGACAACGTCAGCATCAGCAGATTGTCGGTATAGGTCGAGTGAATGCCCCATTTCTGGTGGGGCGTGATGAAGTTCAGAACCACGCTCTTGTTGCCATTAGGCTTGCGGTCGATGACCGGCTTCACCGACTTGGTGTCGATCGGGGGACGATAAACGCAGAGGCCCTCACCGAAGGCACGCATCCAGAGATGGTCCTGGTAGAGTTGCTGCCGGCCGGTAAGGGTCCGCCACGGGATCAGCTCATGCACGTTGGTGTAGCCCGCGTTGTAGCAAACCTTCTCCGATTCAAGTCCTGACCAGGTCGGCGAGGAGATGATCTTGCGCGGCTGGGCGACCACGTCGCGGAAGCGGATCTTCTCGTCCTCTTTGTGGAGAGCGAGATGTGCGAGCGCGCGGCCAGTCGTCTTTGACAAGGACTCCCACGCCTTGACCGCGACCTCGCCGTTCGTCTCGGGGGCAAGGCTCAGGATGACTTCGCAGGCATCGATGTCGGTGTCGATGCGCGCCAAGCCCCTGGTTGCGCCCTCTTCCTCGACCTCGCCGTTTAGCCGCTTGAGAAAATCGACCTCGTGCTCGGTGTTCCAGCCGATGCCCTTGCCGCCATTGCCAAGCTTTGTCATTAACGGCCCGAGTGCGGTGAATCGCTTATAGAGGTTGGGATAGTCACGCTCGACAACGGTGACCTGCGGCATCGTCTTGCCGGGGATTGGGTCGACCTCTCCTCGTTTCCAATCCTTGACGTCGAGGGCTTGCGCGATCTCGCCGGGTGTGTCGTGCATAATCGGGGTGAGCACCACGTCCTTCTCGACGCCGAGTACTTCCGGCGCGACCTCGGAGAAGGCCTTGGCGATGCCTTTGTAGATCTCCCAATCGTTGCGCGCCCCCCAGACGGGATCGACCGCCGATGTCAGCGGATGGATGAAGGGATGCATGTCAGATGTACTGAGATCGTTCTTTTCGTACCAAGTGGCTGTCGGCAGAACGATGTCGGAATACATGCAGGTGGTCGACATGCGGAAATCAATCGTGACGAGCAGGTCGAGCTTTCCTTCGGGAGCCTGATCGTGCCACTCGACCTCGCTGGGCTTCTGTGCCCCGGTCGCGCCCAGATCCTTCCCCATCACGCCATGTGAGGTGCCGAGCAGGTGCTTCAGGAAATATTCGTGGCCCTTGCCGGATGCGCCCAACAGGTTAGAGCGCCAAACGAACAAATTGCGTGGCCAATTGGCTGGATGGTCCGGGTCCTCGCAGGAAAGCGTGAGCTCGCCGGATTTGAGCGCTGCAGCGACGTAGTCCTTCGGCGCCTTGCCGGCGGCGGCGGCCTTGGCCGCGATCGAAAGCGGGTTCGCCTCGAGCTGAGGCGCGGACGGCAGCCAGCCCATGCGTTCGGCGCGCGCATTGTAGTCGATGAGCGCTCCGTCCCATGGACCGGCAGGTGCCGTTGGCGAGAGGATTTCGGACACATCGAGCGTCTCGTAGCGCCATTGATCGGTGTGGGCATAGAACGCCGACGTTGAGTTCATCTGTCGCGGGGGACGACCCCAATCGAGCGCGAAGGCGAGCGGCAGCCAGCCCGTCTGCGGTCGCAGTTTTTCCTGTCCCACATAATGCGACCAGCCACCGCCCGACTGGCCTACGCAGCCGCACATCACCAGCATGTTGATGATGCCGCGGTAGGTCATGTCCATGTGATACCAATGGTTCACGCCGGCGCCGAGAATGACCATGGAGCGCCCGTTCGTCTTCTCGGCGTTGTGGGCAAATTCGCGGGCGATGGTAATGATGTTGCCACGCGGCACGCCGGTAATCCGCTCGGCCCAGGCAGGGGTGTAGGGCTCCAGATCGTCGTAGGACGCGGCGAGATGCTCGCCGCCGAAGCCTTGATCGACCCCATAATTGGCGATGAAGAGATCGAAGACGCTGGCGACCAGCGCCTCGCCGTCCTTTAGGCGCAAGCGCTTGATGGGCACGTTGCGCAGCAGCGCGCCGGGATGGTCGGTCCCGGCGAAGTGGTCGTGCTCGCGGTTACCGAAATAGGGAAAGGCGACCGGGGCGAGCTCGTCGTGAATCCCGGCGAGAGAAAGGCGCAACCTTGTGTCTTTGCCCTTACCGTCCTTCTCTTCGAGGTTCCACTTGCCTTGGTCGCCCCAGCGAAATCCCACGGCTCCGCTCGGTGCCACGACCTCTCCCGAAATTTCGTCATAGGCGACCGTCTTCCATTCGGGGTTCGCTGTCTCGCCCAGGGCACCGTCGCAATCACTCGCCCGCACGAACCGCTCGGGCACCAGCCCCGCGTCGCTTTGAACGAGGCGGACGAGCATCGGCATGTCGGTGTATTTTCGGGCGTAGTCGGCGAAATACGGGACCTTGCGCTCGACATGGAACTCGCGCGCGATCACATGGCCGATCGCCATGGCCAGTGCCGAGTCGGTGCCCTGCTTCGGATGTATCCAAAGGTCGGCGAATTTTGCTGCCTCCGAATAATCTGGGCTAACCACGACGCTCTTGGCGCCGCGGTAGCGCGCCTCGGTGTAAAAATGAGCATCTGGCGTGCGCGTCTGCGGGACGTTCGAGCCCCACAGCATGAGGAAGCCGGAATTGTACCAGTCTGCACTCTCGGGAACGTCGGTCTGTTCGCCCCAGGTCTGCGGTGACGCTGGCGGCAGATCGCAATACCAGTCGTAAAATGACATGCACACGCCACCGAGCAGCGACAAATAACGTGAACCCGCGGCGTAGCTCACCATTGACATCGCCGGGATCGGCGAGAAACCGAACACGCGGTCCGGCCCGTAGGTCTTCACGGTGTAGGCATTGGCGGCGGCAATGATCTCGTTGACTTCATCCCAGCTCGAGCGGACGAAGCCGCCAAGACCGCGCTTCTTCACATAGGCGGCGCGTTTGTCGGGATCCTCGACGATCGAGGCCCAGGCGGCGACCGGGGTCCTGGTCAGGCGCGCGTCACGCCAAAGTCTGACGAGCCGCGAGCGCACCAGCGGATATTTCACGCGGTTGCCGGAATAGAGGTACCAGGAATAGCTCGCGCCTCGGGAACAGCCGCGCGGCTCGTGGTTGGGGAGCTCGGGCCGGGTGCGCGGATAGTCGGTCTGTTGCGTCTCCCAGGTGACGATGCCGCCCTTGACGTAGATCTTCCACGAGCATGAGCCGGTGCAGTTGGCGCCATGCGTGGAGCGGACGATCTTGTCATGCTGCCAGCGCTTGCGGTACCCATCCTCCCACCGCCGGTCCTCGCGCGTGACGATGCCATAGCCATTGGAGAAGTCGTCAACGACGCGATTGAAGAAGGTGAGGCGGTCGAGGAAGTAGCTCATGGTCCGGGCCTCACGTCTCCGGGTACTCGATGGTTAGCGCTCGTAGAAAGACTCACTCCTATGCTCCGCGCGCCGAAGCGCCACAGACTCGAACTGAGACCGTCGGCAACCTTTAGACGGCTCGCGGTCCTTGAACGTTGATGCACGTCAACTTCGCGGCGGCCTTTCCGACACCCCTAGTATTTCGACACTGGTGAAGCCTGGGCGATGGGGCACTCGCATGAGGCCCCTCCAAGAGACGTGTGGCGCGGGGACAATTTGCAAAACCCCGTGAGGTTGATGCGCATCAAGTTGCCGGATCGTCGATGTCGCTAGTCTGCGATGGCCACTGATCGAGGGCGTCGATGGGGAGGACATGAGCAGGGCACATTCCGCTCCAGGAACAGGCACGGCACTTTGGCTGTCGACAATCGCCTTCACGGTGTGTTTTGCCGTGTGGACGATCTTCGCCATCATCGGCGTGCGCATCAAACAAGAGCTCGGGTTGAGCGATGCCGAATTCGGTTTGCTCATTGGCACCCCCATCCTGACCGGGTCGCTCTCGCGGGTCTTCCTTGGCATCTGGGCCGACCAATATGGTGGCCGCGTCGTCTATGCGCTGACCATGGTCGCGGCAGCCGTCGCCACATTTCTGCTGTCCTACGCCACCACCTATCCATGGATGCTCGTCGCCGCTCTCGGCGTTGGGCTTGCCGGTGGCTCCTTCGCTGTCGGGATCACTTATGTGTCCAAGTGGTACCCACCGGAGCAACAGGGTAGGGCGATCGGAATTGTCGGCGCCGGCAATGTCGGCGCGGCCATCACCAGCTTCACCGCTCCATTCGTGCTCGTCGCCTTTGGCTGGCAGATGGTGGCGGTGCTCTGGGCGGCCGTTCTGGCGGCTGCGGCGATCCTCTTTTGGCTCGCGACCGCTGACGAGCCCGAATTGAAGTCCCGCCGGGTGAGGGGCGAGGGACCCCGCT
>Ga0315553_10002237_pt1 | contig 15653 bp, 15 predicted proteins | sample SalMarSW160140MG_FD_203099 | JGI IMG/M metagenome (GOLD analysis project Ga0315553, IMG submission 203099) | Salt marsh sediment microbial communities from the Plum Island Ecosystem LTER, Massachusetts, United States - Salt Marsh Sediment SW1601-40 ... | reverse complement strand
TCCGAACAGCCAGTTCCACCCTCCCCTCCCCCACGTACTGTCCGACCAGGATGGAGATGGCCATGCCCAGCCCGATCATCGGCATGAAAGCCAGGGAGTTGATGTTGAAGGCGATGTTGGTTGCGGCCAGCTCCACGATGCCGAGCCTTCCGATCAGCAGAATGAAAACCGTGAAGCCGAAGATGTCGATAAAGAACTGCACACCGTTGGGGAAACCGAAGCGCAGGATGCGACGCAGCAGATCCGGGTTCGGCCGCCAACCCGAAGCTGTGGCGTACAGCCGGTTGTTTTTGCGTGTCATAATCATCGCGGCGAAAACCAGAAAGGAAACGACCCCCGAAACAACCGTAGAGATGGCGGCGCCGGTGATGCCCAATTCGGGAAATCCGAAATTGCCGAATATCAGCAGGTAGTTCAATACGATGTTCAGGCCCGTGGCCAACAGATGCACCCACATCACCGGCCAGGGCTTTCCCCGGCCGCTAAAAAACGAGGAGACGGCGGAGTTGGCGATCGGAAAGATCGATCCGTAACAGAGGACCCGGAAGTAGCGGATCTCCAGCAGGCGGACTTCAGCGGGATGGCCGATCCATCCGAACAGTTGCGGGGACAGCGGTGCAAGCAGGAGGAGGAGCAGACCTCCGGCCAGGGATACGTAGAGGCCCTGCCAGAGAGAGGGACCGATCTCTGCGGGCCGGCCGGCTCCATGGTATTGGGCTACGAAGGTATTGACATAACTGGCCGTGCCCAGAAACAAGCTGAGGATGGTGAAGTAGAGAATTCCGGAGGGCATGGAAGCGGCGATGGCTTGAGGGGAGTACCAGCTGAGAAACATCCGGTCCACGAACTCCTGAACCGCCAGGGAACCGGTGCTCAGGATAAGGGGAGCGGCCAGCCCCAGGACTTCGGCAAAGCCGCCCCGCCCGCTCCAGCGCCGGGAAAGGGTGAAACGTCGCTGTTGTACTGAACGTGCCATTCTCATCGTAGATCGTCCGGTCAATCCCGCCGGGCGCTGAGGATCAGGGGAAGAGACTCGAGGCTGAGGGGTCTGCCGTCGAAGCCCCCGAACAACTCGAGGCTTTGAAATCCGGCGGCCCCTACCAGCCGGGTCAACCGCTCACTCGTTACGATGCGAAGGGGGATCTGATTGTGAATCACCCGCTGATCCGCTCCCCTTCCCACCCTCAGCTCGGTCCGAAAGATGACCACCCTGCCGGCGGGATCCAGTTCGTAGTTGCGCAGGAACTCCAGGGCTGCGGCTTCGTCCCGCAGCGTGGGCAGGCCGGTCAAGCCTTCCGCCAGAATCCGATCGTAGTTGATGATCTGTAGGATCAGCACGCCCTCCGGCCCGAGGAGGGAGCGGCAGTCTTCCAGCAGCTGTCCGATCTGCTCGTCCGATTCCAGGTGCACGAGGGAGTTGCCGATGCAGAAGACCAGTTCGAAGCCCGGATCCAGGTCGGCGGTCATGGAGAGCATATCCATGACCCGGAAATCCGGCGTCCCGTCCGGATCTCGGGCCTTGCTGCGGGCATGCCGGATCATGGCGCGGTCCAGATCGATGGCGGTCACCCGATGTCCCCGCTCGGCCAGGGCTATGGAGTACCCGCCGGTGCCGCAGGCGATGTCCAGGATTCGGGATCCCGGTCGCGCTCTGGAATCAAGGAAGGAGAGGGTATTTGGATCCATTGGAAAGATCCGATCATAGTAGGCGCTGATACTCTGATAGAAATCCATCTCAGGGCATCCTCCGAAGCTGAACCAGAACCGCAAGAGCGATCAGGGAAACGACCTCTGCGATCTCACAAACCGCTCCATAGCTGTCCCCCGTACAGCCGCCTAACCTGGCCCAAAAGAGCAATCCCAATGCGGCGCCGATCAGCCCGACTGCGGCGAGCAAGGCCAGCCCCCAAAGACCGAGGAGGAGCCAGGCGCAGAGCACCGCGATGATCGTGCCGAAGAGAAACTGGGGCAGGCGGCAGTGCTGCTTGACCCGGTAGCCGAGCCCGCTCCCGGTGGCAGCGGGGAAGCTGAAGATGAGCAAGAGCATGGACCAGCGCCCCAGAGCGGGCACCAGGATCAGCTCCCGAATCCGGTACACCCCGATCAGCTCGGTCAGGAGGGCGAATTTCCCGATCAGAACGATCACCACGGCCGCCACACCGAACACTCCGATCCGGCTGTCCTTCATAATTTCCAGCCGCCGCTCCCGATCCGCCCCTCCCCCCATACCGTCAAAACTGTCGGCCAGCCCGTCCAGGTGCAGCCCCCTGGTGAACAGGGTCCATACGATCAGACAGAGAAATGCGGCGGGCAGGACGGACCACAGCCGGGTAAACAGAGAGGCTGAGCCGAACAGCAGTGCTCCCAGCAGTACGCCGACCAGCGGATACCAGGCCGTGGATCGCCCCAGCTGTTTGTCCGAAGCCTGTGCCTTGCCGGGGATCGGCAGGATAGAGAGAAAACGCAAGGCCAGGAAAAAGCCCATCCGCCCCCTCATTTCAGCTGCCGGGCCAGTCCGGCCACGAGGAAGAAAACCTCCGCCGCCTCCCCGGCCACCCGCTGGTTGACCCTTCCGGCTATATCCCGGAACATCCGCCCCAGTGGCGTGGGAGGAACTACGGACATGCCGACCTCATTTGAGATCAGCAGAACCTGACCGTCGATTCGGCGGCACTGCCGCAGGAGCTCCTCGATCTCCCGCATCACCGTCTGCTCCAGCTCCTCCAGCCCGGAGGGACGGTCGCCCCGATCAGCCCCCTGTTCCAGGAGGATGTTGGTGACCAGCAAAGTCAGACAATCGACGATCACCACCCCCGTGGTTAACCCGGAAAGGGCCCGGGCGACCCGCAGCGGCTGCTCCACGGTTCTCCACGAGGCGGGGCGAGCCTGCCGGTGACGGGCTACCCGCAGACGCATCTCCTCATCTTCCACTGTGGCGGTTGCCAGATAGGTCACCCCGGTGCCGGCCGTACCCGGTTGGGCCTCTGCCGAGGCGGCATTGGTCGGGGCGGCTGAGAGCCGGAAGGCCAGCTCCTGGGCGAATCCGCTCTTGCCGCTGCGGGCTCCGCCCAGGATGAAGGTGATTCTGCCCATACCCTACCCCCTTGCCGGGGCCCGGCTCCTGCCCGGCCTGTTCACCATAAATACACCGAGGATGATCGCTACCCCGCCGATCATTTGCACCGCTAGCAGCCTCTCCCCCAGGATCGCCATGCCTCCCACCACGGTGACCACGGGCAGCAGATTGATAAAGGAGGTGACCCGCACCGGTCCCAGCCTGGCCAGGGCGTAGAGGTAGAGGAAAAAGCTCAACGCCGTACAGATCACGCCCAGATAGACGAGGTTCAGCCACACGCTGAGGCTGCCGAGGCTCCAGCTCCGCATCTCGCTGAGAGCGATCGGCAACAGAAGAACCGTCCCGATCATGGATTGAAAGGTAATCAGGTTGATACCCCTTAAGCCCCGGTGTAGATTCCTGCTGAACATGTTGTAGGCCACCCAAGACAGACAAGCACCGAACATCAGCAGATTCCCCAACAGCGCCCGGTCGTACTGCGCCGGGGTTCTCTGGACCACGAAATATACTCCCACGATCGAAAGGGCGATGCCCAAGCCCTGAAACCAGCGGATCGAATTCTTGAAAAGGAGATACTCCGCCCCCACGGTCAGGGCCGGAATGACGGCGGTGATCAGTGCGGCATTGGAGGCGGAGGTGTATTTGATGCCCCGGGATTCGCAGAGAAAGTAGAAGAAGGTCCCGAACAAGGCGCTGAGCAGCAAAAACAGGCGGTCGGATTTCTGCAGCCTGAACCCCGGGTCCTGGCGGCGCTGCAGCGGGATCAGTACGACCGAGGCGATCAGGAATCTCAGGAACACCATGGTCATGGGAGGGAAACCCGTGTTGAGGATCGCCTTCGAGCTGACGAAGGAAAGACCCCAGAACAGCACGGCCCCCAGCACGGCCAAAATGGGAAGGAGTGGATGGGGTGTTTTCTGCTCGGAATCCATGATGCGTAGCTCCAAGCGATATCACAACGGCGGCGGACCTGTCAAGGAGACGGGCGCCCGGCTCCCGGACATCTTGTCTTCGATACCCCTTCAGCGGTATTTTCAGTTATATTGACCACAGGGGTTCTAGGGAATGCGGGAGTGCTGTCAAGATGAGCAGCAGACCGCAGGCTGGAGGCAAGCATTGGGGAGCAGTGACGAGAAGCTGAATCAGCTCCGGGGTAAACGAGGCTTCATCTGCGACATGGATGGAGTGATCTATCACGGCAATCGCCTGCTTGCCGGGGCCAAAGAGTTCGTGGCCTGGTTGCTGGAAAACGACAAGCGCTTCCTCTTCCTCACCAATTCCAGCGAACGCTCTCCCCGGGAGCTGCAGCAAAAGCTCGCGCGCATGCAGATCGAGGTACCTGTAGAGAACTTCTACACCAGCGCTCTGGCCACGGCCGGATTCCTGGCCAGCCAGCATCCCCATGGAAGCGCCTACGTGATCGGTGAGGCCGGACTGACCAACGCCCTCTATCAGGCGGGCTTTTCCATGAACGACGTCAATCCGGACTACGTGGTAGTGGGAGATACTAGAACCTACAGCTTCGAGAGAGTCGAGCGGGCCGTCCAACTGGTTCTGGGCGGAGCTCGACTGATAGGAACGAATCCCGACCTGACCGGACCGTCGGAAGGAGGTATTGTTCCCTCTACCGGATCGTTAATCGCGCCGATCGAACTGGCTACAAACCGAAAGGCTTACTTCGTGGGAAAACCGAATCCCCTGATGATGCGCCACGCCTTGAAATGGCTCGACTGCCGGAGAGAGGAAACGGTGATCATAGGGGACAGGATGGACACGGACATACTGTCCGGAATCGAAGCGGAGATCGAGCCGGTGCTGGTCTTGAGCGGCGTGACCGCAGCGGAGGATCTCCGGAAGTTTCCCTACGCTCCCCACTACGTTCTGGAAGGGGTCGGAGATATTCCAAATATAGCTTGACCTGCTGTTCGCGGTTGTAATAGCATGGTTGCGCTGTCCGGGAGGTTGCCATGTCTTCAGTACGCAACGAAGAGATCTTCAAGATTGTCGAAAAGATCCGTAATCACTACCACACGAATCTCAACAACCGCTACGTACGCAAAGCCCTGTTGCTGATGAAAGTTCCCAGGGGCACCTGGGATGCCATAGCCCGTCTAACGGAGAAAACCGACTTCTACAAGATCCAGGGTTATCCCTACAAAGAGCTGTATGAGCAGATCCACGCGGCCGCCACCTTCGTGCATCATGCCAAACTGGAAGTTGCCCCGCATCTTCGGGGGTTGCTTTCCGCGGGAACCGAGACGGTGTTCAGCCGCTCCAAGCCCGAGGAGGACAAAGTTCTCCTGGATATGGCGATCAATAATTTTCCCGCCAATCTCGGAGTGTTTTCCGATCTGATCAACACCCTATACGTGAAGACGGTTGAAGAGGATAAGGCGGACCACCCGAACGTGCGGCCCATATACGAAAGGATGCCCGAGCTCAAAGAGATCGGCCGCCTATTAATCTAACCTTCGAATCAGATAAAGCCCTATCCCTGTATCTGTTTGACCAGCTCCGGCACTACGTCGAAGAGGCTACCGACGATCCCGAAGTGGGCTACGTTGAAGATCGGGGCGCCGGGATCGTTGTTGATGGCAACGATGATGTCCGAGCTTTTCATACCCGCCAGATGCTGAATCGCCCCGCTGATCCCGCAGGCCACGTAGATGGTCGGATTCACGGTCTTGCCGGTCTGTCCCACCTGATGGGAATAGGGGATCCAGCCCGCATCCACCGCGGCCCGGGAGGCGCCGACCGCTCCTCCTATCGCCTTGGCCAACTCTTCGATCAGGGCGAAGTTCTTGGGATCCTTCAAACCCCGACCTCCGGAAACAATGAAATCCGCATCGGCCAGGTTCACCGTATCCATCTCTTCCCGAACGAACTCCAGCACCTCCACCCTGGGCTTGAGAATCGGATAGCTCAACTCCACTATTTTACCGTCGTGGCTTCCCAACGACTCGGCCGCCTTCATCACCTTGTGGCGCACCGTGGCCATCTGGGGCCTGTGGCTGTTGCAGAGGATCGTAGCCATGATGTTTCCGCCGAAGGCGGGCCGGGTCTGCCTGAGCAGCTTGTTCTCCCCGTCGATCATCAGCTCCGTGCAGTCGGCGGTCAATCCCGTAAGGATCCGGGCCGCCACCCGCGGCAGGAGGGAACGCCCGATGATCGTGCCGCCGCCCAGGAATATTTCCGGTTTCTTATCCAGCAGGATCTTGGCCACCAGATCGGCCTGGATCTCCTCGTTGAAATCCCCGATGGCCGGATCTTCCATCATCCAGACCTCGTCGACCCCGTAGGAGACCAGCTCCTCCGCCATGTCCCGAACCTTGTCCCCGAGCAGGATGGCACTGATCTTTTTGCCCAGACTGGCCTTGAGCTCCCGGGACGCCCCGATGATCTCGTAGACAACGGAGGACAGCGCACCATGCCGGTGCTCGGCGAACAGGCAGATGCCGGAGTACTCTTCGACCTCCTGTCCCTTGAAGGGCCGCCTCTCTATGACGATGGCGTCGTACTTGCAGGCGCTGACACAGGCTCCGCACACGGTACAGCGCTCATTGAGCACTGCCTTCTTATCTACCAACGATACGGCATCGTAGGCACAAACCTTGATACACAGTCCGCAGCCTACGCACTTGTCAACGATGATTTGAATCGGTTCCGCCATAGCTCTAACCTTCCTCTTTCTGCTGCCCGATGGGAATACCGGCTGAACGGAGCTCCGCCAGCAGATCGGTAACGGCCTGCCCGACATCCCCTTCGAAGATCTTCCCGCCGGAAGGCTTGGGGGGGGTAAAGATCTTCATGACCTGGGTCGGGGACCCGGTCAAGCCGATCCGCTGCGGGTCCAGATCGATGTCCTGATGGTCCCAGTTCTTTATTTCCGCCTTCTTGGCGGCCATCTTTCCCTTCAGGGAGGGCAGGCGGGGTTCATTGATCTCCTTCACCACGGTCAGGAGGATGGGAAGCTTCGACTTCAGGCGGACATAGCCGTCCTCCAGCAGGCGCTCCACCACTATGGTCCCATCCTCGTCGATCTGCTCGATCTTCCGGATCTCCGTGACGTGGGGCAAACCCAGGTTCTCCGCCACCCCGGGACCGACCTGGCCGGTATCACCATCGATGGCCTGCCGGCCCATGAGGATCACATCCACCTTGCCGATCTTCTTGATGCCCCGGGCAAGGGTATAGCCGGTAGCCAGGGTATCCGCGCCGGCGAAGGCCCTGTCGGACAGCAGGATCGCCTCGTCCACCCCCAGGCTGATGGCCTCCCGCAGAGCGCTCTCCACCTGAGGAGGACCCATGGAAAGGGCGATCACGCTTCCGCCGTGCTGTTCTTTCAGCCGAATCCCCTCCTCCAGCGCATACATATCGAAGGGATTGATGATGGACTCCACACCCTCCCGCATAAGGGTATTGGTCTCCGGATTGATCCGCACGTTGGTCGTATCCGGGACCTGTTTTATACAGATGACGATCTTCAAAACTACTCCTTCTTCTGCAGGCTTTCCTTGATTAACTGGAGGCCGATGATCTCTCTCTGGATCTGATTCGTGCCTTCGTAGATCTGGGTAATCTTGGCATCCCGCATCATCTTCTCTACAGGATATTCTTTCATGTAGCCGTAGCCGCCGTAGATCTGGACGGCGTCGGTGGTGACCCGCATGGCCGTGTCGGAGGCAAATACCTTGGCCATGGCGGAGACCCGGGACACGTTCTTTGCACCGGCGTCGATGGTTCTGGCCGCGGCGTAGGTCAGGGCCCGGGCCGCTTCCACCTGAGTGGCCATGTCGGCCAGCATGAACTGAATCCCCTGGAAGGCGGATATAGGCTTGCCGAACTGCTTGCGCTCCCGGGAGTAGTCCACCGCCTTGTCCAGCGCGCCTTGAGCGATGCCCAATGCCTGAGCCGCCACCCCGGGTCGGGTCTTGTCGAAGGTTTTCATGGCCACCAGGAATCCGGCCCCTTCGCGGCCGAGCAGATTCGTTTTCGGAACCTTGCAGTCGTTAAAGATCAGCTCCCGGGTGACTGATGCCCGGATCCCCATCTTATCCTCTTTCTTGCCGAACTCGAATCCCGGAGTATCCTTCTCCACCAGCACCGCCGAGGCGCCCCGGGGTCCCCGGGTCGGATCGGTCAGTGCGATCACCGTGTAGATGAACGCCTCCCCGCCGTTGGTGATCCACTGCTTGGTGCCGTTGAGCACGTAGTTGTCCCCCTCCGGATAGGCCTTGGTCTTTACGGCCGCGGCATCGCTGCCCGCTTCCGGCTCGGTCAGGGCGAAGGCAGCCAGGATCTCCCCGGCGGCCAGGCGGGGCAGATATTTCTTCTTCTGCTCCTCGCTTCCGAAGAGCATGATCGGAATCGTGCCCAGGCCGGAGGCTGCGTAGGCCAGGGCGATCCCTCCGCAGGCTTTGGACAGCTCCTCCACCACCAGAGACATCTCCATGATTCCGCCGCCCAGGCCGTCGTACTCCTCGGGAATGAACACCCTGAACAGGTCGGCTTTGGCCATCAGCTCCACGATGTCCCGCGGGAAGATCCCCTTTTCGTCGTACTCCAGAGCGACCGGGGCCACCTTTTCCTTGGCGATCCTGGCAGCCAGATCTCTGATCATCTCTTGTTCTTCGGTCAGAAAGTAGTTCACTTGTGCTCCTCCGCTAATCCTTTGGTAGCCCCGCCAGAACACCGGACGTACAGGTACTCAAGGGGGCGGCGAGATTCACCTATATTAGAGAAAGGGTTTGTTTATTTCAAGACCCGGTCTACAAGCGCAGATCTCCGGCGATCTTGTACACCGGACCGTCCCGCTCCACCTTCAGCTCCCGATCGGGGAACTGCTTGGGCAGCTCCTCCCGAAGCCGCTCAACGGCTTCCTCCTCGATCTGATCGCGGATGTACTGGGGAACCCGGGTCAGCGTAACCATGCGGACCTCCACGACGTAGCCGGCCCCGCGTTTCGACCCATATCCGGCTGAAAAACTGGCGCCGATATTGAACAGGCCGTCGTGGGCCTTGCTGGAGGTTGCTCCCCGGGCCGGGCGCGCGGGGTGGAGGGGATATTTGTGTCCGTACTTTTCTTCGAGGTAGTCGTCGACGCGGTCAAACACCCGTTTGAGTCTGCTCTCCCACTCCTCGACCTTGTGATGACGCATTATTCTCGCCAAGGTGAGCCGATATCATCGGCGGGCTTGCAGTTTTGCAGTTCCGCGGTGCTCAGATCCCGACGGCTCTACCCGCTTTCCTGTTTTTCTTCACAATGTCAATTTAAACATCTGTTGCCAATTGTCAACGGTGCTACGGCCCTGCCCTGCTCCTATTGGGATCGTTTCTTGGGCGAACCCGCCAACCCTATGGAAAACAGGTATTATTGCACGGACCCATAACAATGAGGAAACTGGAAAATTTAAAGTGGCGCTTTAAATTTTACCACTTCTCCGAGGGTTTGCGATGGTCTATAAAATGGATTGGGTCAAATTCTCTTTCTCTGGAAATTGCTTGACCGATTCGTCTGCAACGCGAAAGCGCAACCGATTGACCTGGCGGCACTGTGGCACTAGAATACCGATAGAACCATGGCAGATCCCGCGGTGTTCGATCAGTTGGTGCGCGAGCTCACTGACCAGGAACGGAGAGCTCTCCTGGTTCGCATCCAGAGCTCCGTGCCGGTCTACGAGCAAATGCTACAGCCGGAGGAGGAAAGCGATTCGATCTTTGTTCCGGAAGAGGAGCTGGCGAGTCTGAACCTTCTGGAACGGATCATCCTCTTTGTCAGATCCCTGTTTTCCCACAAAGACAGGATTACCCTGCTCGTTGAACGACATCTAAAACGTCTTGCCGTCGCCATAGAGCGTGACAATCCCTCCCTGATTTCGGTTACCTCATGCCGATGTCTGACCGGGATGCATGAAGAACTGCTGTTGCTCAGAGCGCACGCCCGCAGCCTGTACGGTCCCCTGCAGGAGGTATTGGAGCAGCGCAGAAGCGAGTTCGTCGCGTTCCTGACGCGGGACGAACCGAGAGGTTTCCGGGAACGTTTGCAGGAGCAGACCGATCCGCAGGTCTTCTGGGAGAACGGTCATTTCAGCGAGGAGAAGCCGGTACGCACCCTGATGCTCAAGCGATTCCGGGAGCTGATCGAGGCGATCCCACGGGACGACAGGCAGCGGATCGGCCGGGACGCCCAGGCCTTCTTTGCACTGTACAGCTTCGCCCGTCATCCCTTCGAGGATCTGCTGTCCGCATTCAAAGGAGAGGAAGCCCCGGAGGCGGAATTCGCGGATATCAGGAAACCGCTGCAGGAGCTTGCCGAAAGCCTGGAACCTGTGCGCATCCCCCCCTCGGCTCAGGCCCTCTACGATCTGTTGCTCTTCCTTCACCAGGAGCGTCTGGAGGAGCAGGAATTCGATCTGGAACAGCAGTTGATGGACGACATGGCCATGATCCACTCCGCCCTGGCGGGCATCCGTCGGTTCCGCGACCGGGTACCTCTGGTAAGCCTGCTGCGTTTGCTCACCCGGGACCCCGGCTACTATCCCGCGCCTCGCCCCTCCACGACCGATTGGTTCTCCTCCTTCAAGGAGTTCTGGCGTCAATGGGTGCATCATCGTTATCTGGAGTTTTATCACTCCCGGACACGCAGCACCCTGATCTCGGAGGCTCTGGAGTTTTTGGACAGCATATCCCTGCCGACCATGCTGAACTATCGGGCGGAGAAGTTCGGCGGGGATACCCCGGTCCAACACGAGCTCTCCATGTCATTCATAAAGGGGTTTTTGAGGACCGTTTTCCCTCCACTTTCCCGCTCCCTGAAGCTCATCTATCTCAATGGCGAGTTCTACAAGGAGGATAACCGACACGCCTACACCGACGCCTTCGTCTACTTAAGCGAGGCGGAGGCCAAGATCGAAGAGCTCGAATCCTCACTCGGCCCTCAGGGGGAGCTGCGGGCTGCTATCCAGGAGGTCAAGGGACAGGCCCTGGGAGAGCGACTCCGGCGGAAACGGATAGCGGATATCCTGGCTCGGGCCGACGGTCAAGCCAGAGCTCTGCTGGACTCCTTTTTTGAGCAGATCGAAAACCTCAAGGCCCTGCTGTACGGAATCCTAAAAGGTCAGCCGGGAGATCGCTACGATTCACTGGTAAACCTCAACAAAATCGGGGGCCGGGAAAACAGCGAACTGCGCAAAGCCTGGACCCGGGCTCTGGAAAAGTCCGACCGGGCGACGACGCTGCTCAGAAGGATCCGGGAGCTGGAAATCAACAGCTAGCCGGTGAAGGCGGCGGGGGAAACCACTCCGGAGTTGTGCTTCTTCCTGGCTTCGCTCAAGCGGCTCTTCAGGGTCTGCAGATAGCCGCTGAAACTCTCCGGCACCTCCTGCTCTTCCGCATAGATCTTCTCCATGCGCTCGATCTTTTCGAGGAACTTGTCTATACGGATCGAGAACTGCTCCTCGTATTCTTTCGAAGTGTAATCGCGCTTGAAGACGCTCTTGAACAGGGAACGCAGATCTACGTACTTGGGAATATAGCCGATCGGTGTCTCTATGGCCTCGTATTCGCCGTGCACCCTACCCTCCATCCAGAGAAGCCAGACCTTCTTGTCGACCTTCTCGTTGAGGAAACGGCCTTCCTTCTTCAGGAAGTAGTTGGTGGCAAACACCAGAGGCGCGTTTTTCAATCTTGCGCCGAAGTCGATATGGCTATGGATATAACGGCCCAGCGGAACCACGAGGAAGTCGATATTCGCCATCGGAGAGAAGGCCCGCACCCCCCCTTTGCCTAGGGTGGCGAAGGTGGTTTCCGATTCCAGGGTGGCGCCGATCACCACGCCGTGAACCCAATCCAGGCTCTGAAAAACGGGTACGGAGGTATCGGAATCCCGGCCACCGTAAATGATTCCTTCGATCGGAACACCTTCGGGGTCGTGAAGCTTCGGGTCGGCGTTGGTCAGCTCGGAGATGCGTATCGTGTAACGGGCGTTCTGGTGGCAGTAGTCCACATCGTTGCCTGCTTCGTCTTTGTCCCCCAGTTTCCAATGATCGCTGAAGTGGTTGCGTCCTTCTTTGGGTAGGTCTTTGCCCATGCCCAGCCAGTAAGCCTGATCCTGATTGATGAGCACGTTGGAGAAGATCAGCTCCCGGGGTGTGGTCAACGCCTCGAAGATCACCGGATCGTCCACCGGGTTGACATCCATGATGATGCCGAAGATTCCCTGCTCGATATTGACTCCATAGGCTCGGCCGTCGGGAGCGCTGCGGATGTAGGCTATATCATCCCCCAGTATCATCTGACCCGGGATCATGGCCGTGGAGGTCTTACCGCAGGCGCTCGGAAAGGCGCCGGCAAAATAGGTGAGCCGTTCCTTTCCTTCCGGTTTGGCTGCAAGGAGGAACATATGTTCGGCCAGCCAATCCTCATGATTCGCTTTGTAGACGGCCAACCGGAGGGCCAATTTCTTCAAGCCCAGGCTGTTGCCGGCGTACTGGTTGTTGACAGTCAATACCTGATTGCCGACCACGTCGATGAAGATCCTGCGCTCATCCACGTTTTTCGTGTTGTTGCGTTCATCCAGAGGACCGGCCGAATGGATGAAGGTGAAGTAATCCGCCTGCTCCGAGCCCTTCAGCTGTTTGAACTGCTGGTAGCCGGTTCGGTAGAGGATATCCTCGCTGTGGGCAACGTATGAGGAATCCGTGATCTGAAGGGCGGGAATGGCGAAGCGGGAACCGATAGGCCCGAGACAGAAGAAGCGCACCAGGGCCTCTTTCCCGGCCATGGCGCCGCCCATGATCTCGAGCACCTCCTCCAACCCCTGCTCGCGGGAAACGGTGTTGATGACCTTGCTCATCTTCATCCCCGGGGTAACCAGAACTCGGGTGTTCTGCTTGTCCCTGGCCTGATCATGGTAGCCGTCATAGTGGATCGTGTGCCCTTTCATAGCCAGCTTTTCCTCTTCCCGATTCCGGAGCGCCAGTTCCCGGACGTAGCGGATATCGGCGGGGTCGTCGGTGATGACCGTAGTTTTTTCTGGCTTGAGGATAGCGAGATACTTCTCCGTGATCTCCAGGACCGATGGGTTTCCCAGCTCCTCTAACTTTCGGCGATCTTGCGGGCTCAAATATTCGGCACCTGTGTCCACTTGGATTCCTCCCAATCGGTTGTTGACTGCAAAGCTTATCGCCCGGCAAGGCTGTAGGTCAAGGCTTGAGACCTTTACCGGCAATACAGGCGGACATCGCTATTCGTTCCAAAGCCCCCGGCAAAACGCCAACCCACCGGCATCTGCATCGCCCGGCAGGCTGATATCCGCCGAATACCCTGCATCCTTCAGTGCCTGCAGAAACGGGCGGTATTCGTAACCGTCGTTCGGACGCGGGCAAACTCGTGCTCCATCGTAGAAGCGGGGATTGTCCATCTGCACGTGGTCTACAAGCTGTCGATATTCGGCGAGGTCTGACAGGGAGAGGCCGATCTGCTCGAGCTCCCGCAGGCTGATCACGGATGACAGGTTTTCCTTCCGCACCCGGGGAAGAAACTCACTCGTCTCTTTCATCGTATTCAAAAAATTGGTCCGCCGGGGGCCGAGTGGTTCGACCAGGACGGTCATGTCGAACTCCGCCGCCACTGCGCAGAGCATATGCAGGAACTGGAGAACCTGCTCCTTGGATCCGGCGGTAGCCCCTTCAACGGGAAGAACCCTTGCCCTGCCGTCGCTCCAGACCAGCTTCCTGCAGCCCAGTTCCGCCATACGGGATGCCGCGTTCTTCAGGTGCTCCATCCAGACGTAGATATTGAAACCTTTCTGAGTTACCCGCACATCTGCGGAAAGCGGAATCCCGCAAACCTTGAAGGGCGGCCCGCCTTCCAGGATGCGTTTTTTCTGCCGAAGGACCTGTCCATCCCTCAGGTTCGTGACCAGGTCATTCACCGGATGCACAAATTCGAACCCCTCCATAGCGGCCCGCTCCACCTGCTGCAGATCCGTTACCATCTTGCCCCACTGAACATCCATGCGCCGATTCCTTCGTCTATACCTCGGTCAGATTGGCCAATGCGTCCAAGGCCAGCAGGTAGCTTTTTTTGCCGAAACCGGAAATTACGCCGACACATACCGGCGCTATGACCGATTTGTGGCGGAACTCCTCTTCCCGGGCATACACGTTGGAAATAAACACTTCCACACACGGCAGGAGCGTGGCTCCTATGGCACTGCGCAGTGCATAGCTGTAGTGGGCCAGAGCACCGGCGTTGATGATAATTCCGTCAAAACGTCCCGGTGCCTCCTGCAGGCAGTCTACGATCGGCCCCTCGCTGTTGAACTGTTTGCATTCAACTTTCACATTCAGCTCTTCTGCGCGCTGCTGAAGGCCGCGATGGATATCCTCCAGCGATCCTTTCCCGTAGATGGAGGTCTTGCGTGTTCCCAGTAGATTTAAATTGGGTCCTGATATAACCAGAAAGCTTTTTTTCTTCAATACATGCTCCTTGCCCATGCACCTTTAAACCAACCAGGGATCCAGCCTGTCCTCTATCAATGCCCTTAGTCCCACGATGTAGCTGAAGGCGCCGAAGCCGCAGATTTGTCCGATACATACCGGTGCAATCATGGAGATGTGACGGAAGGCTTCCCTCTTGTAGATATTTGAGATGTGGGCTTCCACCGTGGGAACCTGCGCGGCACTGATAGCATCACGGAGGGCTACGGAGTAATGCGTATAAGCCCCGGCGTTCAGCAATATACCGTCCGCTCTTCCTCTGCACTTCTGAATAAAAGTAACCAGTTCGCCTTCCGTGTTCGATTGGTAGAACTCCACGGTCACGTTGAGCCTCCGGGCTTCAGCGGCGACAGCGGAGTTGATGTCTTCCATCGTCTTGCCGCCGTAGATTCCGATTTCCCGTTTGCCCAGCATGTTCAAGTTTGGTCCGTGAATAACTGCGATGTGCTTGCTCACGAATCTAACCTCGCTGCTCGTTCCCGCTTCCACCTGCTCGGCTGCAGCTGTGATGCCCAGCCGTTGTGCGTTAGGATGGCATGGAACAGCCGTTTTTCATAGTCCCCGGCAACAACAATATATTCTTGGGAACGTGGTGCTTGATCTCCTCATGCACCTTGATGCAGCCCATCTTCAAAAAGCGTTGATTGCTAGTCAGCGATTAGCTTGTACATGGCTTCCCTCATTATCGCAGCCGGTTCAGGCATGCCCGTCATCAAAGCAAAGCCCTTGATCCCCTGAATGATCGCCATATCGATTCCATTCATGGTCCTGCATCCCGCTCGTTCTGCCTCGAGAAGCATTTTGGTTTTGAGAGGACTGTAAATGATATCGTACACGAACAGGTCTTTGTGTAGCAGCGTTTTTTTCACCGGTGTATCCTCGATATGAGGCTGCATGCCTACCCCTGTGGCATTCACCAGCACATCGCTCTTTTGAATCAACTGCCGGCTCGGTGTCTTGGCGAAGGGGATGAACTCAGCGCATTCCCTGATCTTGCGGTTGATGTTCTCTGCCAGCGAGGAGCTGGATTCATCGATTTTATCAATGATATACAGTTTCTTCGCACCCTGGTAGGC
>Ga0315553_10002236_pt1 | contig 15653 bp, 13 predicted proteins | sample SalMarSW160140MG_FD_203099 | JGI IMG/M metagenome (GOLD analysis project Ga0315553, IMG submission 203099) | Salt marsh sediment microbial communities from the Plum Island Ecosystem LTER, Massachusetts, United States - Salt Marsh Sediment SW1601-40 ... | reverse complement strand
AATACAAGGCAATCCCATCCAAATGGTGATACAGCCACCTGTCGTTGGATTGCCCTATTTCCGTTTTCTGGCGGCGGAGGGGTCGGGCGAGGAAACCGTACGGCATCGCTCTCGGACTCGCACTCCCCATGTATCTACAATTCGAGAATACATTCAGGGCGATAGTCTGAATCAAATCCACTGGCTATCCACTGCCAAGAGTGGTCAACTCATGTCCAAGGAGTTTGACTCTGGGGGAGGTAATGACGTGTGGATTGTTCTGGACCTAGAGCGGGAAATTCACCGCAGTCAAGGAATGGACAGAACGGATGAGTATGCTGTGGCTATTACTACGTCACTGGCTTATCTTGCTCTCGGGGAGGAGCGGTCGGTCGGCCTGATAACGTACGGCGATCACGAATATCTGCTGCCATTGGGGGCTGGCACCAAGCAGATGTCCAGCGTTCTGGACACGCTCACCTTGTCTAAGACTGAAGGGGACAACACCTTGGCTGGGGTGCTTGCAGAAAACGCGGGACAGTTTGACAGGTCGGCCTCCCTCATTGTTGTTACTTCCTCTACTACCACCGAGTGGATATCGGTACTACGAGAACTGAGGTACCACAGTCTCAACATTGCGGTGGTATTGGTCGACCCTGCGAGCTTCGGAGGGAAAGAATCCCTTGATGAAGTCGTAATGGAGCTTGCAGGAATCGGAATTCCTGCGTACGTAGTACGTAGAGGAGATCCGCTTCCTTATGCACTTTCTCAACCGATAACCTCAGATGGCCTGTCTATTTCTAGGCAGTATAGCAAATCTGAGAAGATACCGGCTTCTGAAATATGATGGGATGGAGATATGCCACCAAAAATAAGAACAACAAGTAGAGGCATAGGTTGGGCACTGAGGCGGCTCAACAGGGCCGATGATTGGCCGATGGGGCGCATCAAGAGCCTTCCATTGCAAATGCTGAAGGGCCCTTCGGAAGGGTGGGTGACCTTCCTACTTGTACTGCTCTCTGTGATGCTGGCAATTCGGTCGGTGGGAAGCGTGGAGTGGGTACCAACACCAGGATTGTATCTCTTGGCACTCTCGGGTCTGGTGTTGGGCCTTTTGCTGGCCAAGGTGCGCTTCAACGGGTGGTTGCTAGCCGTCGGCGGCATTCTCCTTGGCATCTACCTTAGCTTTTATCAGCTTACCAGCCTGGTTGAAGGTGCTAGTACCCTTGACCGGTATGCAGCGGTCGGGAACCGTCTCTTCATATGGGGCCAGGGCTTCGTGAACGGTGACGTGAGCTGTGACACATTGCCGTTCAGCTTGTTTCTTCTGTTCACCTCGTGGCTAGCCGGGTTCATCTGTTCTTGGTCTTTTTTCCGCAAGCACAACATATGGGGCGCAGTACTTCCCAGTGGAATCATCATAGTTATCAATCTTACAAATCTTCCGCCCGGAGCGCAGAGGCTTCCACTATATCTATACCTGGTTGTAGTTTGTCTTTTAGTTGCGCGTCTATTCGTTCTGGAGCGCAAGCACGACTGGGATCGCAGAAATGTCCGGCGCTCTCCACCCAATTTGCCGCTTCTGACTAATGCCTTCAGATTTGTACTGGCGGTTGTGATAGTTGCTTCTTTGCTCCCCGCCACCTCAGCAAAGGTTGCTCCAGTCGCAGCAGTATGGGACAGAATCAACTTGCCAGTGAGAGCCATAAGCCAAGAGTTTGCTAGATGTGCTGGTTGGCTGCCTGCTGGGGAGACAGACTTCGGCCATTCCTTTGGGCCTACCCAGGCTTTTGGAGGAAGCATTACTTTGGGCGAGGAATCTGTTTTAATGGTAAAAGGCCCTTTGCCCGTCTACTTGCGCGCCAGGAGCTACGATGTGTATACGTACCAGGGATGGGAGACTGGCAATACACAGATGGTGTCTCCCGAATTGGCCCCTGAACAAGAGCTGGAGGAAGAATTCCAGGAGTGGCAAGAGATTGAGCTCAGTGTCATGGCGCTATTCTCGGTGGCAGCAGGAGAGCCAATATATCTGGGCGGCCATCCCAGCGACATGTCAATTGATTATCAGCTAGAAGTGCTGCAACCTGCTGTTTACCGGATATCACTTGTGGGAGATGAAGCAGACCTGGCTGTGGAAACAGAGAAGCTCCCACTTGACCTGCGAGAAGCGGTTTGGCGACTACGGGAAATGAAATCTATCTCTCACAACACGCTGACAGAGTCCGACATCAGGCTTGCTCTGCCTGACGATGTAAGGGTGGTTTCCTGGGTATCTGGCGTGCAAGGAGTTGCGACTTTCACTGTGGAACGGGATGTTCCGATCTCGGCGAATACGCTTTCGGTGCGCACTGTCGGTCCAATCTCCACGGGGGATTCATACCGGGCTACGGTAAGTGTGTCGACAGCAACTGAAAGCGATTTGTCGGCGGCAGGTACCGAGTACCCCAGTTGGATCCTGGACAAATACCTGCAGCTTCCCGGGACTGTGCCCTCGCGTGTTATAGATCTGGCACAGGAACTGACCGAGGACATGGAAACCCCATACGAGAAGGCTATAGCGATTCGTGATTATCTTCGCACACTAGAGTATGCACTGGATATAGAAGCACCCCCTGAGGGCACCGATGGCGTTGACTACTTCTTGTTTGAATTGAAAAAGGGATACTGTCAGTACTTTGCCTCTGCTATGGCGGTGTTATTACGTGCCTTCGGAGTACCATCTCGCGTGGTGGCGGGGTACGGTCCGGGTGCACTGATGGAGCAAGACGGCTTTGGCGATACGATGGGGCGCGGAACGGCTTTATGGCGAGAGTGGCAGGATGCGTTAGCTGTACAGAATGGCCACAGCTGGACCGAGGTGTTTTTCCCAGGATACGGCTGGATACCCTTTGAGCCCACCCCTGTTCGCCCTGTCATTACTCGGGGAGAATTCAGTCTTCCAACACAAGATGCCGAGGGTACTGGTGACTCTACGATCGAGCCAGATCGTATAGAGACAGGCAGTCCTTGGTTTGTTCGGCTACTGGGAATACCTCTGGGATTGGCATTGTTTGGTGCGATCATCTGGCTGGGCTGGAGACGCCTACTGGGATGGGTGTCAGAGCCGCGAATAGCGTACGCGAGAATTGGCTACCTGGCCGCATTAAGCGGGGTGGGACCGAGCGAGAATTTGACACCTCAAGAATACGGCCATAAACTGGCGACTGCCGTGCCCGAAATATCAGCAGCCCTGGACAAAATAGTATATGCGTATGTACGCGTTTCCTATGGTAAGCATGATTTGAACAGCGAGGACAGATTCAACGTCGCAAGGGCATGGCCGCAGGTGCGCAATCATCTGCTACGGCGAGCCTTACGTAGGGCCTTTCCATTCAAATTCTACTTGAAACGTTTGGAATCCTGAGCAACTGGTTGTATGAGTCACATCTAACTCAGACCGCTAGTTTATCCCCGTCAAAAGGATACAACATTAACTGCGTTTTTCCTTTAGTTGGCAACCGTCTCTATACAATCCGTCTTCTATTGAGGAACATCTTCACCCCGGAGGAGCGTGAGGCCAATGCTATACTACGCACCTTGTGTCGGCCTCAACCACGAGCCATCCAACCGTTAGCTCGAGCACCCGGAACTGGAACATGCCCTAGCACGTCTTCAATAATCTGGCTCCCATGCATACCCTTCATACGGACTGCAGGAGTGCCAATCACGCGATGGCCCATCACCACCGCTGCCAGTTCCTTCACATCGTCCGGTACGACATAGTCCCGCCCTCTCAGTAGTGCCAGCGCCTGAGAAGAGCGGAACAGATCCAGGGACGCCCGAGGTGAGGCACCTAGGATCACATTATCGTGTTTTCGTGTGGCATAGACCAGTCCAACTATGTAGAGCTGAACTTTTTCATGTACGAAGATCTCTTTGACAACTTCCTGCGCTTCCCTCACCTCATCTGCACTGACAACAACACCAAGGCTGTCAATTGGATGTTCCATGCGCTGACTATCTATAACGCGTATCTCGTCATCGAAGGAAGGGTAGCCCAGTTCTATTCGCATCATGAACCGGTCCAGCTGTGCCTCCGGCAAAGGGAAGACGCCTTCGTGCTCGATGGGATTCTCGGTGGCAATTAGCATGAAGGGACGAGCGATGTTATGTGTTATCCCGTCGACTGTAACCTGTCGCTCTGCCAGTGCTTCCAGAAGAGCTGACTGGGTCTTGGGAGGAGCTCGATTGATCTCGTCTGCCAGCACGATCTGTCCCAAGATAGGGCCTGGACGAAACACGAACTCACCAGTCTGTTGATTGAAGACAGACACGCCGGTGATGTCGCTGGGAAGCATGTCTGGTGTGAGCTGTATCCGCCTAAAAACGCCGTCTATCGACTGCGCCAAGCTTTTTGCCAGCATGGTCTTGCCCACCCCCGGTGTGTCCTTTATGAGGATGTGCCCTTGACTCAGAAGCGCTGTGACTGCTAACTCCACTGCCCAGTTCTTACCAATGATGACTTTCCCTACATTGTCGATGATTCTTCCGGCGACATCCTGTGCCTGAGGCTGCTCCATGTAAGACCTCCGTTCTTTCTCCTAGAAGTTGATACTTCCCGTCACTCTAGCCATGGCATAACTGCCTAGACGGCTACGTTCACATATTATGCCATAGTTCACTCAGGATATCCAAACGAACTACTCAAAATAACAAAGTGTGAGAAGGTGCGTAAGCAAGCGTCGTGTTTCAACTGTCGAATCATAGACCGGGACCCCGGAGGACACAATCCATCGTTTTGTAGCCGGTCTGATCCCCACAGGATTCCTGCTGGTTGTTGTTCATAGCCCCCTTTGGACTACCTATTGTGATTACCCGTCTGGTTATTCCTGTGGGTACTGACACAACTATGTTGCTTGTAGCCTTGTACTCAATCCCACTGAAAGAAGGCCATGTGACTCTTCTCATTCATGATCAGCACGGCCTGACAGTATTCTTTTACGAGTTTTCGGCTGAGTTTCTAAGCGGTGCGGACCGAGCCGGGATTGTTGGCATCGCACGTCCAATGCACCTGTTGTAAACCGATGGCGAAGCCATGCTGGAGTGTGGCAGAGGCGACGATAGTGCCAAGTCTGCCGCGACGGTAGTCAGGCTGAGTGAAGAAGCCCGGAATGACTAGGCCATGCCTGGTAACGGCTTGTTAGACACGAATGGTGGGTCTATACTTATTTCCACTTGCTTAACATCAATCTATTATTTGTTATGCACCAACTCATCAATGGAGCAACCAAGTTACTTCAATTGTACGATTTACTGTTTTGTGACTCCTGAACCCCATAGTATGTTTTAGACACCGCAACCTGTTGACAATTCCCTCGATGTTAGTACAATATTATCTCAAGGCTCATATACGTGAAAAGGCTTGGCATTTTTTTGCTTACGGTAACCTTAATTGCCGCGATGGCAGGTTGTGCTCCTGCTCAGGACAGCCTTACCGTCTCCAGCACGGAAGGCGGTGAGGTAATCATCCCCGGTGAGGGGACTTTTGCCTACGATACTGGCACGGTGGTTGACCTGGTAGCCGAGGCTGAGGAGGGCTACTACTTTGTCAACTGGTCTGGAGATGTGGGCACCGTCGCCAGTGTCTTTGCTGCCACAACTACCGTCACCATAAACGCAGATTACTCCATAACAGCTAACTTTGTACAAGGGTTGGCGTTTTCCCTCAACCCCGACGTTGGCGTAGCGATAAGGGGGGACATCGGGGAAAGAGGTTACCTCTTCCCTTCGGACGTTCAGGATCACAACCCTTTTCACTAACAGTTTGAGCATCGCCGGCCTCACCGGGCTGGAATATTGCACTGACTTACACCAAACTGATATTCTTGGAGGAAACGAAAAATGTCAAATACTGAATATACGATCCTTGAATCGTGGCCTATGTTGAAGGAAGACCTGATCAGTTTCTTAAGCGATACTGATGCATGGGTAATCACTGAGCTTAAGAAAGCATGTAAAGCTAAGGATTGGGGAAGAATTAGCAAGATAATTGATGTGATGGATTCAATCGATAATCTATCGCACTCTCACTAACCAAACTGAGTAAGAGGTGATAACTGTACCGGGCCTTCTTTAGACAGCATTTTGGCTTCTTGTGACTTCGGCTTTAGCGCCTTCGCTCAGCAGGATTGGTACCAATATCAGGTCAGGCAATACCACTTTGAGAATCCAGCTCCTATGTCTACCTTCTCGTATTATGGTAACATACGTGCAGGTGAGACTAATAAATCAGTAGCAAAGGGGGATGTTGGTAGCATGGACAATAATCTTGAGGAAAAACGTCAGTCTGGTAAACCAAGAATCTTGATAGTAGGTGGAGTGGCTGGTGGGGCATCTTGCGCGGCGCGGGCGCGCAGAATGTCAGAAAAGGCGGAAATCATCATATTTGAACGTGGCCCTTATGTCTCCTTTGCTAACTGTGGTTTGCCCTATTATGTGGGTGATGTCATAACTGATGAGAAAGACCTACTAATTGCCACGCCGGAGCTTTTCAAAAAGAGATTTAATATCGAAGTGAGACTGCGGAGCGAAGTTCGGTCAATCAATAGAGAGAAGCATGAAATCGAGGTAAATAATGGCGAAACCGGCAAAGTTTATCGGGAAAGCTATGATGTCCTGGTGCTTGCTACCGGAGCAGCACCGGTTCGGCCTCCAATTCCCGGCATCGACCTGCCTGGCATATTCAGCCTGCGAACAATCCCCGACAGCCGTCAGATAAGGGAACAAATTGCCGAAAGGAAGGCGAAGCGGGCGGTTGTAGTTGGTGGGGGCTTCATTGGTCTGGAGACGACTGAGAACCTGGTCAGGCGCGGTGTATCCGTCACCATAGTTGAGATGCTTCCACAGGTTATGCCGCCCATCGATCCGGAGATGGCAGTACAGATACAGGAACACCTGACTGCAAACGGTGTTTTGCTTTGTCTGGGCGACGGTGTGGCTGGATTCGAGCAAGATCCCAAGGGAAACACGATTTCGGTAATCACCAAGTCAGGACAGAGACATGTCTGCGATATGGTTCTGCTCGCTATAGGCGTCCGCCCGGAGATTACGCTTGCAAAGGAGGCTGGTCTGGAGATAGGACGACTGGGCGGCATTCGCGTCAATGATCAAATGCGCACAAGCGACGAGCGAATATGGGCAGTCGGCGATGCAGTGGAGGTAAGGAATTTCGTGAGCGGCGAATGGAGTCTTTTCCCACTGGCTGGTGTTGCCAATCGCCAGGGACGAATTGCGGCAGATGTTATCTTGGGTCGGGAAGCCAGGTTTCGTGGCGTTCAGGGCACCATAGTGTGTAAAGTTTTTAATGTTACAGTTGCGGCCACCGGTATGAGTGAGAAAAATCTGAATCGCCGCGATGGTCAAGAAGAGCACTACGAGAAGATCTATCTGCACCCGGGCCATCATGTTAATTATTACCCCGGAGCGAAACCGATCACCATGAAGCTGATCTTTTCAACAGAAGACGGGAGAGTCCTGGGGTCACAGGCTGTTGGCGAAGAAGGAGTTGAGAAACGCATAGATGTGATTGCAATGGCTATACAACAAGGGGCGACTGTTTTTGACCTGGAGGAAGCTGAGCTGTGCTATGCACCTCAGTTCGGCGCTGCTAAAGATCCAGTCAATATTGCCGGCATGATCGCCGCCAACGCCCTGCGGGGTGATGCTCCGGTGGCACACTGGGCAGATGTGAGCTCTTCACAAGCGTACGTTCTTGATGTTCGTGAACCTAACGAATTCACTCTTGGTCGTTTTGAGGGTGCCAACAATATCCCGCTTCATTCGCTTCGGGACAGGATGAATGAGTTGCCGCGTGATAGAGAAATGCTGGTCTACTGCGTGGTGGGTCAGAGATCGTATTATGCATCCCGTGCTCTGCGACTCAACGGATTCCCTGCTAGAAACGTCTCTGGCGGAATGAAGACCTACCATGCTGAAAGTGGTGAATCAGCTTCAGAAAAACCTAAAGGCGCATTGCCACCCTGGTAGAATCTGACCTTGCTTTTCCTAAACTAAGGTTCGCTCTCCGGTGCTGCATTTACCATTGTGTGAGTCAACTTCTGTGATGGATAACATCTTCTCTCAAACATCCCTCTCTCTAGTGTCCTGTGATTCTCATAACACGGTAACTAATATTTGAAAAAGATCGGATACATTCTATGGCATGTTGAGGTTCTCTCAGTATATAATGAAGGCGTCCAATGAAATATGAATTGAATTCGAGAGTTATGAATCTCGAAGAAAAATGGGCCAGGCAGTTTAAGGTATTCTCTTGGGTTGAATATGTCAGTGCGATTCCTCAAGCCATAAGTGTAATCACTACTTGGAAGGAGAATCGACTTCCAAATGCCTGCCTGCAAGCATGGACAATGTATACTGGGGATGCCGGTGGATATTACGTTATTTTCTCCATTATGAATGACACACACACCTACAAAAACATTTTGAGGGATAGAGACTTCGTAGTAAACTTCCCCGGAATAGGCGAATTTCACAGATGCTACGAGACTATTAAGAACAACGCCGATGAAGTCGATGAAATTATGGCTTCCGGACTAACGATAGAGCCAAGCCAAATAGTGAATGCCCCTCGAATCAAAGAGTGTTTCATTAACTTGGAGTGCCATCTCGAATGGCACAGGCCATTACATGACGGAAGCTACTGGCATCTCTTTGCAGGTGAGGTTGTACATGTCGCGATTGAAAGCAGCCATTCCGAGAGTGGGACGTATAGGCGTTACGGTTCCAGTGGCTTCATTTATAACATACATTCGCCGATTGACCCACGGACGGGTGTGCACGATGACGCCATGGTAGGAAAAATTGAACCCGTGCAGAAAATGTAATAATTTCTATGGCGTTCAGTTTTTGAGGGCGTGCTAATCTGAGCGAAGATGCGTAGAGAGACAGAAATCCACATTGTGCGACACTTAATGATTGCCTAGCTTGTTGCACAAGGACTCGTTTTGTCACCTTATTACATATACCATCACACGGTGCTTCTTTATCGTTACGAAGCTGGTTAGTTAGTTAATCTTGGTGACAAATTCTTTTACCCTTCTCCTCTCAAACACGTCTCTTGCCAAAAGAACCCTTCTCTGGCATTTGAGGCATTTAAGGCCGATGTCGGCGCCCACCCTCACTACTTCCCATGCGTAGCTGAGTGATTGAGTGACTCATTAGTGATGAAATCAACAGAGTCCTGTATTTGGCGTCAAAGTATGCTTGTGTCACTAGTTGAATAGAGTCTGATACAATGAGGTAGTGGTGCAAGTGGCAGTCCATACTGAGTAAAAAAATCAGCTACCTCGTTTAAGGAGAGTTATCATGCGATATGATGTGGTAGTGATCGGTGCAGGGTTATCCGGCTTGACTGCTGCCAGTCTGCTTGCTAAAAGAGGCCTGCGTGTAGCTGTTATTGATAATAATTATCAGCCGGGCGGTTCCTGCGGGATCTTCAAACGAAACAACGTTACCTTTGACCAGGGGGCAGCCATGCTTTACGGCTTTGGAGAAAAAGGGTTTAACGCCCATCGTTTTGTGTTCAACTGCCTGGAGGAGCCGATCGATGTTATCAACCATGATTTGCTGTACTGCGTGAATTTTAAAGGCAAGAGAATAAGATTCTGGGCGGATATTGACATGTTTGCTGAGGAACTGGCACAGGTGTTCCCCTCTGAAAAGGAGAATATAAAGAGGTTCTATCATGACCTTGAGACAATGTACAGACATGTGATGGTGGAGAGTCCGAGTTATACCACCGCCGACGAAACAGACCCGGACGAAGCATCAAGAGTCTTCCTGCAACATCCGGATTCCTATGGCCGGTTCCTGGGCTATCTTGATAAGAGCGCAAGGGATTTGCTGAATGAATATTTTTCCGATCCAGAGATATTCAAATTCTTCGACAAGCTGACCTCAACTTATTGCTATGCCACGGTAGAAGAATCTCCAGCCGTCATGGCTGCAGTCATGTTTGTGGATAATCATGTCGGAGGCAGCTATTATCCGGCCGGTTCCACGCTTTTTCTACCGGGCAAACTGGAGAAAGTAATCGAGGAAAATGGTGGGGATATGCTGCTTGAAGATGAAGTAGTAAGAATTCTGTTTAGCGGCGATCATCCCTCCGGGGTAGAACTAAAGAGCGGCAATAACATATATGCGGATAATCTTATTTATTCGGGAACAGTGTGGAACTTGTACGGGAAATTGATTGATAAAGCGCACTCAGAACCCGAAAGAATAGAGTGGGCTGCAAGTCAAGTCCCTACCCATCCCAGCGTTGTATTATATGCCCATATAGATAAGCGGGTCATTCCGGAGGATACAGCACCGATTGAAATGTTGGTTGGAAATCCGGATCTGCTGGATGAAAGCGAAGTGACCGTATATATTTTAAGCATCGACGACAGGACGTTATGCGATGAAAACGGTCATGTTGTTGTTGCCATCGGCCCGACATTTGCAAATTGGGATTATGAAGATACAGACGACTATCTTCAAAAAAAAGAGAAGGAAAAGGCGCGGCTGATCGGGGTACTGGAAAAGAGGTTCCCCGGATTTGCAGGCGGCGTACGCTACTCCGAAGTTGCCACACCGAGAACCATTGAACGATATACGCTTAAGAATGGCGGGGCTGTAGCAGGGCCGAAGCAAATGTTAGGTCAGCACATGTTACACAGGCTGCATACCAGAAGCGAATGGGATAATCTGTTCTGCTGCGGTGAATCTACAGTAATGGGGACCGGTACACCGACGGTGACTACATCTGGCATAAGTGCTGCAAACGCAGTACTCAAAAAGCTGAAGCTTGAGCCGTTCAAGTATCGACCCGATATGAAAAACTATGTCAGGGTGGTGGCTAAGCCATTCAGAGCAGACAGTCTCTATGAAGGATATCCCGAAGATATACGCGCCATCATGCGTGAAGCCTCCAGATGTCAGTATTGCGAAAAGCCGCAGTGTTCCACGAATACGGACTGGAATATTCGCGGCGTCATGAGACGGGTCGCTGTGGGGAATTTCGCCGGGGCTGAAAAGCTTGCCAGGCAATTCCTCACTACAGAGGCGCTGAGAAAGCAATCATTAGCCGAATGTGAAAAACGATGTGTGCTCAACGAAGATGTTGGTTCACCGGTGGAAATACAGACGGTGATTAACTACATTACCGCGAAACAATAAACGACAAATATAAGTTCTCTGATATCGATCCTCTAGGATTACAGTAGTGTTAGTGAAAATTTGTGGTGGCCTATAGCTCAGCAAATAGAATGACGGCCTTCAGAGCCAAGTTTTGGTAGTCTGAATTGCTCCAGGTGCTCCGACTCACTCCTGCTTGTTGAAGGCCCAGATAGCGATAGTCAGGAACACTACCCCCACCATCGCCACCACAATAGCCGAATCCACGATGCCCATAGTGTGGCCAAAGACGGTAACGCCGGCCACCTCGGTGCCCAAGAAGACTTGGCGTATAGCATCTATTCCATAGGTCACCGGGTTCAATTTGGAGAGTACCTCCAGCCAGGGGGCTACGCCGGAGATGGGGAAGAAGATGCCGGAGAGAAACATTATGGGGAAAATCACCAACTGCATCACTATCTGAAATCCCTGCTGCGAGCGCATGCGGGCACCGATTAGCAGCCCCAACCCGGAAAGAGCGAGGGAGAGTATTAAGAGGAGCGGCAAAAGAGCTAGCACCGTGCCCAAGTTGATGGGAACATTAACAATGGGTGCCAGCACCAGCATTATGGCCCCCTGGATGATGGCGATGGTGGCAGCGCCGACGGCCTTGCCGGCTAGCACTCCGCTACGGCTCAAGGGAGAAACCAGCACCTCTTTTAGGAAACCGAATTCTCTATCCCAGACGATGGAGACGCCGGACATGACAGAGGTCATCAATACTGTCATGGCTAGAATACCGGGATACATAAACTGTATATAGTTTACGCCGGGCATCATTTGGCCGATAAGCCTACCGAAGCCGGCACCAAAAATTATCAGGAATATAATCGGCATAGAAAAGGAGGAGACCATCCGTGGCTTGTCCTGGACAAAACGCAGGAGCTCGCGGTAGGCTATCACCCAGATAGTACGAAAAACGATAGCCATTGCCTTTAGTGCCTCCTCATTCTAGCCATATTTTTCATCTGCTGCATTGAGTCAACCTCCTGTTCCCTGATATTGCGTCCGGTGAGCTTTAAGAATACGTCTTCCAGAGTAGGACGCCTCAAGCCGATGGAGAGTAGTCGCAGCGGGAAGCCGGAGACAAACTTGGGCAAGAATTCCTCGCCGTGGGGCACGGTGAAACTGATGATGCCATTTTCGATGCCAGGCTTGAGCTTATACTGCCCCTCCAGCAGTCGCATCGCCTCCTCGTTGTCCTCCGTCTTAACAGAGATGACATCGCCACCGATACCATCTTTCAGTTTTTCTAGCGTGTCCAGAGCCACAGTCCGGCCATAGTCTATAATGGCGATGCGATCACAGTTCTCCGCCTCGTCCATGTAGTGGGTGGTCATAAATATGGCCAGATTCTCTCTTTTCCGTAAGTCATGTATATAGTCCCAGATGCGGCGGCGCGTCTGCGGGTCCAGGCCTAGCGTGGGCTCGTCCAAAAAAAGCACTCTTGGGTGATGCAAAAGGCCCCGGGCAATTTCCAGACGGCGCTTCATACCACCGGAGTAGGTGTTAATCTTGCCTTTGCGCCTATCCCACAACTCCATCATTTCTAAAAGCTCTTTCAAGCGCGGCTCTAGAACATTTTTGGGGATGCCATAAGCATAGCCGTGGAAACGGAGGTTCTGTTCTGCCGTTAGGTAATCATCCAAAGCCGGTTCCTGGAAGACCAACCCGATTGACTGACGCACCTGGCTGCGCTCTTTAATGACATCATAACCGTTAACCTTCGCCTGCCCGCCTGTAGGCTTTAAAAGGGTGCAGAGTATATTTATGGTGGTCGTCTTGCCGGCACCGTTAGGGCCCAGAAAACCGAATATCTCTCCTTCCTTGACACTGAAGGATATTCCCTTGACCGCTTCCAGCTCACCGAACCTCTTGACTAGATTACTGGCTTCAATTACATCCATTAGCTTCTCCTTCTTCTTCGAGAGCCTTTATAAGTGCCTCTAGGCCCATCTGGAGAGAAACCAGGGCACTGTCCGGCATTCTTTCCAGCACTCCTTTGATCTTGGCGACGCCTATCTCCCGTAGTCGCTCCACCTGGCTTTTGCCTTCTTCAGTAAGAGAAAGGATGTAGCTACGGCGATCATCTGGGTTCTCTTGGCGACTGATTAGCCCCTTTTCTACCAGCCGATCAATGATGCTGGTAACATTGGCCCTGGGTACGCCGAAAGATGCGGCCATCTCACCAGGCGAGCTCCGGCCTTTGAAAGAGAGCAGAAACATGACGCGCAACTGCTCCCTGGTCAGCTCAAGGTGCAGCCAGGGATGAGGCTCATGTGCTTTAGTCGAAAGCATCAGGTTATTAATCAACCCGATTATGCTTTCAATATTCTCCTTCTTGTCCATCTCTGAGTCACCTAAAATAACATGTCAATATAAGATATATAGTATAACTTATGTTGACTAATAAAAGCAAATTTTGACTTGTGGAATCGGGCTGCACGAAATAGAGTTTTGTGACTGCTTAACTCCGTAGTATGTCTTAGACAGCCCACAAAACCTATTGACTATTCTTAGGTAACGGCGTACTGGCGTGGATGCCGAAAGGTCGTGCTTCATAGGAAGCAGAGGCAACTACGCCGCGGCTCTCAGGGTCTCCGCCGACGATTACCGGCTTTCCCTTCAGCTTCGGGTTAAGCACCTGCTCCACAGAAACGAAGAAGGCATCCAAATCAATGTGGAATATACACCGAGCCATGAAACAGTATATAAACTAGCACACAGAGCTGATAAAGCCAACTTTCCATCCAAAGGTGCCCCAACAATTTTGACTTTTGTGCAATTTGCCGAATTGCACGATAACTCATATTCTTAAAATAGAAGACATCTGAATTGTCTTCTCAGTTGAGCAACTTATATTTTGGTTTACCATCGGTCGAGTCCTGTGATGACGCTTCACAGGATACGGCAAGGCACTCATTATGGCTTGACTGCCCAGGTCGCCATGCAATTAGGCATATACATAGTCAGGGGTTCCTTCTGTGATGGAGGAGTCCTGTCTTCAAAGAAACCCGTAATAATAAAACCGGCTGCAAGTTGCCCGCCTATTTGATCGTCGAGGGTATGGCTAAATGCCATCGGCTCACCCTGTTCCAGCCGGCGTTTCTTTTCCTGTTCCGGTAGATCATGAATGTCCGAATAAGGAATGCGGTACTTCACCTGCAATACGCCTGTGCGTTCGGCTAGTTCGTAGTCCACCAGGTAGGCAGCAGGGTTCATGAAACCTGCCAGAAGTATACCCCCGTGCCGTAACACACGGAACGCTTCCCGCCAGACTGGCCGCACGTCTGGCACGAACGTATTTGAGACTGGATGGACTATCAGGTCGTAACTCATGAAATCGAACATATGGAGGTCCGCCATATCTCCTTCTATTAGGCGGATGCTCAGACCATCCCTTTCCGCTATGAAACGATCCTGCTCTAACTGCAACGGTGAATTATCGAAGACAGTTACGTTGGCACCTGCCGCTGCTAACACCGGACCTTGCTGCCCGCCGCCGCTTGCGAGGCATAGTACATCCGCTCCCTTGAGTTGAGGAAACCAGTCTACCGGAACAGGTATAGTTGGCGTGAGAACAATCTGCCAGTCACCTTGGCGTGCCTTTACGATGGTTTCAGCACTCACCGGGATGGTCCATTTGTTGCTTTTTTTCACCTCACGATCCCAGGCGTCTCTATTGTACTCTCGAATGTTCATTGCCTATACTCTTATCCCTTTCTGCTATCGATACGAATAAGATGGTCGGGGTTAACTTACAGAGTTGCATTGTAACATTAAGCTGATATCCTGAAATAGAGTCTCGGAGTCGAATAAGAGACTGAAGGTTCGATGATGTCACATAAGTCCATATTGTTCAGCTCAAGCAATAGGATCTCGTTTTTTTGTTATCTCTGGCGTAACAATATAGCGAACTGTGTGATGTATCTCATTATCATTGAACAAAACTGACTTTTGTGCAGTTGGTGTATTGCTAGCGCGTAATCTGGCACGGTGGAGAGAGATAACAGCATGCAGTTGTGGGGCGATATTTACTCAGACGAAATCTATGTGAGGGTTACTGAAAAAGGAAGATGTGGTCTTTACTAAGCGGGATGGTTCTAGGTATTGTCTCGCTTAAAACCGGCTTTACGGGTCACTTCCACTCAATTTGTCACACTGATTCTGAACGAGAGAGAGCTTCTTACAATTAAGTGCATGTAAGTGCATGTCGACATCTCGATGTTTGGCGTATTTCCCACGTCATCAACTATGACATGCCTGAGAGTATAGATGCCTACACCAATCGCATCGGCCGCACAGGACGGGTTAATAGAAACGGTGATGTGCTAACATTCGTGACGAGTGTAGACGCGTCCATGGTAGATGATCTTGAGCGTATTCTTAACGTGAAACTGGAGCGCCGTACGCTACAAGGCTTTGATTATAACGTGTCTGCGCCAGACAGCGGATAC
>Ga0315553_10002235_pt1 | contig 15660 bp, 10 predicted proteins | sample SalMarSW160140MG_FD_203099 | JGI IMG/M metagenome (GOLD analysis project Ga0315553, IMG submission 203099) | Salt marsh sediment microbial communities from the Plum Island Ecosystem LTER, Massachusetts, United States - Salt Marsh Sediment SW1601-40 ... | reverse complement strand
AATGCAGTATCTCAAGGAGGAGCTTGGATCCAGTGGAGTAAGGCTTCTGAAATCCATAAAGAACGCACTTGATCCCGAAGGCATATTTAATCGAGGGAAACTCATTGATGGCCGAAGATAGGAAAGAGACTGAAAAAATTGCCAGATGCGCTATGTGCGCGGATATGTGCAAGTACAATTGCCCCACATACCTGGCCACGGGAAGAGAGACTCTGAGCCCTCAGAAGATGGCCAGGCTCATCGTGTACAACGAGAAGGGCTTTCTGGAGGATGAAAAGGGTTTCCTGGATTTGATGTTCCAGAGTGCTATGTGCGGTGCATGTAGCAGGCACTGTATCTATGATGACTATGACCTGAGGAAGTTCATTCATAAGGCAAGGGTCAAAGCCTTCGACAGCGAAGTCATTCCAGAGGATGTAAAGAAAAGGGTAGAGACGTTCAGGAAATTTGGAAACCCGGACGGTGAGAGGGAGCTTATAGATAGAGGGGCTGGGGATGTAGGCTATTTCATTTCCTGCTCTTCGTACAAAGACAAAGACTTGTTGAAGGCTACCGAAAAAATGCTCTCGAAATCGGGGCTTGCCGTAAGGCGGTTTGGAGGTGGCGATATGTGCTGCGGCGCTCCTCTGTACTATGCAGGGGATATGGAGGGGTTCAGGCAGGTCTCGTTGAAGATGAAAGCCGAGATTGAGGCCAGGCGGTTGGGCAGGATTGTTGTTGATTGTCCGACCTGTATTAAGATGATGACGGAGATATACCGGGAGATAGGGGTGGAACTGGATGTAGAAATTGTGCATACCGTGCAGCTTATAGAGGCTCTTCTCAAACAGGGAAAACTGCGTTCCAGAAAGGAGAAGAGGGCTGTTACTTTTCACGACCCCTGCATCCTGTCGTATGACCTGGCAATAACCGATGTGCCCAGAGAAATCATCACGAAACTGGGCTTCAATCTGAAGGAGCCGGTCTACTCGGGAGAGCACACCCATTGCTGCGGCTCAGCATACGGGGCAAAGATTGGAGACCACCACCTTAAAGATGCTGTCACCTCTATGAGATTAAAAGAACTGAGAGATACGGCTGCTGATATCTACGTTACCGCCTGCCCCACATGCAAGTCTGTCCTGTCGGAAATCAACATGAAGTATATAACGGAACTCGTTGCAGGGAGGGTTGTTGCGAAGCGATAGAGCGCTGGCGCGCGAAATACGGGGCGAGATAGAGAAGGCAACCGGTGAGCAGGTTGCAGTCTCGATGAGAGATGGTATTGCCAGGCTGCGCGGACACTCATCATCACATCAGGCTGCTCTGGAGGCCGGACACATTACTGGAAGCTTCGATAAGGTACGGGAAGTGGTGAACGACATCGTGTTCCCGGGTAAGATGCGCTTCAAATCGCCGCGCAAGGTTTCGGAGGAACTCACCGGGAAGGAGTTCGATGTGGTCGTTATTGGCGGTGGCGTGATCGGCCTGGCGGTGGCCAGGGAGCTTTCACAGTTCAATCTGAGTATTGCCTTGTTCGAAAGGCATAACGACATGGGAATGGACCAGACCACTCATAGCAATGCCATGATACATCCTGCGATTCAGGCGAAGTATGGCACACTCAGATGGGAAATGAATTACAGAGGTAATCCTATGTGGGACGAAACTGCCCGTCAGCTGGACGTGGATTTCAAGCGCATAGGCACGTTGGTTGTTGCAGAGAACCCCGAGGAGGAAGCATTGCTTCCTTATGCAGTGGATATGGCCATAAAGCACAACGACCCTGAGCCGAAGTGGCTGGACAGGAAAGGCCTGGACAAGGTAGAGCCGGGGCTTGCGTCCAATGTTAGAAAAGGCGTGCTCGTCTGGAACACAGGTATCGTAGCCGTATTCGAATTGCTCATTGGCTATGCAGAGAATGCCCTGTCAAACGGTGTCAGCATCTTTCTGGACACAGCTGTCACAGGAGTTCAGACTGACGATTTCGCTATCAGAGCAGTTGACACTACCAGGGGTACCGTGAAGACCAGGATCCTGATAAATGCTGCTGGGCTGTATGCGGACAAAATAGCGGAGTACGCCGGCGACAGGTTCTTCACCATTCATCCCAGGAAGGGCGAGACCATCATCTTTGACAAGTCATATCAGCCTGTGCGTACTGTCTTCGCTCCGGTTAGTATTGCGGCGGAATCGCAGGAGAGCCAGTATACCAAGGGCGGTGGCATTATTCCTAGCACGGACGGCAATCTTCAATTCGGTCCGACCGCTATTGAAGTGTGTGACAGAGAGGACGTGTCCACTACCGCGGAGGGGTGTGATAGTCTGTTCGACAGATTTGCGCCACTGCTGGAGAGGTTGAAGCCCGACTACGAGAAGCCTGATAAAGGGAAGATAATCGCCCGGTTTGCCGGGTGTCGGGCAGCTACCTTTAAGGAGGATTTCATTATCGAGCCCTCCAGAAAAGTGCGCGGTCTGGTGCATGTTGCCGGGATTCAGTCACCGGGCCTGGCATCCGCGCCGGCTATCGCGGAAAGGGTCACAGAAATTATTCGAGAGGAGCGGCATCCATCCGTCAATGATGAGTTCAATCCGGCAAGAAAAAGACAGGTGCGTTTGTCGGAGCTGGGCCTGAAGGAACAGGACGAGCTGATTCGGGCCAGTCCTCGATACGGACACATAGTATGTCGCTGCGAGAATGTCAGTGAGGCGGAAGTCGTGCGGGCACTGAATGCTGAAATTGGTGCCAGGAGCCTTGACGGAGTAAAGAGGAGAACCAGGGCCGGGCAGGGCAGATGCCAGGGTGGGTTCTGTATGCCCAGGATTGTGGATATCGCCAGCAGGGAGCTAAACATCGAAAAGGAGCATGTGATTAAGAGCGAAGGGAAATCCTATGTTCTGAGCAGGAGGACCAAATGAGCGGCACAGTGAAACACTTCGTTGTGATTGATGGCGGCACACAGAATATCAAGGCATTCATCTTCGATGAAAATGGAAACGAAATCCATGGTGAGTCATCTCCTGTAGCCCCTTACTTTGCACTGCAGCCTGATTTTGCCGAACAGGATGCCGAAGCTTATCTGAAGATAGCGCAACAGGTGACTAGAAGCGTGGTGCAGAACTCAGGAATACCGGCGGATACTCTTGCCGGCGTTGCCATCACCACGCATAGAAGCACCGTTGTGCCGGTTGACCAGAATGGCAGTCCGGTTCGTTCTGCCATCACCTGGCTGGACGAGCGTAAGACCGAGGGATTGAAGTTGCCGGGCGGCCCTGTTATGGCGCTAGCCTTCAAAGTTGCTCGAATGGAAGAGAGGCTGAGGGAGTATCAGAGGAGGTCCAAATTCAACTGGCTTAAGAGACATGAGCCTGAGAATTATGCTCGAACATTCAAATTTCTCACCGTCTCATCGCACATATTGCACTCGTTGACCGGTGAGTTCAAGGACTGTTCCTCGATGATTGTGGGACTGTTCCCCATCGACCTGAAGGGGCTCCAATGGCATCCATGGAAGGTCATCTATGAAATCTTCGGCGTGGAGCGTGGTAGGTTGCCCGCGCTGGTCTCCCCTGTGGAGGTTGCCGGCAGGGTATCTCAGGAAGGCGCGCACCGTTTTGGCGTCCCGCCTGGCCTTCCTGTAATCGTAGGCGCCGGGGACAAGCAATCGGAGTTGCTGGGCGCCGGGGTAACCGCCGGTGGTATCGCAGAAATCAGCTATGGGACGGCGGCGGTGATTGAACTGCTGTCCGGCAAATATGTCACCCACCCCAGGATGGACTTCTTTACCTGGGGAGCCGCTATCCCCCGACACTGGGCGCTGGAAGGTTTCGTGGGTAGGGGATACTGGATGGTTTCCTGGTTCAAAGGCGAGTTCGGAAAACGCGAGGAGGATGAGGCCCTGAAACTGGGTGTACCGCCGGAAGTTGTGCTCGATAAGCAGTTGACCGATACCCCGGCCGGTTCGATGGGGCTGCTGGTGCAGCCTTACTGGCATCCGCGGGAGAACGACCCGCTGTCGAAAGGGGCTATGATCGGCTTCTCCGGCGAACACACCAGAAAGCATGTCTACAGGGCAATCATAGAGGGAATAGCTTACGAGTTGCGCAGACTGGGTGAGTTGATGGTCAGGCACTCGGGCAGCGCTATAACTGAATTGAGGATCGGCGGTGGAGGTTCTCAGAGCGATGAGATTATGCAGATTACAGCGGATGTCTTCGGTTTGCCAGCCATGAGGATGCACACCAGCAACCTGGCGGCACTGGGAGCCGCCATTGACGCCGCAGTGGCCTTGGGAATCCACAAGAGCTTTCCCGAGGCCGTGGAACGGATGGTCAGGGTCAAGAGCACGTTCCAGCCGATAAGCGAGAACGTCAGAATCTACGATCGATTGTTCAGGGAAGTGTATGTCAAGATGTACCCCGCGCTCTCTCCGCTTCACAATCGCATTGCCGAGATAGCAAACTATCCGAAATTAAGATAACACATCTCTCGTTATCAACATGACCATCGAAGTTGATGTAGCGGTCATAGGGAGCGGCCCTGCCGGCCTTACCGCCGCCATACATGCTCATAAGAGCGGCGCCCGGAAAGTCTTGCTGCTTGAAAGGGAGGAGGAGCTGGGAGGCATTCTCAAGCAGTGCATCCATAACGGCTTTGGCCTGGAGCAGTTCAAGCAGGACTACACCGGGCCAGAGTATGCCGAGCGTCTTGTCAAAGAGTTGGAGAAGACTGGCGTGCAATGTTTTCTGAATACGCTGGTAACCGACCTCTCGTCAGATAGGGTCATAACGGCGCTCAGCCCCGAGCATGGGGCGCTTGAGATCAGGGCCAGAAGCATAATCTTGGCCATGGGGTGTCGTGAACGTACCAGGCCCAGCATCGGCATTCCCGGGACACGCCCGGCTGGCATATTTACCGCCGGGGTGGCGCAAAGGTTCGTCAATATCGACGGTTACCTTCCGGGCAAAAGGATAGTCATCCTGGGCTCCGGCGACATTGGTCTCATTATGGCCAGAAGACTCACGTTGGAGGGGGCCAGGGTCATCGGGGTATATGAGATAATGAGCTACCCGGGTGGCCTGAAGAGGAACATCGTGCAGTGCCTCAACGATTTCGAAATACCGCTCCACCTCTCCCACACGGTGGCGGAAATAAGAGGCAGAGAACGGGTGGAGGGCGTTGTCATCTCGAAGGTTGACAGCAACCTACGTCCCGTGGAAGGGAGCCAGAGGTCAATTGAATGCGACGCATTGCTGCTATCAGTGGGATTGATTCCGGAAAACGAGCTCTCGAAGAAGGCCGGGGTAGAGCTCAGTGGCACTACCAAAGGCCCCGTCACAACAGAGACTATGGAGACCTCTGCGCCTGGGATATTTACCTGTGGCAACGTCTCCACAGTGTTCGATCTTGTTGACTATGTTGCGCAGACGGGGGCCGTTGCCGGCACCTGCGCTGCGCGGCATGCATTGGGTCAGGTGAGCAAAAGCAAAAAATCTGTGGACATCGTAGCCGGTGAGAACGTAAGACTGCTATTTCCCCAGCGCTACGGTTTTCAGGATGACCTGGTCCTGTTCATCCGTGCTGCTGAGCCCGTGGAAAAACCCGTGACCATAGAGATAACGCCGCCTGGCTCAAAGATCAATAGATTGTACGCTCGACCTAATGAGATGCTGAGAGTGAAAATCGCGAAAGGCAAACTTGCTGAGATTAGACAGCCCATCAGAGTCAGCATAAGAGAGAAATAGCATGGCTGTCGAGAAAAGACACTTTGTCTGCGTTGTCTGTCCTGTCGGATGTGAGATCGATGTGGTCCACGATGGCAGCAAAATCATTTCCATGGAAGGGAATAGATGCGAAAAATCTGTGGAATTCGTGAGCCAGGAACTGATTGAGCCCATGCGTGTATTGACCACTACCGTCCGAATCCAGGGATCGAAGTGGCCGGTCATCCCCGTACGCACCGATAAGGCAGTTCCAAAACGACTATTCCCGCGCATAATGAAACGGCTGAGACGTATCAAGTTGCAGGCTCCGGTGGACATGCTGGATGTGGTGGTGAAGGATGTTCTGCGCACAGGGGCGCATATCATAGCTACCAGAACTATGCAGAGAGAATAGGAGACTTGCCTCTGGCTTCAATCCTCGGAGATTTCAACCCACAGAGTCTTGCGGGTCTGACTTCATAATCATCGAAGATGGTCGTCAATCGCTAGTTGGCAGTGAAGCGGGCAAAACGATTGACAGTGCGCGGGGGGTGATATAGGATAGGTCAGAATTTCAATGAAATCGAGCCGTTGTGAAATGCCTCATGGCAAGGTTTGAGGTGGGGCGAAATGGCCAAGTACATAATTGCCCATGATGTGGGCACCAGCGGCAATAAGGCGGTGCTGGTGGATACCGAAGGGCGTGTCCACGGCAAGTGCTTCGAGCCTTACAAAACTTATTATCCCAGCCCGGGCTGTGTGGAGCAGGAGCCTGCGGATTGGTGGCGGGCGGTTTCGAAGACTACCAAGCTTCTCCTTGAACGCACAGGCGTGTCGCCCAGTGATGTGCTTTGTATTACCTATGCTGCACAGTTGCTGGGCCTGGTGCCAATGGATTCCAGGAGTGGCCCATTGCGGCGGGCCATAATCTGGAATGATTGCCGGGCCGGAGAACAGGCCCAACGATTGATGAGGAAATTCCTGGGCCCTCGTGTTTTCGCCCTGATTGCCGGCACTGCGCTGTGTGGCAAGGACGGCATCCCCAAGTTATTGTGGCTGAAAAGTGAGGAGCCGGATACCTACAGCAAAATGTCCTGCTTTCTCGATGTTGGTGGTTATCTCTTTTACCGGAGCGCCGGTAAGATGGTCATGGACTGGACAGGAGCTTCGGTGTTCGGGCTTGACCTGAAGAAGAAAACCTGGATGGAGGGCATATTTCGTTATATCGGGCTTGACACTCACAAGTTTCCTCCCCTGGTAAGGCCGATCGACAAAGTCGGCGAGTTGACCCGTGAAGCCGCCGATGAGTGCGGACTATTACAGGGAATGCCTGTTATTGCCGGGGCAGGTGATGCTCCATGTGCTGCCGTCGGGGCCGGTGCCGTTGGCGAGGGCGACGGACACGTCTATCTTGGCACATCCGGCTGGGTGGGTGTGGTGACGAAGCGCACGCCCCGGGGCAAGTGCGGCGCAGCAACCATTCAGTCGGCAGACCCTGATAAAACGTTTCTGTTTGCCGAAACGGAGGCGGCTGGAGCTTGTATCCAGTGGATTGCCGACCAGTTCTACAAGGCAGAAAAAGACAGCCCTGATGTACACAATGTCTACGCCCTCATGGATAATGAAGTTGCCAGGATTGCACCCGGATCTAACTATCTGCTGTTTACCCCCTGGATCTACGGCGAGAGGGCGCCTGTGGATGATTGCTACGTACGCGCCACCTTTCTCAATCTGAGTGCTGAGCATACCCGGGAGGACATGCTGCGGGCGGTTTATGAGGGCGTGGGCTATAATATCAGGTGGATTGTGGACATCGTAGAAAGAGAGTTCAAGTTCTCCCTCCCGCATCTCAGGGTCATAGGTGGTGGGGCCAAGGGCAAGCCCTGGATGCAGATTCTGGCCGACATAACTCACAGAAAGATCGAGACTGTCTGCGACCCGCAGGAGGCTGGAGCGGTTGGGGCGGCACTGGTGGCAGCGGTGGGATTGGGCGTATATCCGGATTTTGAATCGCTGAGAAAAGTGGTCAAAGTTGACAGCGTTTATGAACCGCAGACAGGAAATGCTGAAATTTACGATTTACTGTATCACCATTACCAGCAGATTTACCGTAACCTGCGAGGTTTTTATAGAAAGTTAAACAAAGCACGGCTCGAGACATGCGACGTTATATTATAAGGAGGTGTTTAGATGGAAATGCAGGACATTCTTGGACTTCCCATAGCTTTGCCGGATGGTGTGGACTATGATGACTATGTCATTGGCACATATTTGGTCTCTTATTCGGCAGCGCTTCCCATTCCCGTGATAGCTCCCATGCTGGCAGTGGAACAGAGCACAGGCACCTGGGTGCCGGTACCCGGTGAGACCCCGGAGGTTCGCTGCCGGCACATTGCCAAGATAATCGGGGTCTATGAGGTGCCCGACTATGAGTTTGCCGTGCCTCCCGATTTGCAAACGAGGCAGTGGCTTGTGCAGATAGCCTACCCGGAGGTCAACATCGGCGAGCAGATACCAATGCTGCTGACCACGGTGGTGGGTAATATCTCCATGGGGGGTGACATCAAGGTGGTGGATATACGGCTTCCGAAGAAGCACGTAGCCGGCTTCAAGGGACCTAAATTCGGCATCGAGGGAATAAGAAAGATCCTGGGGGTGAAGAAGCGCCCCCTGCTCAACAATATGATTAAGCCTTGCACTGGCTATCGCCTGAAGGTTGGGGCGGAATTGTTCAGAAAGGCGGCACTGGGTGGGTGCGACATCATCAAGGATGATGAATTGATAGCAGATGCTTCCTTCAATTCGGTGCTGGGGCGAGTCAAACGCTATATGCAGATTGAGAAACAGGTGTATGAGGAGAAGGGGGAACATACCCTCTACACCGTGAATATAACCGATAAGATCCCCAAGGTCTTCGAGAATGCCAGGCGTGCTGTGGAGTTGGGGTGCAATGCACTGATGATAAACTATCTGGCCGTCGGTTTTCCCGTGATGCAGGCGCTGGCTGACGATCCCAGTATCAATGTTCCCATCCTTGCCCACATGGATGTCGCCGGTGCCCTGTATATGTCACCATGGCATGGCCTAAGCTCTCATCTTGTCCTGGGGAAGCTGCCGCGCCTCGCCGGTGCTGACATCGTCGTTATTCCCGCCCCTTACGGGAAAGCACCGGTTATAGATTACAAGTTCCGAAATGTGGCCAGAAACCTGACATTCCCCCTGTATCATCTCAAACCGACTTTCCCCATGGCCTCGGGAGGCATCACGCCATCCATGGTACCAACGGTGATGGCAGCCCTGGGCAATGACATCGTCATTGGCTCTGGTGGTGGTATCCACGCACATCCCAAAGGGCCAGTCGCCGGTGGCAAGGCATTCCGTCAGGCAATAGATGCCACTATGAAGGGTATAGCTTTGTCAGAGTATGCCAGAGACCACCAGGAGCTGGCAATTGCGCTTAAGGAATGGGCAGACCCCTTCAGCAGGGGCATCACGTTTTAGATTTCAGAAAGGAGGAAGAGAATGTCCAGGGTAACAGTTCTGGGTGGTGGTGGTGCTGTGGGGAGCATAGCCACAAAGACACTGGCATCCAGTGGTGTATTTTCTGACATAGTGGTTGCCGACATCAATATGGCAGCAGCCAGCAAGGTGGTTAAGGAGGCTAAGGGAGCCAACCTTACTGCTGTCACGTTCGATGCCGAAAGTCCGGAGAGCATCCGAAAGGCAATTACTGGCTCAGGGGTTGTTCTCAACTGCGTGGGGCCTTTTTACAAGTATGGCCCCATCATAATAAAGGCGGTGGTAGAGGCCGGCATGAACTATGTTGACGTGTGCGATGATTTTGATGCTACTGAGGCGCTTCTTGCCATGGATGAAAAGGCGAAGAAGGCCGGGGTTTCGGCGCTTATCGGGATGGGCAGCTCTCCCGGAGTGGCGAACGTGCTGGTGAGGTTCTGCGCCGATTCTCTATTGGACAAGGTGGAGGCGGTGGATATATATCATGCCCATGGGGGCGAGAAAGTGGAGGGGGCAGCGGTGGTGAAGCATAGAATTCATTCCATGAAAATGGACATACCAATGTTCCTCAATGGTCAATTTACAGCTGTTAGGCTCTTTGAGGATAGCGGAAGAGCGCTGGAGGAGGAGACCGAGTTTCAGAATGTCGGCACCTACAGAGTCTATGCTTATCCTCATCCAGAGACGATAACTCTGCCCCACTATCTGCAGGGTGTCAAACGGGTGACTAATCTCGGACTGGTGCTGCCGCCGGCGTATGCTGAGTTGATTAAGGGGATGGTGAAGCTGGGAATCACGGACGAAGAACCGATGGAAGTCCAGGGGCAAAAGGTTATTCCCCTGGAATTTGCCGTCGCCTTCATACTGGCTCAGAGAGAAAGACTCACGAATGAGGCGGGCATTACCGAGCCAATGGGCTGCTTGAAGATTGTGGTGAAGGGTTATAAGAATGGTGACAAGAACACCTATATTTTCTCGATGTCTTCAAGGGGGCAGGGTATGGGCGAAGGGACAGGTATCCCCGCAGCGATAGGCGCCATAATCATGGCTACCGGGAAGATTAAAGAGAAGGGTGTCCTCCCGCCCGAGGCCTGTGTTAATCCTATGGATTTGCTTGAGCTCGCCAAGACGTCAGTGCAAGCCGCTGGCGGCAAGGGTTTTCCCATTACAATCGCGCATATCGATAAGGACGGTAAGTCTCAAACGCTGAATTTGTTCGGATAGGGATGGAGCAAGTAGTCACCGCATACAAAAGCTATAGATATAGATGGGTCGTTCTGGCCGTCTACATGTACGTATCGGCGCTTACTCAGCTATACTGGCTGAACTTCGCAGCCATCGAAACATTTGTAGAAGAGCGTTTCAGCATACCGGCAAGCAGCGTCATGTGGTTCACACTCGTTTTTCCTTTAGTACAAGTTGTGTTGTCCATGCCTGCCGGCATGGTCATCGATAGGAAAGGATTCAAATATGGTGTCGGCATAGGTGCGGTCTTTACAGGCATATTTGCCATGGTTCGCCTGGTGAATACTGACTCACTCACCATTCTTCTGATATCACAGATAGGAATTGCCATAGGACAGCCTTTTGTGCTGAATGGCGTTACCAAGCTTGTTATGACCTGGTTTCCCCAGAAAGAAGAGGCGACTGCGGTGGGGTTGGGCTCCCTGGCGCTGTTAGTCGGTATGATGGTGGGGTTAGGAGCGACACCGGCACTTGTGCAGTTCCTGGGATTCGAGACCATGCTCCTGATATACGGCGTCCTGGGCGTTCTGGGTATCTTATTATTCTTCTGGCTGGTGAGACCTCACCCGCCAACCCCTGCTAGAGAAGTAGAAGCTCAGCAGGAAATCACGGGCTGGCAGGGTATCAAACACATTCTAAAGATGAGGGATTTCGTGATTCTCGGCTTCATAGCCCTGATAGGTATCGGAGTCTTCAACGGGCTGGCTACGTGGCTGGAGAAGATACTGAACGAACTCCATCAGATTGCCATGACTGATGCCGGCATCATCGCCGCAATACTAATTCTCAGCGGCATAATCGGCTGCATCGTCATCCCGATGGTTTCGGACAAGATAATGAAGAGGAAGCCGTTTCTGCTGCTGGCATCTGCAGTCGGGACTGTGTCTATCATCGCATTGATGATGGCCAAAGGTTATGCCGCAAACATGGTCAATGGCATATTCCTGGGATTTTTCCTGATTTCCGCACTGCCCATAATGCTGACGATGTCTGCTGAGATTACCGGCGCCAGGTTCGCCGGTATCTCCGTTGGTTATCTGCAGCTCCTGGGCAACGCTGCTGCCGTAGCCATCGTTCCCATAATGGAATCCATGCGTAACACGACGGGGCAATTCATCTGGCCACTGGCATTTATCGCGGGACTGTTGGGCGCATCTTTCATACTGGCGTTGGTGATAAGGGAACCTGCCAGGAGCCAGAAGGGCTAAGGCTATCCCGCGCGTTTTTCGGCAGTTTTCCGCAAGTTTTCCCGAAGGACTGCACTATTAGTTGGTTTTTTGTTCCCCGACGGCCCTCAGACAAGGACTTATGCTTTGAGAATGTCTTTATGTCTCAGGGCGCGTTCCAGTGAGGGCTGCATCTTCATGTCCTGGAACTCTTTGATGGCGAAATCCAAATGCTCGAGAGCCTCCTTCTTCTCATCCGGGTAATGCTCCAGCAGTAACTCGGCGAGCTGCAGACGGGTGAGCGCCAGCTCCGGGCGGAATTCCATGTCGGTGCAGTCCTTGATGGCCTTCTGATAGTATTTGCGGGCTTCTTCATATCTGCCAAGTAGCGCGGCTGCCCCGCCCATGTGGCGGCCTGTGCATGTGGTGAGCCACAAACCAGTCGTTCGACTCTTGCCGCCGCCCAGTCGGCGAAGGAGCAGTTCAGCTGCCTGGAGGTGTCCTGCCAACACCGCGGCTTCCAGCGATATGATGTCTTGGGACAGGGAGGTTTCATCCTCGACCGAGCCGATACTGGGGCGTGCGACGACCAGCCTGTCCAACATCTCCTTTACCTCGGCATATCGGCCCAGGTGTGCCAGGGAAAAGAGAATTAGCATCTCGGTGGCTATACTCTGGGGTAGGTCTCGCGAGCCCCGAAGCAGGGACTCGAGGGCTCGACCAGCGTCTCCGAGATGCACCCGAGCTGGTATCATCCAAGTTGCCCACCACGCTGCGAACTGGGTGATGTCCGCTTCCTGAGCATGGGCCAACATGCGGCGGCGGATTGCCACCGCCTCCTCAAGGCGCCCGTCGCAGATGGCAAGGATAGCGTCATTCAACATTGACAGGATAAGCAGATTCGGTTGTCCGCTGCGCTCAGCCAGTGTCCGCATTTCACTCATGATGTCTTCAGTGTGGCGACGTCGGCCAAATTGCAGGAAAGTGTGTGCCGTGAACCACAGCATCCAGCCGAGTAGGTGTAAGTTGACGCCGTGCCGGGGTTGTCGCGCAAGCTCCTCGGCCAGGCGCAGCCGCTCCTCCTCATGCTGTGGTGCTGTTACGCCGAGTAGCCAGGACCCGGCTGTAAGCCAGTATGTGTCTAGGTCTCCCAGATGACGGGCCAACTCCAGGGCTCGGCTGATGAGAGCGACCCCTTCTCGCGAGGGGCTAACTCCAGACAGCTTCACACTGCTCAGCATAACGTCTGCCCAAGCACGCGCCACTGTATCAGGCTTAGCGTAGCGGTCACCTCGAGCGGCCCACTGTGCCGCCTCGGGAAACCTCATCAATATGGGTCCATACACTGCTAGCCCCTTATTCGCGAGCATGCAGGCCCGGGAGGCCCGCGTGTTGTCAGCCATAGCTTCAGCCAGAGACAGCGCCCGGAGTGCCTCAGTGTTGACCACGCGTTGATGCTCACCCGCGAGGACCAAGGCATCGCCCAGAGCCAGCAGCAGGTCACATCGCTTGGCCTTGTCCTCCGGGTCCAGCACCTCTTGAATCTTGAGCGCCTGCTCCAGCAGGCGTACGGCCTCTCCATAGGCGTATACATCCGTGGCTCTTTTGGCTGCCATCTCTGCGTAAGACACGGCTTTGTCAAGGTCGGCCGGGTCGGTGGAATGAGAGAAATGCTCTGCCAGCTCAGCGGCGTGCTCGTTGAGGCGTTTGGCGTACAAGGTCTCCAGAGTGTGTGCTACCTGCCGGTGCAGCCTCAAACGTTGCGGGGCAATCATCTCCTCATATAGCGTTTGGCGGAAGAAGGCATGAGTGAAACGGTAGCGTATCAGGCCCCGCTGGGAGCGCTCCTCCAATATCGACAGTCGCACAGCCTCCTTGAGGCCGCTCACAAAGACGTCTTCATTGATGCCAGCCACGGCTTTGAGAGCCTCAAGGGCGAACTCCCGTCCTATAACGGAGGCCACAGAAAGGAGTTGATTACACTCGGGAGTTAGCAGAGATAGTCTCTTGCCGATGACATCTCGTAACCCTTCGGGAATACTCATCTCCACCGGCGTATCCTTTGTTGGCCACCACTGTCCCTCTCTTCGGGTAACGAGCCCTTCCTCGGCGAGGTAACGGACTACCTCCTGCACGAAAAGGGGATTCCCTTCCGTCTGGCGGTGTACCGTCTCGGCCAGTCCCCAGGGGACACTCTCCCTCGTAATGCTTTCCATCATCCGCCGCACCCCATCCGCATTGAGCCCGCGCAGCTGGACGCGGCCGTAGGTAGACACACGCCTCAGCTCCGCCAGCGCCGCTGACAAGGGATGGCTGCGGTCCACCTCAACATCGCGGTATGTACCAACTATCAACAGCCTGGCGCCAGCCAGATTACGCGAAACGTGTGTCAGCATCTCCAGTGTGCCCTTATCGGCATCGTGCAGGTCTTCCAGAACAACCAGCATAGGCTGGACATTGGCGGCGTTGCTTAGAAACTCACTGACCCCCTGCAGCAGCCGATATCTCTCCTCTTCGGGGTCCTTCTGGGGTCGGGATCTTATCTTGAGCCTTTCCCTTATCTCGGAGACGATGCGGGCCACATCGGCAGCACCGCTTCCCAGCTCTTCCCGTAGGTCCTTAGGGTCGCGGCTAAGTACATAGGAGCGCAGCGCCTCCACGAAGGCCAGATAGGGCAACGACAGTGAGCCTGCCTCATAGCAGTGACCGACCAGCGTCCGCCCGCCGCGCAGAGTCACATAGGTTGATAATTGCTCACACAAGGCGGTCTTGCCGATTCCGGGTTCCCCTGTCACCATCATCAGGGCACCCTGTCCCGATATAGCGCCATCAAAGGCCGACTGGAGCTGTTTCAACTCTGGCTCGCGGCCGACGAATACCCTTCGGTACAGGGGGTTTTCGGTTGGGGCTTCCTTCGACGGTTCCTTCTCTACCTTGCCTGCCTCGATTGCCTCCAGGGCCTGAAGGACAACTGCAGCCGATTCGGGACGTTTCTCAGGGTCTTTCTCCAGTAGTTGCAGAATGAGTGTCTCCAGGGCCGGGGGCAGGTCAACCCTGTGCCAGGTGGGTGACACCGGTGGGGTATTGATATGCTGACCGATGATAGCAATAGAGTCATCTCCCACAAAGGGTGGTCGGCCGGTCACCATCTCGTAGAGCATTGCTCCTAATGAATAGAGGTCGACTTTGGCCGTCACCTTACCACCCATTGCCTGCTCCGGTGGCATATAGGTCACCGTACCCACCATCATGCCAGGCTGCGTCAACCTGGAGAGGTCAACTGCTAAGGCCAGACCAAAATCACCTATCTTGGCGGTGCCATCGGCGCCCAGCCAGATATTGCCAGGTTTTATGTCGCGGTGGATGACCCCTTTGGAGTGGGCAAACTCCAGACCGCGGCAGACCGCCTTGGCAATATCAATGGCCTTGCCCACGGGTAGGTGGTGCTCAGGGGCTTGCTCAATAAGACTCTCGACATCACCACCGGGCATGACGGGAATAACGATGTAGGGCTGCCCTTGGTGCTCACCCATATCGTAGATAGCCACGATGTTGGGGTGATCCCCGAGTCGACCCATGGCTCGAGCTTCGCGACTGACACGGCTACGGGTAGCGTCATCCAGCTTCTCCGTCTTGATGAGGGCAAAAGCAACGTCACGGTCAAGGACTGTGTCATGGACAAGATAGACCTTCTTCTTGCCACCCTCACCAAGGAATTCCTTGACCTGGTACCGGTCATTGGCAAATGAGGTCGGCTCGCGTGAGGGTTGGAGGGTTTCAGGCGTTGCCTCAACTAGGGAATGGCCGCATGCATTGCAGAATTTACTCCGCGCGGGGTTCTTTTGCCCGCATTGGGGACATACTAGCTTCGACCTGAGTTCTGTACCGCATCCATTGCAGAATCTGACTCCCTTAGGGTTCTCATATCCACACTTCGAGCACTTCATCAGCACTGCCTTCCCCCGAGCTACAGTCTATGACCTGCGCGCAGACATGTCAAGTAGGTCGCCTGTGAGTCATTCCACCGCAATGAGTCACAAAACGCCAGAAT
>Ga0315553_10002233_pt1 | contig 15662 bp, 10 predicted proteins | sample SalMarSW160140MG_FD_203099 | JGI IMG/M metagenome (GOLD analysis project Ga0315553, IMG submission 203099) | Salt marsh sediment microbial communities from the Plum Island Ecosystem LTER, Massachusetts, United States - Salt Marsh Sediment SW1601-40 ... | reverse complement strand
CTCTACTCTGGCGTTCTGTCCGATGTTCTCGACAGCCTCGGCCACAAGGTGCATGCCATGTCGCCGCGCATTCGGCCGCTCGACGACGGCCTCGTCATGTTCGGCCGCGCCCGCACGGCGCTTTACGCCTCGACGTTCCATTTTGATCCTCGCACCAACCCCTACGACCTCGAAATCAAGCTCGTCGACAGCCTCGCGCCCGGCGAGGTTCCCGTCCTCGCCTGTCCGCCCGGCGACCGGATTACACCCTGGGGAGAGCTGCTGAGCACTGCCGCCAATGCCCGCGGGGCAGCGGGGGCGGTCACGGACGGGCTTGTGCGCGACGTGCGTCTGATCCGCCAGACGGCGTTTCCAGTGTTTGCCGGTGGTATCGGACCGCTCGACAGTAAGGGCCGCGGTGTGGCGGTGGCGCTTGACGTGCCTGTTGAGTGCGGCGGCGTTCCCGTGCGTTCCGGCGACTGGATCTTCGGCGCCGTCGACGGTGTCGTAGTGCTCCCGGTCGACATGGCAGAGGAAGCGGTCGCCCTGGCGCTCGACAAGGTCAAACGCGAGACGACGGTGCGCGAAGAGCTGTCGGCCGGCGAATCGTTGGCGACGGTGTTTGCGCGGCACCAGATTCTGTAGCCGACGTCGTTCACCGCCGGGGAAGTGTGATGACAGGATCACGAACACATCGGGCACGTGGTTCTGAGGGTTGGGGACCTGTCGATATGGACGGTCGCAGCTCGTGGCTGGACGCGGCGCAGCGCGGTTGACTCAGTTCAATTCGTTTGATCGAATTGAGCGGTACAAATCACAATCATTGATATACTAGACCGTTGGGGTGGGCGGCGATGAAGGCACGGATTGCGGTCGACAAGGATTTCACGATCGCTTTGATTGACGATCGCATCTACAGCGCGTTCCTTGAGCATCTCGGGCGTGGCATCTACGGCGGCATCTTCGAGCCTGGCCACAAGACCGCTGACGCCGACGGCTTTCGCGGCGACGTGCTCGACCTCGTTCGCGACCTCAACGTGCCGCTCGTTCGCTATCCCGGCGGCAACTTTGTCTCCAACTACGACTGGGAGGACGGCATCGGGCCGCGCGAGAAGCGCCCCGCCCGCCTCGACCTGGCTTGGCGCACCACCGAGACCAACGAGATCGGCACCGACGAGTTCATCCGTTGGTGCCGCAAGGCGAAGACCGAGCCGATGCTGGCGGTGAACCTCGGCACCAAGGGTTTCACCGAGGCACTGGCGATGCTGGAGTACTGCAACCACCCCGGCGGCTCGTACTGGAGCGACCTGCGTAAGAAGAACGGATCGAAGGACCCTTACGGTGTCAAGGTCTGGTGCCTGGGTAACGAGATGGATGGGCCGTGGCAGATGAACCACCGCACCGCCTATGAATACGGCCGCATCGCCAACGAGGTCGGCCGCGGCATGAAGGTGTTCGACCCGTCGCTGCAGCTCGTCGCCTGCGGCTCTTCGCACATGAACATGCCGACCTACCCGTCATGGGAGGCCGAGGTGCTCGACGAGTGCTACGACAACGTCGACTTCATTTCATTGCACACCTATTGGCAGAACTACGAGAAGGACACGCTGAACTTCCTCGCCAAGACAGAACTGCTCGACCGCTACATTCACACCGTCGGCGGCATCATCGACTACGTGAAGGCGAAGAAGCGCTCCAAGCACGACATCTACATCTCATTCGACGAGTGGAATGTTTGGTACCACAGCCGCGCCCAGGACGGCAGCGCCGACGACGGCAAAGGCGTCGACTGGCAGAAGGCACCGCCGATCCTAGAGGACGTCTACAACTTCGAGGACGTGCTGCTCGTCGGCTGCGCGCTCAACACGTTCATTCGTCGCGCTGACCGCGTCAAAGTCGCCTGCATAGCGCAACTTGTGAACGTCATCGCCCCGATCATGACCGAGACCGGCGGCCCGGCGTGGAAACAGACGACCTACTGGCCGCTCTACTACGCCTCCCTCTACGGGCGTGGCGAGGCGCTGGCGGTCGCCGTCGACGTGCGGACCTACGACACGAGCGTCGCCGACGACGTGCCGTATCTTGACGTTGCGGCCGTCAGGAACGTCGATGACAAGACCCTGACGTTCTTCATCGTTAACCGTCATCCGGACGAAGCGATGACGCTTGACGTCGCCTTGGCCGGGTTCAAGCCGAATGCGGTGAGCGATCACATGACCATCGCCCATTCCGACCTCAACGCTGCGAACACCGCCAAGGCGCCGAACCGGGTCACACCAAAGAAGGGCAAGGGTGTCGGGCTACGGGACGGCGCGATCAAAGGCAGGCTTCCTCCCCGGTCCTGGCACATGATCAGAGTATCGATCTAGGACCGACTCCCGGTGTCTGGCCGGACGGTCGCGGCAACGATCGATCCGGCCCGGACCAAACAATCGGAGTTCGTGATATATATCATGCGATTGGTTGACCGTGTTCGAAGCGAGATGTATCGTTAACAGACAAAAAGTGGCTCAGCCACGCACAACAGGGAGGAGGAAATCGGATGCGTAAGCTGCAAACGCTCGCGCTTGCGTTGGGTGTCTTGACGCTCGGCGTGCAAGCATATGCGGCGGAAGAGTATCTCGCGGGCATCCCCCGCAACGAGATTCTCATCGCCGAGAACCCGCAAGGCAGAGTCGCCAACCCATCGTGGTTCAACAGATGGGTGCCGAATCACGGTGGCTCGTCCACCGGTCTGCAGCAGTTGGCGTTGGATACACTGTGGTACATCGATCCCGATGCCGGCATTGATGGCGTTTGGGAAAACGCGCTCGCCTCCGAACCACCGATCTACAACGACGATTTCACCGAGATGACGGTGAAGCTGCGGGACGGCATCTATTGGAGCGACGGCGTGGAGTTCACTTCCGACGACGTTGTTTACACCGTCCAAGCACAGATGGAACACCCGGGCATGACATGGGGCTCAGCGTTCCTGGGAAGCGTTGACAGCATTGAGGCCCCCGACAAGTACACCGTGGTGTTCAAGCTGAAGCGGCCGAATTCGCGTTTTCACGCGACGTTCACCGTGCGTTGGGGCGCATGCTGGATCATACCGAAGCACGTATTCGAAAAGGCGGAGGATCCAAGCACGTTCGATTTCAATCCGCCGATCAGCTTGGGCCCGTACGTGCTGAAAAGCTTCGACCCAAATGGCGAGTGGTACATTTGGGAGAAGCGCGACGACTGGCAGCGCACGACGCTCGCCCGCTTCGGAGAGCCCGGACCGAAATACGTCGCCTACATCGATCCCGGCCCGCCGGACAAGCGCGTGATCTTGCAGCAGAACCACCAGCTCGACATTATCCACGACACTTCGCCTGAAGGGGCCATCTCCCTCGTGAAGTCGTCGCCGACGTCGCGCGGCTGGTTCAAGGGCTTTCCTATCGCACACCCCGATCCGACCCTGATTGCGGTCCTGTTGAACAATCAGGTTGACATGTTCAAGGATCGCGATGTGCGTTGGGCTCTGGCGCTGCTGATAGATATCAAAGCCGTCGACATGGCGTCCTATCGCGGGGCGGCGACGATATCGGCCATCGGCGTGCCGCCGACCGGTCTCTATCCTGGGTACTACTTCGACCCGCTTCAAGACTGGTTGAAGGACTTCGAGATCGACACCGGAAAGTCGACGTACAAGCCCTACGATCCAACCGTCGGGCAGCAGATCGCCGACATGCTGCGTCCTTCGATGGGCGACCAGATTCCGTCCGACCCGAACGCGATCGCGGCAGCGTTTGGCTACGGTTGGTGGAAGCCGAACCCGCAGGTGGCGACCGAGCTGCTGGAGCGCGCCGGCTACACCAAGCAGGGCGATCAGTGGATGAAGCCGGACGGGACGCCGTTCTCGATCACCATCCTGGTCGAGGGCGATCCGCGTCCGGTGACCACGCGTGCCGGCACCATGATCGCGCAGCAATGGCGCGACTTTGGCATCGACGCGAAGACGCAGGCATACCCGACCGACTTCTTCCCGCGGGTCGACTCGGGCGATTACGAAGCAACGATCGCCTGGGGTGTCGAGACCTGGGGCGGTCACCCGGACCTGTCATACTTCCTCGACTCCTGGCATTCGGAGTTCCTGAAGCCGCCCGGAGAAATCCAACCGCCGCGTAACCGCCAGCGGTGGAAGAACGCGGAGCTGGACAGCGTCATCGAGCAGATTCGCTCCATCGGGTTCGATGATCCGAAGGGTATCGATCTGGGCCAGCAGTACATCAAACTCGGCGTAGAGGAGATGCCCAATATCCCGCTCATGTCCTACAATGTGTTCACCGTGATGGACGAGACGTACTGGACGGGCTACCCGAGCGCCGAGGATGATCCCTACACGGACCCCGTTCCGAACTGGTCCAACAGCAGATACATGATGGTCAAGCTCAAGCCGACCGGTGCAACGGCGCAATGAAGTTGACCTGACGCAAGATGCGAGGCGGCCCGTCTGGGCCGCCTCGCAACGTATCATTTGGCCGACATTGAGCCACTGCGATGCGCGCCTACGGCATCTATATCCTAAGACGTTTTGGACAGTTCGTTCTCGTTGTGTTTATCGGCATAAACGTTGCGTTCTTGATCACCCACGCTACCCCGATCGATCCCGTGGAGCAGGCGATCGCATCCGCAACCCAGTTCGCCTATTCCGAACCGCAGGCCGTGGAAATCCTACGGCAGTCTCTGCGCGAACTCTACGGCGTCGAGGGAACGCTGTGGCAACAATACGTACGCTTCTGGACGCGGCTGGCCGTGGGGGACTTCGGCCCTTCGCTTTCGGCGTTTCCCGCTCCTGTCTCTGCGCTCATCGGCCGGGCGTTGCCTTGGACGATAGGGCTGCTGACAACTTCCACCCTCATTTCCTGGGTGCTCGGCAACTTCCTCGGCGGCCTTGCCGGCTACTACCGGGAGAACCGCATCTTGAAGGCGATCGGAATCGTAGCCACCGGCCTTCAGCCCATACCGAGCTACATCATGTCCCTGCTCGTCCTCATCATGTTCGGCTTCGTGTGGCCGATCCTGCCTATCAGCGGCGGGTTCCAGATGAACATCAACACCGAGTTCAGCTTCGCTTTGGTCCGCAGCGTCGTGGAGCACTCTATCCTGCCGGTTCTGTCACTGGTCCTGATCACGATCGGCGTGTGGTTCATCGGGATGCGCTCGCTCGTGTCCAATATCGTCACCGAGGACTACGTCCTCTACGCCGAGCTTGCCGGCGTCAACCGGCACCGAATTCTTACATCCTACATCATGCGGAACGCCATGGCGCCGCAGCTCACCGGCCTCACCCTGTCACTCGGCGCGATCTTCAATGGCGCGATCATCACAGAGTTCGTTTTCGGTTATCCGGGCGTGGGTACCCTGCTCGTGCGCGCCGTTGGCACTGGTGATTATAGCCTGGTGCTTGGTATCACCTCGGTCTCGATCATTGCGGTCGCCACAGGCGTCTTTATTATCGATCTGGTCTACCCTCTGATCGATCCTCGCGTGAAGCTTACGTAATCCCATGCTGAGCACCCTCCGCGACCTCTTTCGCTACAACCGTGAATTCGCCATCGGAGCGTCTCTCGTTCTGGTAATTGTCGCGCTGTCGGTCGCTTCTTTCTTCTCCCCCTATCCGGCAATTCGCAGCTACGTCGTGCCGCCGGACATCCCGCCGTCTTGGGCCTATCCGCTGGGCACCAATTCGCGTGGACAGGACGTGTTCTGGCAATTGTCCGCGGCAATGCGCAATAGCCTACTCTTCGGAATATCGGTCGCCTTCATCAGCCGGATCATATCGCTCGCGGTGGGTTTGACCTCCGGCTATCTCGGGGGATTCGCCGACCGCGTGCTCATGTCGATCAACGACTCGTTTGTGGTCATACCGCTCTTCCCGATCCTGTTGCTCTTCTTCTTCCTGATGCGCGACCACATGTCGTGGCCGCTGCTGGCGCTGGCCATGGCCTCACTCGGTTGGCCCTACGACGCCCGCCTCATTCGCTCGATAGCACTCAGTTTGAGGACGCGAGAGTTCACCACGCAGAGTGTCTTCTCAGGGATGAGCACACGGAAGATACTCGTCGAGGAACATCTCCCCTACGTGCTCCCGATTGTCTTCGCGACAACGATGAACAACATCAACTGGTCGATCGGTCTCGAGGTGACGCTGTCGGTGATCGGCTTCACCAACATCGAGACCCCCACGATCGGCACGATGATCTACTGGGCGAACCAGCACACGGCGATGGTGGCCGGCGTCTGGTGGTGGGTTTTGGCCCCGGTTGCGACCGTCGTGATGACCTTCATCGGGCTCTTCCTGCTCGCCGTATCGATGAACGAGTACATCGACCCGAGAAGTCGGCTCGCGCGAATGGGAGCTTGAGGTTCGGTGGACGTAGCGCTGTCGGTCGAGAATCTCCGCGCCTACTATTTGATGGACTATTTCGGCATCAAGCGGGAGGTGCGCGCCGTCGACGACATCTCGCTGGTCGTCAACCGCAACGAAGTCTACGGCCTGGCCGGCGAGTCGAGCTGCGGCAAGACCACGTTTCTCAAGGCTATCGCGGCCGCCACGCGGCCGCCGCTCGAGGTCGTCGGCGGGTCAACCAGATACAGCTTTCTCGACCGCGACATCTACGCGCTGAGCCCAGAGGAGTTGTCAGAGATCCGCTGGAAGCACCTTTCCTACGTCACTCAGGGTTCAATGAATATTCTCAACCCGGTGCGCCGTGTCCGGCACTCATTCGTTGACTTCGCGTTCCGCCATCTGGGCTTGCCGAGGAGTGAGTTCTTCGGCGCGGTCGAGCAACACCTCCGTCGATTGAATCTTGTGCCCACCGTCTTGAACGCGTATCCACACGAGCTCTCGGGCGGCATGCGTCAGCGTGTCACCATCGCCCTCGCCACCATCTGCCGTCCCGAATTCATCATCGCCGACGAGCCGACAACTGCCCTCGACGTGGTTGTGCAGAAAGACGTGCTTGCCATGATCCGCGAGGCGCAACAACAGATCGGCTCGTCGATGCTGTTCGTGACGCATGACATGGCCGTGCACGCCAACATAACTGACCGCCTCGGCATTATGTATGCCGGCCACGTCGTCGAAGAAGCGCCGACGGCGCAAATCTTCCACGAACCGAGGCACCCCTACACCGAGCACCTGGTCGCCAGCCTGCCACGAATCGGCGATCGAACGCAAAGGACCGCGCTGCCGGGCGCACCTCCGAGCCTAGCCGATCCGCCGTCAGGATGTCGGTTTCATCCTCGCTGTCCGCTGGCCATGGACATTTGCCGCGAGGCCAATCCGAGCCTCACCGTCCTATCCGCCAACCACCGCGTGGCCTGCTACGCGGTTAGCCCGCACGTCAAACCGGCCACCGTGATCCCGGTGACCAGCGACTCGACGACGGAATCGGCTGGGCTTGTCGAATGACCGATCTGCTTGCGGTTGAGCACGTCACCAGGATTTTCGCTTTGGGGGGCTTGTTTGCCCGCGGTCACTTTGCCGCCGTCGATGACGTCAGCCTGTCGCTATCGAAGGATCGCCCGGAGATATTCGCGATCATCGGCGAATCGGGCAGCGGCAAGACCACCCTTGCCCGCATGATCCTCAACATCCTGGCTCCAAGCAGCGGGACCATCAACTTCCGCGGCGTGCCGCTCTCCCGCATCCACGGCCGCCGAAGGCAATTAGAGTTCATGAAAGAGGTGCAGCCAATCTTCCAGAATCCCTATGAGGCATTCAACCCGCTGAAGCGCGTCGATCGCTACCTGTTCTCCTCTGCGGCCCAATTGGCCGGTGCCCGCTCATCGGAAGCGCGTGAAGCAGCGACCGACACGGCGCTTCGCAAGGTTGGCCTCTCACTCGACGAAGTGAAGGGACGGTTTCCCCACGAACTGTCGGGCGGCCAGCTGCAGCGTGCGGCGATCGCCCGCGCCCTCATCCCCTCGCCTTCTCTGCTAGTCGCGGACGAACCGGTCTCCATGGTTGACGCTTCCCTGCGCATGTCGATCGTCAACCTGTTCAAGACCCTGCGCGATGACCTCAAAGTGTGCATCATCTACATCACCCATGACCTTGCCACGGCTTACTACATCAGCGATCGCGTCATGATCATGCAAAAGGGCAGGGTCGTTGAAACCGGGCCGGCGCAGCAGATCCTCGCGAACCCACAGCACCCTTACACGATCTTGCTCAGGGAATCGGTGCTGTCGCCGGAGGACGTTGACGGCGACGGCCTGCGCCCTCACGCCGAAGCCAAGGAAGCTTCCATCGCCTGATTGGCCCTTCATCGGCCAACAGAGTGGAGACAAGTCCAGGTGCAAAAGCGAACGTAAGGGCTAGCCATTACCGAACGCGCGATGAAGCCGAATTTCCTCACCATCAACCCGGACGACGGCATCAACGTTCTGAAGGGCCTGGCCTCGCCGATACGGATTCGCATCCTCAAGCTGCTGCGCACTGAGGGCAAGCTCAACGTTAACGAAATAAGCCATGCGCTTGGCCTGCCGCAGTCGACTGTCGCTACCAACATCAAGACGCTCGAAGAAGCCGGTCTGATCGCCACCGACACCGTCAAAGCCAGAAAGGGTCACCAGAAGATCTGCTCGGCGCGCTTCGACGAGATCGTCGTTCGTTTCGAGGCCACCAAACCGGACACCGACACCAACCTCATCGAGGTCGAAATGCCGCTCGGGCTTTATACGAGTTGCGAAGTGAGCGCGCCGTGCGGCCTGTGTTCTACGACCGGGGTCATCGGCCTGCTCGACGTCCCGGATTTCTTTCTCGATCCCAATCGCGTTCAGGCCGCCCTGATTTGGTTTGGCCGCGGACATGTCGAATACAAGTTCCCCAACAACGCCAAGCTGCTCAATTCATCCGTCGAATGGCTAGAGTTCTCGATGGAGCTGTCGTCAGAGGTTCCCGGCACGAACTTGAACTGGCCATCGGACATCACGCTGTGGGTCAATGACGTCGCCATCGGCACGTGGACTTCGCCCGGGGACTATGGCGACAAACGTGGCGTCTATACGCCAGACTGGTGGAAACTCGAAGGCTCACAATACGGCAAGCTGAAGACCTGGCGGATCGGCAAATCGGGATCGTTTGTCGACGGCGTCCGTATCTCCGATGTGGGCATAGACGCCGTCGACCTGCCCAACCATCACTCCATTCGCATGCGCATCGGCATCGATTCGACAGCCGACCACCCCGGCGGCGTCAATATCTTCGGCAAGGGCTTCGGCAACTACGACCAAGACATCATCATGCGCCTGCATGTGATTGACGGCCGCGCTCGAAACAATCGACCAAGTGGCGGACAGCACGGACAAAACCCGGCAGCGTCGGCGCGCTCCGCCCGGGCATCGGGACAACGCCGGCGGGTTCGCATCGGTCGTCCGGTCACCTGATCCCGTGCCTTGGGACTTTTTGTCTGTGGCCCGCGTCCGGCAACAGGCGCCGGGATCTTTCACATTGGCACGCGCCGTGGGGACCCGTCAGGTCCAAGACGGCCTTGCGGTCGCCGAAAGTTTTTGGGCTCCTTCCGTTTGTCTGCTCAACATTTCAGCAACCGCATTGGCGTCGACTGGTTCGCTGAAGTGATAGCCCTGAATCTCGTCGCATTGATTGTCGCGCAGAAAGGCCAGTTGCTCGTCGTTTTCCACGCCCTCGGCAATGACCTTCATGTTTAGCTTCTGGCCGAGGGAGATGACGGCTGTCGCGATGCTCCGCTCGTTGGCGTCGTAGGGAAGGTCGCGCACGAAAGATTGGTCGATCTTGAGCCGGGCCACCGGAAAGCTCTTCAGCGCACTGAGGCTTGAATAGCCGGTTCCGAAATCGTCGATTGCGAAATGCACGCCCAACGCCTGCAGTTCGCGCATGGTTGCGATTGCGTGCGGGACGTCGTTCATCAGCATGCTCTCGGTCAGTTCGAGTTCCAGGTACTTCGGCTCGAGGTCGGTCTCGCGCAGCGTATCGGAGACTTTCTGAACCCAATCACGCTCCCTGAACTGACGCGCCGACACGTTCACACACACCGAGACGGGGGCCATCCCCGCATCCTGCCAGTTCTTGTTTTGGCGACACGCTTCATGCAGTACCCAATCGCCAAGCGTGATGATCAGACCGCTTTGCTCCGCCAACGGAATGAACTTCGACGGCGGGACCTCGCCAAGGATGGGATGGTGCCAGCGTAGCAGCGCTTCGACGGCGAAGATGTGGCTTGTATGGAGTTCGACCTGCGGCTGGTAGACGAGCGAGAACTCGTTGTTGGCCAGGGCACCCCGCAGGCCCTCCTGCAAGAGCCGCCGCTCGCGGGACGCCTCATTCATGCCTTTGGTGTAGAATTGGAAATTGTCGCGACCTTTCTCCTTCGCCTCGTACATCGCGACATCGGCGTTCAGCAGCAGTGTCTCGGCGTCCGCGCCGTCGCCGGGGTAGGTCGCGACGCCGAAGCTGGACGTGACCCGGAACATCTGGCCCTCGATAGGAACGGGTTCAGCTATCGCTGCGCGGATATCTTCTAAAACGACCGTCGTGGCTGCTGGACTCTCGACCTGATCGACCAGCAGTATAACGAACTCATCGCCGCCCAGCCGCGCCACTGTGTCCGAGGCGCGCACACGGTCGATCATGCGCTCCGCAACGACCTTGAGCAGCGTATCGCCAGCCCCGTGGCCCAGGCTGTCATTGACAAGCTTGAAATTGTCGAGGTCGATGAAGATCGCCGTGACGCGGCCGCCTGTCCGCTTGGCCTGTAGAATGGTCTGCGCGAGTCGGTCCATGAGCAGCACGCGGTTCGGCAGCCCGGTCAACGCATCATGGGTCGCCATCACGCGGATGCGCTCCTCAATGAGCTGGCGTTCGATCGCAATGCCCGCAATGTGGCCGGCGGCCTCGACGGCCTCCAACTCCTCTTTGGTCGGCAGGCGCGTCGTCTCGGAGTAGACCGTGAGCGCTCCGAGCGGCTTTCCGGCGGGTGAAATGATTGGAACCGACCAGCATGATCGATAGGCGTGCTCAGCAACGAGCTCGCGGTAATCTGCCCATTGCGGATCGTTCAGCATGTCGGCGACCATGACGGGTTTGCGTAGGTGGACTGCGGCGCCGCTCGACGGCGACTTGGGGCTAATGCGCATGCCGTCCATGGCCTTGACGAATGAGGCAGCGACATTCGGGCCTGCGCCGCGCCGCAACTGGGTGCCGTCGTTGTCGGCGAGCAGAATCGCGCTGCAGGTACCCGGAATCTGCATCTCGACAAACCGGACCAGATTGTCCAGCAAGGTCTCGAGCGGAGCGCCGACTGCGATGTTCTCCAGAATCCGTGCTTGACCACTGCGCAATAGGTCCGCCCGCCGACGATCGGAAATGTCGCGTGAGACGCCGGCCAGACCGACGATTTCGCCCTGATCGTTGCGCAGCGGTACCTTCGTCGTCAGAATCCAGGTTTTCTCGCCGTGGGCGCCGACGACGTATTCTTCTTTGTCGATCATCGGCTGCCCCGACCTGATGACCCGGCGCTCATCGGCAAAATACTGTTGGGCGGTTTCCGGCGGGCACAGTTCGAGGTCCGATTTGCCAATGAGCTCACCCGCCGACTGTTTGCCCATACGTCGCGCCGTCGCCTCATTGGCAATCACAAAACGACTTTCGACATCCTTGATCCAGAGGTTGTCGGGGACCCAGTCGACGAGCGTCTGCAGTGTGATCCGCTCGTTCGCCAACGTTCGACTTGCTTCGGTGACGTCCTCGTGCGTTGATATCCAACCTCCACCCGGCATAGTGCGGTGGTGAATCTCTATCCGACGGCGGTCGGCGAGCGAGGCGATCCAGGCGTTGGGGGCGGTCCCGGCGTTAACGGCGTCACAACGCGCGAGAAATTCGTCGGGTGGCGTGGGCGCGGTCCCTGCTGCGATACACCGTGCAACAGTCTCGACTAGCGTCATACCGGGCCGCACCGCCTCGGGGGACAAGCGATAGATCTCGGCGTAGCGCCGGTTACAGAAGATCAGCCGCTGATCTTCGCTGAAGCAACAGACACCCTCCAATATGCTCTCGATAGCCAAGGCGTAGCGGTGCAACTGCGTGTGCAGCGCGTCGGTCGTCGAGTCCTGCTCGCCGATGACTGCTTCGTGCGCCGCGGCAGCGGTCTGTGCGGGCGCGATCACACCTGCTTGGTCGACCTCGGGTTCAGCTTGTCTATGCGGGTTTTTCGAAACCGGTTCCGCCACAACGGCACCTTTCCACCCAGCTCACAGAGGGGGTGTAGTCGTGAAGGCTTAGTAAATACCCCGCGTGTATTAACGAATAGTGGAGTTGAAAGATGACGGGGCATTGAAGTTCCCCGTTTTACAGACCGCGACCAATCGTACGCGACCTGCGTGCTACAGAAAACGCGCGTTGTGTTTGGAATTGCCCGGCGATTGATGGCGCCCCGGGCGTCTGCCGGTCAGTGTAGTATGTCAGCCCGTCACAGGTCAGCCGCAAGTGTCATCAGAATCCGCCAATGCACGCGTGCGGGGTTCCACGCAGACATTGACCGGCTTCCGTTCGCGAATCGCGTTCTTCAGTCCTTGTCCTTTAGGTAGCTCAGGCCAAGGATCAGGCTCTGAGCGAGCACGATCGACGACGAAAGCGGTCGAAACCGCCGAACGGCGCTGTCACCGATGCTGAAGATGTGCCTGGCGTAGGGGGCCAAAGGGCTCTTCGGGTCGTCAGTTATGGCGAGGATTGGCATCTCACGGATACCCGCCTCTTTCACGACCCTGACGACTTCGGGCGCGTAGGGGGGGAAGCTTACCGCGACCAGCAGGTCACGCTCCGTCATGGCGGCGACGTGTTGGTTGGCCATGCCGCCAACGAAGTCCACCAAGTGGACCTTGAGTTCGAGCCTCGCAAGACCGTAAGCGATGTAGGCGGCGACCGGAAAGGCCCTGCGCTGCCCAAGAACGTACGTCGTTTCCGCGTTGGCCATGAGCCGGAGCGCGGCACGAAGGCCATCATCGGTCATAGAACGCCGGATGTCCTCGATCGCGCGGATGGACGCGGCCGCGAAATCGTCAAACAGGCGAAGAGGCGCGTTGTCGGCGAGCTGTCCTATGAACTCACGCTGCTCGTAGACGGCGCCTCGTAGTTCTGGCGTGCCCTCGATCAGCCTGAAGCGGAACACCTTCTGCAATTCCGAAAATCCGCGGAAGCCGAAAGCCTGAGCGAAGCGAACGACACTCGACGGTTGAACCTGATTGAGCCGCGCGACTTCGGCGATGGTCGACAGCGCGAAACCGTTAGGACTGTGCAAGGCATAGCGCCCTAGCCGCTGCAGATGTGGGCTGAGCGAGTCAAACCGCTCGTTGATGACTTCCTTCAACTCATCGAACGAGAGGTCGGCGGTCTGGCGAGCGCCGCTGGTGTCCATGGGCTGGTCTCCCATTTCCCGCATCCGTTGGCCACATTAGAACGGAAATTCGATTTTGTGAATTGAGGGAATTTTCAAACTTGTGAGTGAACAAATTTTCTTTTAATGATAGTCGAAACGATATTTCAACGGGGTGCGGGGTTTGGCGGATATCGGACTGGTCGGTGCCGGCTTCATGGGCCATGGGATCGGCAGAGACCTACTCGCCAAGGGGCGCGGGCTGAGCGTTGTCGCGCACCGGAACCGGGCGCCAGTCGACGATCTCGTGGTGTTGGCCGCAATGGAAGCAGCCACTCCGCGCGACAATGCAAACGCGGCAGACGTCATTCTCGTCTGCGTGACCGGGTCACCTCAGTTCAGGGAAGTCGGCGACGGTCCGGAAGGTCTCGGCGGCAAGCCTTACGCTGAATGGGCTGGCCGAAGCCGGCGACAACAAGCACGGCATCCAGCCTTGTTGTGAGTGAAACGATGCCGGTGGACGGCATTTCGAGGGAGAGAAGGAGCGCCAAATGAGGAAGCAACTCTTTGCCGGCGTGGCTGTTGCAGCCGTGACCGGTTTCGCCAGCTCGGCGCTGGCCGCTAGCAATGATCCGATCGTGATCGGCATCACGTCCGACGCGAGCGGGCAGTACGCAAACTCCGGTGCTTCCGACCGGCGAGGCATGCTAATGGCGATCGAGGAGTTCAACGCCAAGGGCGGCGTCCTCGGCCGCAAGATCGAGACAATCCACATCGATACCGAAACCACGCCGGCCACCGGATCGCGCGTGGCGGAGCGTCTGATCACCCGCGACGGCGTCGCGTTCTTGATCGGGGCAGTGTCCTCGGGTGTCGCCAACGCGATCTCCCAGGTCGCCCAGAAGCACGGCGTCATCTACCTCAACACCAACTCGTCCTCGCCGAGCGAATCCGGTGAGAACTGCCACCGTGTGAAGTTCGTCTGGGACGGTAACGGCACCAACTTCTCCGAGGCCGCCGTCCGCAACGCCATCTCCGCCTACGGCGACAAATGGCTTTTGCTGACGAACGATTATGTGTGGGGTCACGAGACCTCTGCCGCCACGCGCGCTCTGGCTGAGGCCAACGGTGCCACCATCGTCGACGAGATCCTCGTTCCGCAAGGAACCCGTGATTTCTCCGCTATCCTGCTCAAGGCTCAGCAAGTTGACCCGGACGTGATTGCCGCGGCCGTTGGTGGCGACGACCAGAAAGCCATGCGGACCCAGGTCGCCGACCTCGGCGTCGGCCAGAAGTACGCCTGGATCAACAATCAACAGGACTGGCCGGACGTCTACGGCCTGCCGAAGGAAGATCTGTTCGGCGTGTTTGGCACCACCTGGTACTACAAGCTTGACCTGCCGGGGGTCGACGCGTTCGTCGCCAAGTATCAGGAGATGTATCCGGACACCCAGATGCGGGTCCCGGGAAATGTCTTCTTCAACGGCTACTGGGCGACCCGCTCGCTGCTGGAAGCCGTGGAACGGGCTGGTACGACCAACAACCACGCGGTCATAAAGGAGCTCGAGCAGCTTAGCAGCCCGGCCACAGAGCGCATGCAGGACGATGATGCGTACATGAACCCGAAGACGCATCAGATGCAGCAGACGATCTACCTCGCGACCGCCAACCTCGACAGCGACGATTCGGATGACCTGTTCACGATTCTGAGCCGGTCGGCGCCAGAGGATGTCGCCGACACTAAGGCTGAAGCGGCCTGCAAGCTCGAGTCCTTCGAGGACACGCCCGTCTACGAGCCATAGACGGACGATCCCTCCGGGGATCACAGAAACTCGCCGGCGCCCCGACCCCGGGGCGCCGGCATCCCGGCGGACGACAACCGCCGCCTTGCGCAACGACAACGAAGCTGAAAGCTTCGGGGCTGCCGCAACCGGCGCTGTCCGCGCGCGTACGCGGGCGATCGGGGAGGATCGTCGTGGGCATCGCAAACGATCTCCTGCCGCACATCCTGAACGGCTTGGCGCTCGGCGTGCTGTTCGCGCTGATCGCGCTCGGCTTCACGCTTATCGTCAGCGTCATGGAGGTGATCAACCTGGCGCACGGCTCTCTGTTTGCGCTAGGCGCCTATTTTGCGATGACGATCATCAATCCCGGCTTCGATTTCCTCGGATCGCTGCAGGCGCCGTATCTGGCGCTGCCGCTGACGGCCCGATACGGCATTGCGCTGCTTGTCGCGCCGGTCCTCGTGGCACTGGTGGGCTTCGTGCTCGAGATCGCGCTCCGCCGCACCTACGGACA
>Ga0315553_10002232_pt1 | contig 15665 bp, 2 predicted proteins | sample SalMarSW160140MG_FD_203099 | JGI IMG/M metagenome (GOLD analysis project Ga0315553, IMG submission 203099) | Salt marsh sediment microbial communities from the Plum Island Ecosystem LTER, Massachusetts, United States - Salt Marsh Sediment SW1601-40 ... | reverse complement strand
ATCCGTGATCGTCGAGGTGAACTTCGCCGCCTCCATGTCCACCCCGTCAACCGCCTGGGTGTATACGCCCTCCTCGACGACCATGTAGTACACGTCGATCGACTCGGCCGCCGTGCCGTCGGTCGTCTGGACCCTCACGTCGAAGCTGTTGCCCGACGCGTTGGTCACCCGCACCACGTGGGGCTTGTTGCCCGAGCCGTAGTTGGGCGTGCAGACCACCACCATGCTCGTGTAGCTCTGACCCAACGTGACCGTCACCCAGTCGTCGTCCACTCCGGTCAGCGCCCCGTATTCGAGCTTCGGGCCGCCGGCTACGTCGTTATCCAGAATGGTATAGGTGTGGACCGTATTGGTCCCCAGCGTGGCGTTAGCCGGATTGCTGAGGGTCACCTCGATGGTCTCGTCCGACTCGACGTCGCCGTCGTCCACGATGCTGATGTCGATCGTCTCGCTGGTGTCGTAGGGATCGAACGTCAGCGTGCCCGCCGCCAGGGTGTAATCCACCCCGCCGCCGGTGGCGTCGCCGCCGGTGACCGCATAGTCCACCGTCACCGTCTCGACATAGGCCGCGCTCACTGAGACCGCCAGAGAAGCCGGCGTGACCGACTCATCGCCGCTGGAGCTGACCAGATCAAAGTCCACACTCGGATACACATCGTTGTCGTTAATCGTGTAGGTGTGGATGGTGTTAGCACCCAACGTCGCATTGCTCGGGTTGCTCAACGTCACCTCGATGGTCTCGTTGGCCTCGACGAGACCGTCGTCGACGATGCTGATGTCGATCGTCTCGCTGGTGTCGTAAGGATCGAACGTCAGTGTGCCGGCCGCCAAGGTGTAATCCACCCCGCCGCCCGTGGCGTCGCCGCCGGTGACCGCATAGTCCACCGTCACCGTCTCGACGTACGCCGCACTGAGGGAGACACTCAGACTAGCCGGCGTGACCGACTCGTCATCGCTGGAGGCCGTCAGATCGAACGCCACACTCGGATACGCGTCGTCGTCGTTGATCGTGTACGTATGGACTGTGTTGACGCCCAACGTCGCGTTCGTCGGATTGCTCAGCGTCACCTCGATCGCCTCATCCGACTCCACCAGGCCGTCGTCGACCACCGTGATCACCACGTCCTGCTGCGTCACGCCCGGATCGAACGTAAGCGGGCTGGCCGCGATCGTGTAGTCGTCCGGGTTTACAGCCGTGCCGCCCGTGACGGCAAAGTCCACCGTGACCGTTTGGGCCGACGACTCACTCAGGGATACGCTCAGGTAGACTGGAGTGACCGACTCGTCATCCGCCGATGCGCTCAGATCGAACTCCACGCTCGGGGAAGGTGTTACCCCGGATACCGCCACATCGGTAATCACCGCCGTGGTCAGCACCCCGTCACTGTGGCTGGTCACCGGCAGACCCACGTAGGTGTCGGTCGACATGGCGATCGTCACCGAGCCCACCTCCACCCAGCTACTGCCGTCACTGGCCTTGTAGCCCGTGAACGTGTCGCCGCTGCGGACGATCCGCACCCAGTACGGCGCGGTCACCCCGTCACCCGGCGTGGTGTGACTGCTGGCACCGTCGGTCGTCGTACGACGCTGGAACGACGTACCGTTGCCCGGCGTGACCACCATCATCGCGTGCATCGATCCGCCAGCCAGCGTCTCGCGGATCATCACGCCAGCCTTGGCCCAACTGTTGGTGTTCTGGAGGCTCTCCACCCGGGCCACCACCTCCACGTCACCGCTGACCGCCTGGTAGACGTAGTGGAAGTTGTCCGTCAAGTTCCAGATGTCGTTGCCGTCGCCCTCGATGGTGAAAGCACCAGCCGAGTAATCAGCACTACCAGCAGCACTGGGAGTGCCCACGTCCTGGTTGCTCCACGGCGGAGGCAGGGCAGCGTCGTTATCCAGAATCGTATAGGTGTGAACCATGCTGGCACCCAGTGAGGCGTTACTCGGATTGCTGAGCGTAACCTCGATCGTCTCGTCCGATTCCACGTCGCCATCGTCCACGATCGCGATGTCGATCGTCTTAGCTACGTCATTCGGGTCGAACGTCAGCGTGCCGGCCGCCAGGGTGTAGTCCACCCCGCCGCCGGTGGCGTCGCCGCCGGTGACCGCGTAGTCGACGGTCACCGTCTGCACGTAGGCCGCGCTGAGTGAGACCGCCAGAGAAGCCGGGGTGACTGACTCGTCACCGCTGGAGGCCGTCAGATCGAACGCCACCGTCGGATACGCATCGTTGTCGTTGATCGTGTAGGTATGAACGGTGTTGGCGCCGAGCGTCGCATTGGTCGGGCTGCTCAGCGTCACCTCGATGGTCTCGTCGGTCTCGACCAGCCCGTCGTCCACGATGCTGATGTCGATCGTCTCGCTGACACCGTTCGGGTCAAACGTGAGCGTGCCGGCCGCCAGGGTGTAGTCCACCCCGCCGCCGGTGGCGTCGCCGCCGGTGACCGCGTAGTCCACCGTGACCGTCTGGACGTAGGCCGCGCTGAGTGAGACCGCCAGAGAAGCCGGGGTGACTGACTCGTCACCGCTGGAGGCCGTCAGATCGAACGCCACCGTCGGATACGCATCGTTGTCGTTGATCGTGTAGGTATGAACGGTGTTGGCGCCGAGCGTCGCATTGGTCGGATTGCTGAGCGTTACCTCTATCGTCTCGTCCGACTCGACCAACCCGTCATCCACGATGGTGATGACAATGTCCTGCTGTGTGACGCCCACGTTGAACGTCAACGGCGAGGCCGCAATCGTGTAGTCGTCGGGATCGACGGCCGTGCCGCCCGTTACCGCGAAGTGGACCGTGACCGCCTCGTCGTAGGCGGCACTCAGCGAGACCGCCAGAGAAGCCGGCGTGGTCGCCTCGTCTCCGCTGGAGGTCGTCAGGTCGAACGCCACGGTCGGCAGCACGTCGTTGTCGTTGATCGTGTAGGTATGGACGGTGTTCGTTCCCAGCGTGGCATTGCTCGGATTGCTCAGCGTTACTTCGATGGTCTCGTCCGACTCAACCAGGCCGTCGTTCACGATCGTGATGTCGATCGTCTCGCTCACGTCGTTCGGATCGAACGTCAGCGTGCCGGCCGCCAGGGTGTAGTCGACCCCGCCGCCGGTCGCGTCGCCGCCGGTGACCGCATAGTCCACCGTTACTGTCTGCACGTAGGCCGCACTGAGCGAGACCGCCAGAGAAGCCGGCGTGGTCGCCTCGTCTCCGCTGGAGCTGGTCAGGTCAAACTGCACTTCAGGCACGACCACGTCATTGTCGTTGATCGTGTAGGTATGCATCGTGTTGGCACCGAGCGTGGCGCCCGTCGGATTGCTCAACGTCACCTCAACGGTCTCGTCCGACTCCGCATCGCCATCGTCCACGATGTCGATATCGATCGTCCTGCTGGTCTGTCCGGGCTGGAAGGTGACTTGGCCGCCGGGCAGTGAGTAATCGAGGAACAGCACCGGCTGATCGGCAGTTCCGGCTTCACTGAGGTAAATCGTGCGCGGGCCACGGTTTACATAGAAGCCATAGTTGCTCTTGGTGCCCGAGGCCCAGTCCTGAACGATGCTGGTCACGTCGCCCACACAGAAGCCCAGACCGGTTGGGTTGCTGAAGAAGTCATAAAGGTCGTAGATGTCGCCACCGTTCTCGGTTTCATCGAGGAACTGATCGGCCGTCGGGCCCCAGCCGAGGTCGCCAATCGCCGAGGTGTACATCCCGTTGGGATGGGCAAAGCATGCACCGGGCGCGGCCGGGGGATTCCCTGGATAATCACCGTTCTTGTTGCCTTCGGCCCAGGCGTGACTCTTGATGGCCGCCACCGCAATCGTGCCGTACCCGTTGAGGCAGCTCAGTCGCATCTCGGCCTTGTTGATCGTCGCTCCTGCATAGGCCGAAAGGTCGAAGAACTGCACATGCGGGCCGCCCGAGCCGCTGGGCGCGTCGGTCCTGAGGCCGTAGTTCATGTACCTGGCGTTGCCGGACGAGAAGAGCCAGGCATCTCCGACCTCGACCAGGACCACGTCTCCGCTGCCCAGAGCCGCAAACTGTGCCGACAACGCTCCACCGGCGGTCAGCCCTGCGTCGCGCTTCAGAGCCACCACATCGCTGCCGGCGGGCGGCATGATGTAGTCGACGCCTTCGGTGGCCGTCCCGCCGGTCACCGCGTAGTCGACGGTCACCACGGACCCCGAAACCTCGCTGAGCACAACCGTAAGCTGAGCCGGTGTGACCGACTCGTCGCCGCTGGATGCCGTTAATTCGTACTGAACCGTGGGAATAGCTACGTCGTTGTCGTTGATCGTGTAGGTGTGGACGGTGTTGGCGCCGAGCGTCGCGTTGGTCGGGTTGCTGAGGGTCACCTCAATCGTCTCGTCCGCCTCGGACTCGCCGTCATCGACGATCGTGATGTCGATGGTCTTGCTGACGTCGTTGGGGTCAAACGTCAGCGTGCCGGCGGCCAGCGTATAGTCCACACCGCCGCCGGTGGCCGTGCCGCCGGTGACCGCGTAGTCCACGGTCACCGTCTGCACGTAGGCCGCACTGAGCGAGACGGCCAGGGAAGCCGGCGTAACCGACTCGTCGCCGGCCGAGGCCGTCAGATCGAACTGTACGCTTGGCAGCGCATCGTTGTCATTGATCGTGTAGGTGTGGAGGGTGTTGGCTCCCAGCGTGGCGTTGGACGGATTACTGAGCGTCACTTCAATCGTTTCGTCCGACTCGGCCACGCCGTCGTCGACGATGGTGATGTCGATGGTCTTGCTCACGTCGTTGGGGTCGAAGGTCAGCGTGCCGGCCGCCAGGGTGTAGTCCACCCCGCCGCCGGTGGCCGTGCCGCCGGTGACGGCATAATCCACGGTCACCGTCTGGACGTAGGCCGCGCTGAGGGAGACCGACAGCGAAGCCGGTGTGACCGACTCCGCCCCCGCCGACGCCGTCAGGTCGAACTGCACGCTTGGCAGCACGTCGTTGTCGTTGATCGTGTAGGTATGGAGAGTGGTCGTCCCAAGCGTGGCGTTGGTCGGGTTGCTGAGCGTCACCTCGATGGTCTCGTCCGATTCGACCTCGCCGTCATCGACGACGCCGACAGCGATCTGCTTGGTTACGTCGTTGGGGTCGAACGTCAGCGTGCCGGCTGCCAGGGTGTAATCCACGCCGCCGCCGGTAGCCGTGCCGCTGGTGACCGCGTAGTCGACGGTGACGGTCTGGCCCGATGACTGGCTGAGCGAGACACTCAGATTGGCCGGTGTGACGGACTCGTCCCCGTTGGAGGCAGCCAGGTCGAACTGAACCGTGACACCGACCGGCGCATCCGTGACGACCAGCTTGGGACGGAGCGATTGCTCGGCGGCGTCGTCGGATCGGCAGTTGTTGTTGAAACCGAGGGCCTCATCCCCAGCCTTCACCAGCACGCCGAGGTTGTTGGACGGATTGCTGATCCAATCCTGCACCGTCGCGGTAACGTCGAACTCGAGCCAGTAGTTGATCTGTGTGGCATCCTTGGTGCAGGTACCGATCACGGCGGCATCATAGTCGCCGCCGGGGGTAGCCCACGAGTTGCTGCCGTCGTAGGTGTTCCAGGTGACGCCACCTTCGGTCCAACTGACCTGTGTCAGTTCGTGGGCCTGATATTCCTGCGCGCCACCGTTCTCCTCAAACGTATAGAACATCAGCTTGGCTGAGGTGATGTTGGTGCCCGGCGGGATACTGGTCACGTCGAACTTGACCAGAGACCGCATGACCTCATTGAAAGTTGAGAAGCCGGAGATCCACATGTTGGTGTCGGTGCCGTAGTTGGTGTCCGGGTTGACGTCGCTAAGGTACGTGGCCACCGTGCTGATGACGGTCACTTCGCCCAGGTTGGAGGCATCGGCGTTGGCTACGTTGGATAGGCCCGACCAATTAGGCACTTCATCGGCCGTTTTCACGGCAAAGTAGTAATTCTGACCCGGCGTCAACCCCGTTACCGTAAACGACTCGGACGAGCCGGCCGGCTGCGGCGCGGGCTCGCCGGTGGCCTGGGTGGCCGTGTCAAAGTTGCCGGCGTCGATCGGTGCGGTCGAGTAGCGCACGTCGTACGTGCTGGCCGTGCCACTACTGCCGTCATCACCGGGCGCCGTCCAGGTCAGGTCTACGGCGTAGGACTGAATACTGGCCTGCCCCGACAGATCCGTGATATCTGCCGGCGGCGTAACATCCGGCGTCAGGACGGAGATGGTCACCGTATCGCTGCCGATCAGCTCGCTGTCGTCGGCCTCGAGCTTCAGTACGTAGACGCCCTCGGCGTCGAAGGTGGCCGTCGTGTCCTCAGCCGTATCGTTACCGAAGGTTACGTTGCCCGGCCCGGCGTCCTTGGTCCACAGCACGGTGTACGCGGCCGGCGGGTCGGGCAGACCGTCGTCGGTCACGGTCCCGTCGAGGGTCGCCGTATCCTCGCCAGGCCAGTCAAGCTGCTGGTCGGCGCCGGCGTCGACGGCCGGCGCACTGTTGAGGTCGGTGATAAACAGCTCGGGACCGTTCGAGCCGTACTCACTCGATCGGAATCGGTTCTGCACGCCGACGGTCTCGTCCTGCACTTTCAGAACGAGCCCGTAGTTGCTGGCGGGGTTGTCGATCCAGCTTTGCACCACCGCGGTGACGTCCCACTCCATCCAGACATCAATCGCCGTCGGGTCTTTCGTACACTGGCCTACCACCGGGGCGCTGTAGTCGCCGCCGGGATTCGTCCACGTTTGACCACTGGCGTATGAGTTCCACGTCACCTCACCTTCGACAAAGTCGCGCGTAAGCTCGTGGGCTGCGTATACGGTACTGCCGCCATTCTCGCTCCAGGTAAACAGTCGCAATTTGGCCGAGGAGACCGACGTGCCCGGCGCAATCGACGCGACGTTGAACTGTGCGAAGGTTCGCTGCACTTCGTAGTATGGATCGAGGTCGTACCCGGTAACCACCAGTTGGGTGCTGGCGCCGTAGTTGCTGTCGGGGCTGAAGTTGACGGCATAGGCGTCTTTCGTGGGCGAGAGCGTCAACTCGCCGATCACGGGCGGCACGGCGCTGGGCACGTTGGACAGCGCCGACTCGTTGGGCACCTCGTCACTGGTCTTGATGGCGAAGTAGTACGTCGTATCACCGGTAAGGCCCGTGACGGTGAATTGCTCCGGCGAGCCGGCCGACTGCGGCGCGGGCTCGTCGCTGACCTGCGTGGCGCCGGCCCAGTTGGCCTCGCTGATGGTCGAGGTGGAGTAGCGGATGTCGTAACTGGCGGCCGTGCCGGTGCTGCCGTCGTCGCCGGGGGCCGTCCAGCTTAGCTCTACCGAGCCGGACTGAATGCCGGCCTCAGCGACCAGGTCGGCTATCGCCGCCGGCGCGGTCACGTCGGGCGCAGCCGTCGTCTCGCTGGCTACGTTGGAGAGCGGCGACTCTTCCGCCCCTTCGTCATAGGTTTTGATCGCAAAGTAATATGTGGTCGAGGAGTTCAGCCCCGTCACCGTGAATGCTTCCGGGTTGCCCGCCGCTTGCGGCGATGGCTCGCCGTCGACCTGCGTGGCGCTGCCCCAGTTGGCCTCGTTGATGGTGCTGGTGCTGTAGCGCAGGTCGTACCACATGGCTCGGCCCGCATAGCCGTCGTCGCCCGGCGCCGTCCAGGTCAGATCGATTGTCGTGGAGTCCGGATTCGCCGCCGCCAGGTCGGTGATCTGTCCCGGGGGGTTACCGTCGGGTGTCGGCGGCGGAATGAGGGACAACTCGACATATTCGGTTTTGGGCACCTTGGTACCACCCACGTTGATGGCAAAGGTGGTCGGGCTGCCGGCAACATACTGCTCATTGATCTTGTCGATCGTCCAATCGGCTCCGTCAAATTCCTTCCACTTGTAGGTGACCTTGAAGCGGACGTTCTGGCTGAGGACCGCAGGATTGTCCAGCGTCACGGTGATGTTGTTCTGACCCTTGTCCAGATAGGCCATCGCGCCCTTGTTGTGTTCGATCACCGTCGTAATCGCCAGGCGGCTCACGCCCGCATCCGTCTTGGAGCCGTCTGCATCCAGCTCAATCTTGATCCAGTACTCGCGGAAATGGTTGTAAATCTGGCTGCGCAGGCTAAGGCCTTCGAGCTGGGTTGTGCCGGTTGAGGTATTGTCCCAAACCTGCGTCCAGGTCGTTCCGTTATCGGAGAAGTAGATTCGGTTGGCGTCGCCGCTGTCGTTGCGATAGAAGATGCCGTCGATCCATCCGTCGGTCAGATAGAATGGACAGTCAATGTGGAACACGATGGACGCCGTTCCGGTGGCAGCCAGGTGCAGGTCGGGCGTCAAGCCGTCGTCGTGGTACGTGGCGATGTTGCTGCTGCTCTCGACACAGGCCTGGTAGGCGGCGCTGCGGAAGTCGGGCTCGAGCACCAGCGTGCCGTTGGCGTAACGCTTGTACGTGACGCTCTTGCCGGCCCAGCCGTACAGAGCGTAGGGCTCGAGGTACGGGAAGTTGACATAGTCCTTCCAATCGTGCTGTGCTTCGTGGTGATAGGGCGGGTCGCCCGTGGTGGGCGGGTCCGAGCTCTCGGGCGGACAGTGCTGGTTGGTCCACGATTCCCAAGTGCGGTTGATCGTTTCACCGGTCCTTAGGTCCATATCCATGGTGTGCTCGACAGCTACGACACCCGAGCCGCCGTCGCTCCAACTGTGCATCGCGCTGGCGTACCACTCCGGTGTGTCGCCGCACAGCAGGAAGCCCGGACAGGCACGGCCCTCCGCTACGGCGTTAAGCATCAGGGTTTCGTCCGCGTCGTATTCGGCGCAACTGGTGATGGCCGGCGGATTGGCGCGGTTGTAGGTGTACATGGTGGTCATGTTGCAGAACGCATGCCATGCATTGTCGTAGTACACCTCATAGATCCAGTGGCCGGGCAGCGCAATCTTGCGATGCCCGAGTTCAGGCACATAGTCCAGAATGGTGTTGTTCCAGCCTGAGATCGTGCCGCACAACGCCCAACCGAACACGTTTATGGCCCTGACGGGACAGTACCTCTGTGGCGGCATGTTGCCCCAGTGGTAGATTCGCCGCTTGACGTTGTTGTAGCAGTTGACGGCCCGTTCCTCATCGGTCGAAGGCGGGACCACACCGTCAGGCGTGTAGGAGTTCACGAACGTGCTCGCCATCGTGTTGATGGTCCGGCAATCGGCCACGCGATCGTTGACGATCCATGGGTTCTGTATCGTTACCGGATCGGCGGGAGGCTGCTCGACGTCAAACCAGACCGTGCAGGTATCGCTTGTGGTGTACTCGCCGTCGTAGGCCTCGAGCTTGAGCACGTACTCGCCAGCCTGGGTGAAGGTGGCCGTCGTGTCCACCGCGTTCGGATCGCCGAAGGTCACCGCGGCAGGGCCGATGACCTTGCTCCAGGTAGTGGTTACCGCACCGGGGGGAACCGGCTTGCCGTCGTCGCTGACTGTCCCGTCGAGGTCCACCGTGTCGTCGGGCGACCAGAGGTCCTGGTCGGGACCGGCGTAGACGTTCGGCGCCTGGTTGGGTGAGATCTCACAGCCGACACACTCGTCGGCACCGAGATCGTACCCACCTCCGTCGGGTCTGGTCTCGTTGTCGATGTCATATGCGGGCGCGTAGGCGGCGCTGGCCACGTCCATCGCCGCCGAGCCGTCGGATATGTGAAGATCGCCGATGGCGGGGTTTACGTAGATCGGGTCGCCGGAAAAGGTGTTCGTGCCGAACGGCGTGTTGCCGCCGTAAAAGAGGTTGTAGTCGCCGGTGAGCGTGTTGCCCGACTCCACATAGGAGTTGCCGGGCGTGTAGAGAATGCAGTTCTGAAAGTCGAGTGTGCCGCCTGTGAAGGCCCCCATAAAGGCCGGGTAGCCGGTGGGCTCGTTGGTGTACAGGCTGCAATTGATGACCTCCACCTCTACAGGCGAGTACTCGGGTGTAATACGGACCAGCTCGGGGTTTTCGCTGAAGCCGGCAATGTTGTATAGGAAAGAGTTTTTGATGACGGTTCCGGTGCCGGCGAAGATCGCAAACGGCGCCCCCTTGTTGTCGTGAACGATGCAGCGATCGAAAACGTGGTTGCCCGGCTGGGCCCCGTTAATCTGTACGCCGTGCTTGCCGCCGTTGCTCAAGTGGCAGTTGCGGACGACGATGCCGTCGCAATCGGCAACGAAATACATGACGTGCGAGTTCGACCCGTCACGGTTGCGGGCGTAGACGTTTTCGATCAGGCCGTTGGCATAGATGGAGTGCTGCATGCAGCCCTGATCTGCATCGGTCAAGGCCACGTTGCGCAGCGTCAGATTGGTGCCGAACCGCATGTTGAAACACCACGTGGTCGTCCCGAAGCCGGGAACGTTGGTGATCTCCAGCAGGAAGGAATTGGGGTCGAGAATATCCGGATCGCCGGCGCCGTCGACGGTGATGTAGCTGTAGTTGTTGGTGCTGAAGCCCCACCATTCCGGGCTGACGTTGCGCAGGTCGATGATGGCCTTTTGCGAGGCGCCCGGCAGCGTGGTCAGTGTGATCGGGCTGCCCTCGGCGCCGCTGGCCATGAACCGCAGGCGTTTTTGGGTGGATGACGTGTAGAACTCCACCGGAATGTGCAGGCCGGGCATGACGTAGACCGTGTCGCCCGGACTAGTGGCTGCATTGAGCGCCGTCTGAATCTCCAGAAAGGGCGTCAGTTCAGTCAGCCCATCGTTGGCGTCGCTGCCCGTCGGCGAGACGTAGTAATCAGTCGCCGTCGAAGGCAGACTGAGCCCCAGTACGATGGCCGCCGCTGCCAAAACCACCCACATGCTTACAGACCTGTACATCACACCTCTCCTTGTTCTGCGCGACGCACCCGACGACCGCGCCGCCCGCGATATCATTTGACAGAACCGTCAACCTGGACATATATGCAAACCCGCGCTGCGGCCGGGCAGCCCACTGCGCCGTTGCCCGCGCGGCCTACAGCAGCAAACACACGCGGCCCCCTCGCAAGGAGCACAGAAGCCCCGCGTGATTCAACTGCTCGACTTTCTGGTTCCAGTTACGGCCGCCCAATCGTGCTGCATCCGAACAGCACACGATACAGCCGGCCCCGAGATTGGGCGCACAGGCATACTCGCCATCTACCGCGCCAGAAACCCGCCCTGACGCGACCTGTAAACAGGTTTTCCGGCGGCCGACGCAACGTCCACCCACTCGCCATTAGACAACACATGCGAAGGGCTGCGACTTGCACACCGCGTCTCGCCGTCGTGCTCACAAGCCGACGATTGCTGCCAGTGCACTTCTGCTGATACTGTTTTTGCTGGAACGCGTCAAGTAGAAATCCGCCAGCAGGCCAGAAAGATCGCCCCTGCCGGCGCCCCGGTCCCCCCCCGCGCCCATGCTGACGAATCGGGTTCAGATTTTTGCGCTAGCACCGAACGTAAGATTCGTTGTCAACGGGAGATATCGTCAAGAACCACAACCGACCACCGATCAGCCGGCTGGGCCGCATGTTTCCTGAGGCGGCTCGTGCTGCCGCCGGAAGGCAGATGTATAGACATGTTGGTTTCGCAGCCACGCCATCCCCCGAACGCGGCTCGCCCGGCGCCCAGTCGGTGGGTCAGCGCGTCAGGATGGGCGCACGGTAGACCAGATAGCTGGAACTGGCGCCGGGCTCGGTGATTACCGCATCGTCGACCACATAGGCCGGTTGGGCGATCACGTACTTGTTGTCCATCGGGCCGGTGAGCTTGACGTCCATGATGCGGATGCCGGCAAAGCCCACGATGGTGTACACGGCGTTGTTACCGTTTCCGGAGACCTCGGAGAACAGCGGGACGGCCCGAGCCTGTCCGATGATGTCTTCCAGGGCATCTTTGAAGCCCGCGCTCAGACCCGGGTCGCCGCCAAGCGTCAACGTGCCTTCGGGGCCGAGCTTCAGCTCGCCGCCGTGATAGGCCAAATCCTCGGCGCTGACGCCTTCGCGGATTTGCCGTCTGACGTCGCTGACGCCGTTACTGCTGTTGCCGATGTCGACGGTACCGAAGTTGCCGGGCGGCAACTGAACTTCGCCGGCGCCCGGATAGAAGTTGATCTCGACAACGTCGTCGGTTCCGGCGTCGACCTCGCCGGTATCCGGATCGTATTCATACTGATCGCCGATCGGCGATACTCCTGCCAGCAAGTCGTTCCACGCGTTGACGTGCAGGGCGAACGGCATCAACTCGGCGTTGCCGCTGGTGGGTGTGACCCGATAGCCCACCACGTCGTCGTCGATGGTGGCGGTTGCTTCGGCCCCCACGTCGGCACTATACACACCCATGATCCGCGCAAAGAACAGTCCGATGGGTCCGTTGCGCTCTGTATCGCGACGAACGCGAACACAAACCGAGTTGTACGTATTGGGGTTGGCCGTCGACAGCAACTCATGGTAGTCGCTCAGGTTGCCGAGGGTGCCCAGGACAATATCGCCGTCGATGCTGTTGGACACGTTCAGGTCCACCGCGGGCCCCTCGCCGAGCACGTGATTGCGTGTGACGTACTCGTATGACGTAGAGCGAACGGCCATTTCGATCTCGAGGGTCGTCCCCCCGTTTTCTCTCAGACGCCGCTCGTCGATCAGTGTCGCGGCGCCGGCCAGGGCGCCTGCGTCGGCACACCGCTGCAACTCCGCCTTGGCGTCATACAGGGCTCCGATATCCACCGACAGCGCCGCAAAGGCAAACAGCACCGGGCACATGACGGCCAGGAGCGGCAATGCACTGCCGCGACGTTCGAACGTCTTGTTGTGTGTGTATCGTGAGGCCATGGTCATCATCTCCCTGTCCGTGTATTCGCCAAGGGGCGATGTCTGTTCCGACGAGTCCCAGCCCGCTGCGACTCACATCGAACAGCTTGTCTTGCTTCCTTATCGGGTCCTGACGCCCTTGTTTCCCGGTCAAGTTGGCTACAAAGCAGTCCATCAGGACCAAGCTACACTCCGGAGGCTTCGCGAACCGAGGCCGCCGGCGAGTTATCAGGACCTCCACGCGCCTCGGCAATCGTCAGCGTGCTAGCCCTGCACGACCAACGGACCCAGCGCTTTGCGTCCCTCGGTTGTCCCGGGGTCGCAGCTAGTAATTTCCACTAGCCATATCCTCCAACTCATTCATAAGATGCAGCCTGGGGCACGTCAAATCGGCCGGCTGAAACAGACACGCATTGGACAAAAAAGTCGGGAAGATAGGGAATCTTTTCCCGTATCGGACCGAAATCTGTCAGGCATCCAGACCATCTGGGGTGACATCGGACGATCCTTCCTGCAATCCCAATCTGCTGGGGTGGAGTTACGGGAACAAACGCAGCGCCTTCTCCAGGGCCGCCGAGCTACACCGAGTAGCTGAAGCCGACCGTCCCCAGGTACCCGGGGTCGTCTGACGTTCACGTGCACTCTACGGTGTGTTACCGGTTGGCGCAAAGCGACCGAGCCGCAGGGCCATGTCGGTCCCGGCGGCTCGTGGTGCCTCCAGAAGGCTGGTTCATAGACATGTCGACTTCAGAGCCACGCCATTGGCCATAACGTTGCCCGACCGGTGAGAGCGCAGTCGGTCGGTCAGCGCGTGAGGCGCGGCGTATGGTAGACCGTATAGCTCGAAGTCGATCCCGGCTCGGTGATGACCGTGCCATCGACCACGTCGGCCTGCTGAACGATTACATGCTTGTGTACCGGCGCCCCGGTGAGCCGAACGTGCATGATGCGGATGCCGGCAAAGCCCACAATGACGAACTCGGCATTGTCGCCCACTCCTGAGACGCTGGAGAATAGCGGGATGGCGCGAGGCTGTCCGATGATCGCCTCCAGCTCGTCCTTGAAGCCCGCGCTCAGGCCGGTGTCCCCTTCGAGGATCAGCGTGCCGTCATCTCCGAGTTTCAGCTCGCCGCCATGGTAGGCCAGATCCTCGGCGCTGATGCCGTCAATGATTTGCCGCTCGATATCGGCCGTGCTGTTGTTGCTGCCGCCGATATCGACGGTACCGAAGTTGCCCGGCGGCAACTGATCGATCCCACCACCTGGATACATGTTGATCTCCAGGAGGGTGTCGCTGCCGGAGTCGACCTCGCCGGTGTTTGGGTCGTACGCGTACTGGTCGCCGACCGGAGACGTCCCCTCCAGCAAGGCGTTCCACACGTCGACGTGCAGGGCGAACGGCATCAATTCGGCATTGCTGGTGTTCGGACCGACCGAATAGCCCACCACGCCGTCCTCGATGGTGGCGGTCGCCGAGGCTTGGACGTTGGCGGTGTAGCGCCCCATGATCCTCGCGAAAAACAGGCCGACGGGTCCGTTACGCTCAGGGTCACGACGGACGCAGACCCGGACCGAGTTGAACTCGTCCGGATTGCCGATCGACAGCGGCTCGTGGTAGTTGGTCAGGTCGCTCAGCGTGCCCAGGACGATGTCGCCGCCGATGCTGTTGGACGTATTCAGATGCACCGTCGGCGCCTGCCCGAGCACGCGGTTACGTTGAACGTATTCCTGTGCGGTATGGCGGACGGCGAAGTCAATCTCGAGGTCCATTCCGCCGTTGTTGCGCAGTCGTCGCTCGTTGATCAGCGCGCCGGCGCCGGCCAGGGCGGCTGCATCGGCGGACCGCTGCAACTCCGCCTTGGCGTCGTAGAGCGCCCCGACGTCGATAGACAAAGCCGCAAAGGCAAATAGCACCGGACATATCACGGCCACCAGCGGCATGGCACTGCCGCGACGGCTGAAGTTTGTGTTCTCCACATGACGTGTAGACATGGCTCCTTGGCCCTCCCGGCGATCTTAATGTGCTGACGGCCCTTGGCCGGCGACAACTCGTCCGTCGTCACCTGGTCAGCAAACCCCCGTCCTGATTCGGCTGTCTTCTGGAAGATACACCTGAAGAGCAAACGATCAGGGCAAACGTTTCACTGGAAGACGCTTCCGGCAGGTCCTACGAGGCCCGCTCGGAATCTCTACCGAAGCCGCGGCGACCGGCTCCAGGCAGCGCGACGGTCCTCACCTTGAGAGGACTCAGCGCTTTGCGTCCCACAGTTACCTGTGGTTTGCCCTTGCGAGACTTGTGTCCCCGATTCCCTTTAATGGATTCATAAGCGCACAACTTGCTGACGTCAAACGGCTCGGACGGAAAAAATCAGCATTGAGCGCCAACACGCTGTGAATTCAGGAGGCCCTCTTTACTATGGGACGGTAAGGCGCCAGGTTATCGGCCTGGGCATTGCGAATCTTGCTCGGCGCGGGCTTCGGGAGCCGAGTTTGTCGGCTACAGTCGGTACCGGCTGCGGGCTCTCGTGGCCGGGACACGCAGCCGGACGGACAGTCGGTTCACGCGAAGCAAGAGACGGCTTGACACCCGTGACGCACGGTCACAGAAACGCGTCTCCAATGGCTTCGCCGGGTGCGATGTAAAGCCGCGCCCATGTGCTGTCGCCGACAGCAAAGGCGGGTCACAGTACCGAACGGTCGCCAGGTCGGGCGATTGTGATGCCGCTCGCAGAACATGAATCAAGTCAGCCATCGCGTGGTGCTGCGGGTCGGCGCTGGTGGCTGCTGACGACGAGCGAGCGCGACGGAAGTACGGCGCCTCTTCTGCGGATGCTGCGGCGAGGCGGGTACCACTACCGGCTGGTGGCGCCGGATGAGGATCCCGCGTCGTTTGGGGCAGCCCGCCTGCTGCTGGTGGGCAGA
>Ga0315553_10002231_pt1 | contig 15666 bp, 10 predicted proteins | sample SalMarSW160140MG_FD_203099 | JGI IMG/M metagenome (GOLD analysis project Ga0315553, IMG submission 203099) | Salt marsh sediment microbial communities from the Plum Island Ecosystem LTER, Massachusetts, United States - Salt Marsh Sediment SW1601-40 ... | reverse complement strand
ACGCTCGCAGAAATGCTCGCACAGCGGATGCCACTGGCGGAGATCGCCGGCCGACCATCCGCCTCCGTGGATGAACAGAATCCCGCAGCCGTTCCCATTGGTCTCTGGCAGAAACAGGTCCAGCGTTCGCCGGTCCCGGAACTCGCTGCTGTACGCGACGTCCCACCGAGTTTCCATAATGGCTAGTTCCTCGCGAGGTCCTTGACCGCAACCCCCAGTCTGGCGTCCGCGTCTGCCAGTCGGCCCAGCCGACTCCACGTGTCGAGCCGCTTCTCGCGGTTCGCCATCCTGTCACCCTCGAAACCTGAAGGTCCCCATGACCTCGTAGCCTACTTCTCCCACGCGATGGAGTAGTCTCGGGCCGACGGCGGAGGATGCCCGCCCGGGCCGTAGCCCTTTCTGGTCGAGACCTCTGAGAGCGGCACGAACGTGCCGCAGATGCCCTGCTCCGTGACCTCGTACTTGGTGAAGCCGAGCGTCGGATCGCCGTCCGGCCAGTGATCCCCGAGCTGAGACATACACGTCGCAGGCGCCAGATCGAACCGGATGCCGTCGACGAGGTGCGCCTTTCGGCAATGAATGTGCCCGGTGATGACGAGGTCGGCCCCGGTGGCCTTGAACGTCTCGAAGAGGCGGCTGCGGTGGGGCTCATCGATGCTGAAATACCAGTAGATGTATTCGTCCGGGTCGCGGATATCCCAGGTCGGCTCGTGCAGGTCGTCGAGAAAAAGCGGCGAGTGCATTATCCAGACGTGGTGCTTCTCGCGCGGCAGCGCGGCGAGTGCGTCCAGCCACTCCCACTGCTCATGCTCTTCCGGCAGGCCCGAGCCGGCGAGCATGTCGCACAAGCCGGAGAAGCGAACGTCCTTGTGAACGAAGCTCCAGTGCGCCGGCCCGAAGATGGACACGAATTGCGTGAGCTGTTCGGAGGTCATGTTGAGGTTAACGTCCGTGTCTCGCCCCTCTCGCGGCGGCCCGGACACGCGGGCGTGCTTGTTCCCCGTGTCCATGTTTCCGGGGATTACGTGGTACGGGAACGGCAGTCCATCGAGATCCTTCTTGATTGCCTCCAACTCGTACCGGTGGAGATTGCCGTCACGGGTGAGGTCACCGCCGATGAGCAGCAGCTCGGGATCAGCGTCGATGATCTGCTTTCGGGCGGTCTGCCAGTTATCGTTCCACCCCGGCGCAAACCGGAAGGAACGCGGGGAGCCCACCTGTATGTCGGCCACGTGCGCGAACACCCACGGTCCCATCAGACAGTTCCCTGTTTCCATCAGCGGGCCGTGACTTCGGAGAGGTCCCGGAATTATACCCCCGGTGTTGCGGCTTGGGTACTCAAAATACCGCGGGGCAGGCTTTGAAAAACGGCAAGAAACATGGTAAGCTGGCGCAGTTGGTTAGAAGAGCCGGCACGGGTTGGAGCAGACGATCAGGACTCCAAGGCGGAACATACACATACCTCCGCTCCGCTTCCTTGCGCTCGCCTGCGTGCTGTGCTTCGCCCCCCACGCAACCGCGGCCGAGCCCAAGTCACCCGCTCGCGGGACCCCGCGGCGCGCCAAGCCGAAGGATCCCTACAAGGACATCTACGCGGGATACGTGCCCAGCTTTCTGGCACACGTCACCCTCCCCTCCGTAAAGAGGATGGAGCTTTCGACCGAGCCGTCGTTCTTCACGCTGAACATGATCCACGAGGACTCGCGGGCCAACGCACTGGTCAAAGCGGCTCTCGAAAAGGAGCAGGAGGCGAGACACCGCGACGCGCTGAAGATGTACCAGATCGTCATCGACAGGTATCCGCACCAGCTCTACCGCGTGTCGAAATACGGGGTGTTCGTCCCCGTCTCGCAATATTGCCAGCGCCGGATTCTCAATTTCCCTCGCACGGACTTGGCGCATTACCGGATGCTGCACGACGCGCGCGCCAAAGAGTCGTTCGAACAGGCGCGCCGGAAGCACTCCCTCATCGGCCTCTCAGAGATCGTGGACCGCATGCTGGCCACGTCATATGGGAGCAAGGCCATCGCGGAACTGGGCAACGCGGCGCTCGACAGCGGCCACTACCTCGCGGCGCTCGAGCGCTTCACCACCATCCGGAACTTCTTCCCCCGGCCGGAGATGCGCACGCCGGAGCTGAATCTGGCGGCCGACTACTGCCGCAAGATGCTCGGAGCGCCCGAGGCGGAGCCGTTCGCGCGGCCCGAACAGAAGACGACGCTGACCCCGGCGCAACTCGACAACCTGCGCCGAATGACCGAAGCGGCCCGACACGACAAGCCGCCGTTCCATTCGCAGAGCGCCAGTGCCCCGCACGCCGCTGCCGATGATTACACGCTGTTCCCGCCGACCGATGACCCGCTCGCCATCAGGGAGCCGGTGTGGCAGGTCCGGCTGCCTGGCTCGCGGCACGACTTCTTCGTCTACACCCAACCGGTCGTCACGCAGAACAGCGTCATCTACCGGCACAAGAACATCGTTTACTGCCGCTCGATCCTGACGGGCGAGCCGCGCTGGATCAACGACCTGGGCGGCCGCGCCACCTGGCAGAACTGGCGCGAGCGGATGTACCCGCAGGAAGACCTCCTTGTCCAGGACGGCCTGGTCTTCGCAACCATCTCCAGCGGCGGGCCGTCGTTGGTCGCGCTGGACGAGGTGACCGGCCAAGTCAAGTGGGCGTATGGCCCGATGGTCGCGTCGACGGCGGAAGAGGCGCGGATGCGCTTCGAGGCGGCGCCCGCCGGCGGCCCGATGACCGTCTTCGCCGGCTACATCCTGGACAATATCGAGGGTGAGACGCACACCGATTCGGAGTATGGCGTCATCGCGTTCGAGAGCACCACCGGCCGCGTGCGCTGGCGCAAGCCGATCTGCCGCCTGGCGCCGGGCAAGTTTGCGGGCGGCTTTGCCGAGCAGCGCCGCAACCGCATCCGGAGCTTCCTCTCGCCACCGCTCTACCATCAGGGCACGGTCTACTACAACACGAATGCGGGCGCTGTTGCCGCGCTCGACGCGCTCTCCGGCCGCATCAAATGGCTGATGCGGTATCCCTATCACTCCGGCGTGCACGATGCCACGCGGCAGTTCGGCAAGGGCGGCGACAAGGTGCAGTACTCCCAAGTCTACTTCCGCCCGCACAACCCGATGTTCTGGTACAACCAGCGGCCGCTCATCATTGCCGAGCAGCTCTACGTGTTGCCGGTCGACAGCCCGTTCCTGCTGTGCCTCGAGCGCGGCAGCGGCAAGGCCCGGTGGAGCAAGCCGAAGGACACCACGGGCACCGCCTACCTGGTGGGCTCTCTGCCCGGCGGCGAGCTGGTTCTGGTCTACACCGGCCGCAACAGGAAGATCCGGGGCCACTATGGCCCCCGCCCGGTGCAGTTGGTCGATCCCAAGACAGGCAGGACGGTGTGGGGATCAGACGACCTGGTGATGCACGACCCGCAGCCGGTGATGAAGTACTGGGAGTACGTCCGGCGCGGCTTCGCCGTCGGCCTGGGCGTGAACCACCGCTGGTGGCACGAGATTGCCGCCCGGCCGTTTCTCACCGCCGACGGCCGCCTGTACGTCACCAGCTTCTTCTATTACGGCTATCCGCTGTTCGGGCACTGCGTGAACCTCGGTGTCGTCTCGCTGAACGAGCGCAAGATCATCCACAAGCGGCGGTTCTACAGCGGCGAACTGCTGGCGTTCGCCGCGTGGCAGATCGCTACCGGATGCCCCACCGAGGTCCGGGCGCTGGAGGAACTGCCCCACAAGGACAGCCGCGTCAAGTGGCTGATCAAGAGCGGCAAGGAGGTGATCAACGACACGCCGCCCGAGAACAGGTACCCGCCGTTCCTGCCCTTCTCGCGGGTGACGTTCCGGCGACACGGCGTGCTGTTCGAGGTCCGTTTGACCCCGCGCCGCGTGGCGATGATCTATGACCGCGACGCGGTGAAGAAGGCGGTCGCGCCGCGGACTGAGCCCGACGCCGACTTCACCCGCGCCGAGCTGGCGCTCGCGGACAGCCAGCTCGACCAGGCGTCGGCGCTGCTCAAGCGCTGCCTCGTTCGCGCTTCGTCCGAAGACCTCGATTTCCGCGCTCTGGTCAAGCAACAGCTCTTCCGCGTGCACAAGCGCCTGGCGCGCAGCGCCGTCCGCGCCGGGCAAAGGGAACTGGAGCTGGCGAACGGTCTGGGGATGAGCCGCACGGGGAGCACCCTGGCCGAGGAGATCGAGACGCTTTTCGCGCTGGCCGATGCCTACGAGCGGCAGGGCCAGCTCGCCGCCGCCGCCCGGTGCCTCCGCAGCATCGTCAGCACCTACGGCCATCACGAGTATCCCGTGGCGCCCGTCACCATGGCCGACGTGCAGCGCGTCCTCAGAGCTGCCAGCGAAGTCATCGACAAGGCCGAAGACCTCACGAAGAATCCCTTCTACTCCGCGGAGATGACGCGCAGCCTGGCCCTGTCTCGGAAGAGCTTGCCGCTCTACTTCAGCACGGTGTCGCCGTTGCCGAAGCCGCTGACCGTGCGGGCGGGCGAGCTGGCCGCGGCGCGGCTAATGCGGCTGCGAACGCTGCACACGGACTTCGCCGCGGCCTTCGACCGCACGGCATCTGATGCCCTCGCGCGGGGCGGTGCGGAGGACAAGCTCTACCGGATGCGGGAGTTCCCCGGCACGGCCGCGGCGCAGAAAGTGCTGGATGAGCTCTTTGCCGCTGCGGGGGAACAGAACGACGAGGCCGGCCGCAAGCGGCTGTGGGCGCTCGCCGACCTGGCGCGCGTTAGCGGCCTGAAGGTCCCAGAGGCCCACCGGGCGCGCGTCACGGCGCCCGACACAGCGGCCGCAGCCAAACCGGTCACGCTGCCCCAGGCCGCGCGGGAGGCGGACCTGGCGGACCCCGAAGGCATCAACTGGCTGGTACTCGAACGCCGCGGCGATCGCTCGCGTCATCCGCAACTCCTCGTTCTGGGCGGACGCGTGCGCAAGCGGCTCGACAACAAGTTCCTCCTCAACTGCTTCGATCTCCGCACCGGCAAGCCGGCTTGGACGAAACGGAAGCTTATCCGCCTCAAGGGCACGGGCCAGGAGCCCGGCTTCTTCCACGCGTTCGCGCACGGCGACATCCTGGTCGTGCACGGCCTCTACGACGTGCTCGCGTATGACATCAACACAGCGGCGCTACGCTGGCGCTATCGCGCACCGTTCGACTTCGAGATCAAGCGGGCGATAATGAACGGCGACCTGCTGATCCTGACAGGCAAGGCCGAGACCATCGCGCTGTACATCCCCGCCTCGAGCCCGGCCGGCGAGGTCGCTTGGCAGGTCAAGGAGCGCGGCGACCTCTACATCCCGTCCTACTTCCACGGCGACCGGCTGGTGAGTGTGCGCAAGATGCCCTTCAACGTCACCGTGCGCTATCGGGCCACGGGCGAGCTGATCGGACGGCTCGAGCTGCCCGACCTGCTGCTGCACGACGCGCACCCGCTGATCGACGGCGGGCCGCGGACGCTGCCCGCCGCCCACAACGGCAAACAGCTCGTCGTCTCGGACGGCTGGTACTACGTCATGCTCGACATCGAGACGCGCCGGGTGGTGTGGAAGCGACTGATCGACAACAACGACCTCACCCGGCTGCCGGCCTTGCGCTTCGCGCTCAAGGGGGATTATTTCGCCGTGCTCAAGGAGGACTACGACCAGAAGGCGATCTACATGTTGTCGAGCCGGACGGGCCGCGTGCTGTGGCACACGGCCCCGAAGGACACACATTCACCGCAGCCGATGCACTCCATGTTCATCGACAACGGGCGCATCTACGGCATCGGCGTCTATCCGGGGCAGGGGTTCTACTTCGTCGGGCGTGACTGCAAGACGGGCCGCCGCCTCTTCCGAACGCTGGCCACGGGATACGACGCCCGGCCCGTCGTCCGCCTGATCGCCCGGAACTACGGCGGCCACGCTGCGGTCATGGTGCAGGACCGCCAGCGGTTCGAAGTACAGGTGTTCGATCTGAAGACGGGCGGCCGGCTCTACACGCTCCGGAAGAAGGGCGTGGGACCGTTCGGCGTCCACGGTCGGGTTTCGGCCACTGTGCAGCACGGGCGCGTGGTTCTGCTGAGCAAAGACAGCCTGAGCATGTAGGCGCGGAAGCGCTGCTGTCCGTTGCGTTTGCGGGACCCGCCGACGCCGCGCTGGCCGCTAAACTGCTGCGCCACACGGTCCCAGCGTGACGCGCGGCCACCAACATCCTCTCTCGGACAGGCACACCGCCCAGGCAGTGCTGGCCGCGGAACGGTATCGCGCCGAGCAAGAACGCGCCCTGTGTGCGCGTATTGTGCGCGCGGTGTGTGGGAAAAGGTGTCAAGACCCTTTTTCGGCCGACACGGTACGATCTGATCCTCAATTATGCTCCGAAAAAGGGGCCTGACACCTTTTGCACCGCAACGCTTCAAATAGCTGAAGTGTGCTGAAGTGTTACGAATTCCCTTGCATTGGGCGAGGCACTTGCTAGAATGCAAGTCGTTGACACGCACATGGTTGCACGCGTATGCCGAGGTGATGGAACTGGCAGACATGCTAGGTTGAGGGCCTAGTCCCCTTCTTAGGGGGTGCGGGTTCGACTCCCGCCCTCGGCACCAGCTAAGTGAAAGCCCCACAACGGGTTGCGTTGCGGGGTTTTCGGTTTCACCACTAGCCTCTCCCGCCTTACCCCCGTCGCCCGTAACATGCACCGTAACATGATTTTCGTTCGGCATGTCACCCGGTGCCCGTCCCACGCATTTTCCGCACTGTCCCCCTGAGCACCTGCGGGCGAATCCGCTGGTAGAACTTCAACGTGGTCCTGATGTCGGCGCGGCCGAGATACGCACCGGCGACCGCCTCGTTCTCGTTCGCCTCGGCCAGACGTGTGCCAACCGTGCGGCGGATATCGTGCATCGTGCAGTGCTTGATCTTGGCAGCCTTCACGGCCGCAGCGAACTTCGGCTGGATGTAGCGGTAGTATCCACGTTCGCGTTGACCTTCGGCGTCAAAGACGTGGGCCTCGCCGAATCTCGACAGACGCCACTCGGCCAGCCTCTCCGATGTGCAATCCGACCATACGATCGGCCGGCTTCGACGGGTCTTGCTCTGCCACGAGGTCGTGCACCGTATCTATCGTCACAACTCTCTCTTTCGGAGTCTCGCGTCTTGTACCCATTTCGACCGGGCCCGGAAGTCCGAAGCTGCCGCGCGACGGCGACTTGAGGTCCATTTCCGGCGGGTCTACACCTTCTGCCGCGAAGACGGTCGCTTCGTCCGCCAGGACGGTCCGGTCGAACTCGTGGTCTCGGCGGGTTCGCGGAGAGGTTCAGTGAAAGTTGCACGGAAGACCACCGAGATTTCGGACCGCGCCTGCCACTTCTGATGACGCTGTCGAGAAGGCTGGGGAGAAAACCAGGAAGAAAACTGGGGAGAACGCACAAGACCTGGAAGGGTCAGCTTTTTCTGGGCGATGTCTCGCAGGCGAGAAGGGAAGGGACTTCCGGTACCGAGGACTACCCAGCAAAACACCCAGAAGGCTACCCAGAAAACTGCCCGGAAAACCGCCAAGAGGCGCCCCAACTGACTTCTTGATTGCGCCGCCCCATAGTAGAATCGGCCACTTGACAACAACGTGGAGCAGGTGATACCATTCCGCCGCTCCACGAGCCGGAGTCCCGGGACATTAAAGGAGCGCTTCCAGATGCGGGTCAACACGGATGAAGTGCTGACTATCGAGGACATGCCGCCCGAGATCCCCCAGAAGATCACCTTCGTGCCCGTGGACACGATTGACGACGTGGTGGCGGCGGCCTTCGGCAAGGCGGCGCGCAAGAAGGCGCGGCGCAAGCAGCCGTGACGCTTCGCGCTCCCCGGCTGGAGCGCCTCACTTACAACCGGTGCCCGAGACAACGGCTCCCCTTCGCCCCACCTGTCGCTACGGGAGAGGCGAAAGACCTTCCTCGTGCACGGAGCAACCGCGGCAAGAGACCGGCCCGTGGAAACTGCAAGGAGTGTTCTGATGAAGCAATGGTTGATCGTCTGTGTCGGCGTTCTGGTCTGTGCGTCCGCGTGGGCGGGCGAGTTCTCGCTCCCCATCACCGTCGAGGAGCCGGCCGGGGTGGCCCGCAAGGCCGAGCCGGTCACCGGCGGCATCCCGCTCCCCTGGGGGCGGTTCAAGGCCGACCAGCCGTTCGCACTGTTCGACGGCGCCAAGGAGGTCCCTGTCCAGGTGACCCCGCACGTCGTCGACGAGAAGGGCACCGCCCGGTGGATCCTGCTCGACTTCCAGACCGACATCGGCGCGAAGCAGAAGAAGACGTTCACGCTGAAGGCCATGAAGGCCACTGCGCAACCCGCCAAGCCGCTCACGTCGGTCGGCTTCGGAAGACGCAGAGGGATGCTGGTCACCACCGGCAGGATCGTGGTGCGGTTCGATCCCATGAGCCCGGTCGGCCTGGCGGAGGCCTCGGCCGCCGGGCGGAAGATCCTCGCCGGCGCCGCGGCCAGCTACACCGACGCGACAAAGATGGTCCAGCAGGGAGGCGCCCAGGTCCGTGACTTCAAGACCTATCAGGCCGGGCCGCCGAGCGAGATCAAGGTCGAATACAAGGGCTCGATGCGCGTCACGGTCAAGGTGACCGGCCGGTTCGTCGGCGATGACGACACCAAGATGCTCTACATCGCCCGCTATACCATGTGGGCCGGCCGGAGCGACGTCCTGGTCAAGTACACCCTGGCCAACTCGAACCCCGACCACTACGCCTATCGCAAGATCAAGGACTCGTCGCTCGTGCTGAAGCTGGCGGGCAAGTGCGACTCGACGCTGCTGGGCGCGGCCAAGCCGCTGACGGTCAACGGCCCGGCCTGGATGCACCAGGGCCTGTGGGGCGGCCGGGCCGGGTCGGTCAAGGCGGGCAGCGGCGCAGAGACGACCTGGACCAGCGCCGGCCGCGAAGACGCTGCCGGCTGGATCGCGGCCGGCAGCGTCGCCGTCGCCGACCTCTACTTCGCCGACAACCCCCCGCGGCGGCTGGAGACGACGCAAGACGCGATCGTCCTTCAGGGCATCACCAGCCGCTACCAGGGCCGCGGCGCGCCGTGGGCCGTCGACCACCTCATCCTGATGGACAGCACCCACTACAGCTCGCAGTACCGCATCGACTTCGCCGCGCCCGCGGACGGCAATGCGCTGAACGCGATGACCACCGCCGGCAAGCACGAACTGCTCGCGCGGGCGCCGCTGCGGTGGTACTTCGACACCGAGAGCCTCGCCGTCGGCAAGTTCGGCATCCAGGCCGACGAGCTGAAGAGCTACGATACGTGGGGCTGGAAGTACGATCCGCGACGCGCCCCCAAGGCGCCCGGCTACAAAATCACCAAGGGCCGCTACGTCCGCACCGCCGACAACCACTACGACACCGAGGAGGACGTGTCGGAGGCGCTGCTCCTGATGTACCTCCGCACCGGCTCACGGCCGTTCTACCGCGCGGCGAAGGCGTGGAACAACTACAACATGGACCTACAGCAGTTCCGCACCGACGGCTGGCGCTACAAGGACGGCGCGGTGTGGTGGAACCGCGGCGGCCCCGCCGGCGGCAACCGGCCGCAGCGGGCGGCCGACCCCGTCACCGGCTGGCGCAACGGCCTGCCCAAGGCCTGGTCCAAGACGCACACCAAGAAGGGCATCCTGTGGACCAACACGGACTGCCGCGAGATCGACGCGCTCAGCATCTCGAAGCAGTGCTACTGCCATAACTACGGCGCAGGGCTGGCAAGCTGGTTCTGCGTCACCGGCGACCGCGACGCGCTCGAAGCGGCCATCGACTCCGTCGAGCAGAACATCGACAGCCAGAAGCGGTCGAAGGGCAAGGTCTTCAAGACGGTGGACGGCAAGAAGGTCAGCGCCGCCGGCTCGTTCTCCCGCGACTTCACCCGCTCGTGCTATCTGACCAACGCCGTGCGTCTGGCCGCGCCGACGGACAAGTTCGTCGTCGAGGCCAGCGACTACTTGACAGAGATCTACCTCCGCCGCCCGCGGCGCGAGCCGCGCGGCCTGGTCAATCCCCCCGCCAAGATCACGATGAAGACCGTCCAGGACTACACCGGCCCGCGCGGCGTCAAGGAGATGCAGGACCGCGGGATCAAGATCGAGAACGGTCAACTGGTCGATCCGAAGACCGGCGCCAAGTGGTACCCGGTCATCAGCCCCCACACCTGGATGTTCACCTACCTGTCTCCGGCGATGGAGTGCTACTACCGCCAGGTCCCGAACGACGACGTGCACGACTGGATCGTCGCCTACGGCCAGGCGGTCGCCCACGTGCTCTACCAGAAGAAGCACCAGAACCTGGCCTACGGGAAGTTCCTGGTCGACTTCCCGGTCAAGGGCTTCGCGTGGGACTGGGCGAGTTGGAGGCTGCCCGACGACAGCAAGTATGGCGAGGGCGTCACCATCAACGGCTATCTGGCGCGGTTCCATCCGGACATCTGCGCCCGGGCCTACTCGCTGACGGGCGAACTGTTCCTCAAGAAACGCGCCTACGACTTCTGGAACGGCGGCAGCCACCGCGGCTTCAACCGCACGAGGCACCACGCCATCGGGGCCGTCGGGCTCTGGGTCAACTGCAACGGCGTGCACGACGAGTTCGTCTGCCTCACCGGCCGGACGTTCTACGAATGGGCGCATCCGCGCAAAGACACGCAGCCGCCCGCCGCGATCACCGGCCTGAAGGTGGCCGTCAACGGCGACCGGGCCACGGTGTCGTTCACCGCGCCCGCCGACGCCGGCGGAAAGGTCGCCCGCTACCAGGTCAAGTGTTCCGGCAAGCCCATCGTCGCCTACGCGGACTTCCTGAAGCTGTTCGCCGCCAACAAAGACGCCGAGTACACCAACTGGTGGATGGCCGCAAACATGCAGGGCGAGCCACAGCCCCGGGCGGCGCGGACCCGGGAGACCTTCGTGGTGACCGGCGTGCCTGCGGGGGCGAAGTACTTCGCCGTGCGCAGCTACGATGACTCGAACAACCGCAGTACGCTGAGCAATGTGGCGCAGCCTTAGCCCAGAGGGAGGATCCATCGCTGCGTGAGAATGTCGATCTCAATGGCGGGTGGCAGTACACCTGGAGCCGTTACGAAGGCAACGTCGAGGCGCCACCGGAGTCGTTCCAGGTGCCGCGGCGCGACGCCATCGTCCCCGGCGATGCGCATCTCGACCTGATGCGCGAGGGCATCCTGCCCGATCTCTACGTCGGGATGGACCTCGATCACGCCGCGTGGGTCGAGCGGAAGGACTGGTGGTACTTCAAGGAGTTCGACACCCCCGCCGACCTGGGCGGACGCCACGCCATCCTGGTCTTCCACGGCCTCGACACGTTCGGCACGGTCTGGCTCAACGGCGAGGAGCTCGGCAAGACGGACAATATGCACCGCCGCTATGAGTTCGACGTGACCGATCGGCTCCAGGAGCCGGGGCCGAACAAGCTGGTGGTCCGGCTCGCCTCGCCGATCCACGCCATCCAGATGGACCCCGACCACAAGCCGATGGTCTGGAGCCCCGAGCGGCTGTTCTGCCGTAAGGCCCAGATGAGCTTCGGCTGGGACATCGCCCCGCGGCTGATGACCGTGGGCATCTGGCGCCCGGTCGAGCTGGTCCTCGTCGACACCGTCCGCATCACCCACGCGTGCGTGGTGCCCGAGCGGATCGGCGAGGCCGGCGTCACCGCCCGCGTCGAGGTCGAGATGGACTGGGTGGGCGAGCCCGGCCGCGTCCGCATCAGCGGCGCCGTCGGCGGCGTCGAATGGGCGGAGGACGCCGACCTGGCGCCCGGCAAGAGCGTCCTCGCCCACGAGATCGAGATCCCCGACGCCCCGCTGTGGTGGCCCATCGGCTACGGCGAGCCGCAACGGGCCGACGTCTCGGTCACCGTGAAGAGCGGTGCTCGGATGCTCGACGAGCTGAGCTTCAAGACCGGCCTCCGCACGGTCGAGCTGGTCCAAGAGCCGCAACGCAGCGGCGCCACCTCCTTCCGGTTCCGCTGCAACGGCCGCGACATCTTCATCACCGGCCTCAACTGGACGCCGCTCGATGCCATCTTCGCCCGCATCACGCCGGAGAAGACCACGCAGACCCTCGAGGCGATGGCCGGGATCGGCTGCAACATGGTCCGTATCTGGGGCGGCGGCATCTACGAAAGCCCGCACTTCTACGACGAGTGCGACCGCCTCGGCATCTTCGTCTGGCAGGACTTCATGATGGCCTGCGGCTGGTACCCGCAGACCCACCGGATGGGGGCGGCGCTCGACGCCGAGGCGCGGCAGATCGTTCGCGACCTGCGGCGCCATCCCTGCATCGCGCTGTGGGCGGGCGACAACGAGTGCGACGCCTTCTCGCCCCAGCTCGCACAGTCCAACCGCCTCACCCGCGTCGTGCTCGCCGGCGTGTGCCGACAATTGCACCCCGAGGTCCCCTACCTGCCGTCATCGCCCTATTCGCCGCGAAGCGACGACCCGCAGGACGAACGCGAGGGCGACGTGCACTGGTACGCGCACGGCGAGAACTACCGCCGGAGCCGGATGTGGGAGCTGCGGCCGCGGTTCATGTCCGAGTTCGGCCACCTCTCGCTGCCGTCACTGGAAACGATCCGCCGGTACTTCCCCGGGGGCACCGAGTGGCCGCTGACCGGCGCCATGTGGCGGTACCACGGCACCGACACCATCCAGACCGGCCGGTTCCGCTGGGCCGACCGCGTGCTCCAGTCGCTTGAGGCGTGCGGGGTGCCGGCGCCGCAGAACATCGAGGAGGCGGTCGAGGCGTCGCAGGAGCTGCAGGCGGAGGCGATGGAAGCGCTGATCGAGCGGTACTGCTCCGATCCCGAGTTCGGCGGGTTCCTGATCTGGAACGTGGCCGACTGCTGGCCGCAGCACTCCGACTCGGTGATCGACTACCTGGGCGTCCCCAAACGCATCGTCGAGCGGCTCGGCCCGCTCTTCGCCCGGGTCCGCGAGCAATTCGACGCGACGCACCGCGGGTAATTGGGCGAGGCTCTGCGCACCGATCCGCCGCCTCCCACTGCCCGCCACATCCTGCGATCAGTTCTCCCGATCAGTTCTCCTGCGAGTGCTCCCGTGGCGACGAAGCCCACCACAAGACCTCGCGCGCTAATGTGAATAAATATGCCCGGCCGGGCAGATTTATCCCGCGTAGGGTCCGAAAACTCGTCCATGCACAACCTCCCCTTCGTCAAGTGGTTATGGTGTCCTCTCTCCCCGTCAGAGACAAGCGGCTTCCAAGCGAAGCCAAATGCAGAGGAACGCAAACCGGCATCTCAACTGGGCCGGACTGCCGCTGATCGCCACCATTGCGCGGCTGCTGTGGCGGCCAGCGGTGCACCCGCCCGGTTGAAGCATTGATTCGTGGCCTCTTGCATGCTATCCTACCCGAAACGGGTCAAGATCGAGCGGCAAGAGGATAGCAGAACTGCCTGTGCGACGGAAGGTTGTGTGCGGACGAGTTTTCGGACCATGCGCGGCGTCACGCGGGACGAGATCGCATCGGTCGGCGAGAGCAGCTCGGACGTCGCGATGTTCGCGCAGTCGCGGATCGGCATCGCGTTCCGGCCGTTTCATCAGGATGTGGCCGACGCGGCCACACACGTGGTGGAATATCCCGACCTGTCCCGGCTTTCGGGCATGCTGCTTCGCAATGACTGAGGAGAAACACGCATGAGCGACAAGATCAGACTCGGCTTCGTGGGCGTCGGCGGCATGGGTCAGTGTGCACACCTGCGCAACTACGCCTCGCTGGACGGGTGCGAGGTCGTGGCGCTGGCCGAGCTGCGGCCGGAGCTCGGCCGGAAGGTCGCGGCGAAGTACCGCGTGCCGCGGGTCTATCCCGATCATCGCGAGATGCTGGCCGACGAGCGGCTCGATGCGATCGTGGCGTCGCAGCCGTTCCGGCGCCATGGCGTGCTGCTGCCCGAGCTGCTGGCGGCGGGCCTGCCGGTGTTCAGCGAGAAGCCGCTGGCCGGCTGTATCGAGGCCGGCGAGAAGATCGTCGCGGCGGCGCAGTCCGGCGGATGGCTGATGCTCGGCTACAACAAGCGCAGCGATCCCGCGGCCATGTATGCCAAGGTCGAGATCGACCGGCTGAAGGCGTCGGGCGATCTCGGCGCGATCAAGTACGTCCGCATCCTGATGCCCGCGGGCGACTGGATCGCCGGCGGGTTCTTCGATCTCGTCCGCACCGACGAGCCGTATCCCAAGCTTGACCAGGAGCCACCCGCGTCGGACATGGACGACGAGACGTTCCAGGCCTACATCGCGTTCGTCAACTACTACATCCATCAGGTCAACCTGATGCGACATCTGCTGGGCGAGTCGTATGAAGTAACGCACGCCGACCCGAGTGGCGTGCTGCTGGTCGGGCGGAGCGAGAGCGGCGTGTGCTGCACCATCGAAATGTCGCCCTATCAGACCACCGTCGACTGGCAGGAATCCGCGCTGGTGTGTTTCGAGAAGGGTTACGTGAAGCTCGACCTGCCCGCGCCGATGGTGCTGAACCGGCCAGGCCGCGTCGAGATTCTGCGCGATCCCGGCGGCGGCGCGACGCCCGAAACGGTCGTGCCGCAGGTGCCGCAGGTGCATGCCATGCGGCAGCAGGCGGTGAACTTCCTCGCGGCCGTGCGCGGCGAGATGCCCCCGATGACCGACGCCGCCGAAGCGCTCGAAGACCTAAAAGTCGCCCGCGAATACATCCGTCTGTGGAAAGGAGTCTGACGCATGCCGCTCAAGTTCCGCAAGATCCTGATCAGCGACGAGACGTACGAATCCGCCGGAGCGTTCGACGTCAACGGCGACGGCCATCTGGACATTGTCTCGGGCGCGTGGTGGTACGAGGGGCCGGACTTCAAGACGCGGCACTTCATCGGCGAGGTCCGCGCCGAGGGCGAATACTTCGACGACTTCTCCACCGTCCCGATGGACGTGACCGGCAACGGCCTGCCCGACTTCATCACCGGCGGCTGGTGGGGTAACACCCTCCGCTGGCGGGAAAACCCCGGCGACCCCGACGCCGAGTGGCCCGAACACGTCATCGCCGAGACGGGCAACGTCGAGACCACGCGCGCGTGGGACGTCGACGGCGACGGCCAACTCGAGATCGTGCCCAACACGCCCGGCGGCCCGCTCGCCGTCTTCAAACTGACCGGGCCGCGCGCGTTCGCCCGGCACGTCGTCCGCGGGGAGAAGCAGGGCCACGGCCTGGGGTTTGGCGACGTCGACGGCGACGGCCGCGGCGACTTCATCCTCTACAACGGCTGGCTCGAAGCGCCGGAGGACAGGTTCGGCGGCAAGTGGATCTGGCATCCCGAGTTCGATCTCGGCAGCGCCAGCGTCCCGGTCCTCGTCGCCGACGTCAACGGTGACGGACTCGCCGACCTGATCGTCGGCCAGAGCCACGCCTATGGGCTCGACTGGTGGGAGCAGCGACTTGCCGACGACGGCACCCGCACCTGGGTCAGGCACCCAATCGACCCGTTCAACTCGCAGTACCACGACCTGCATTGGATCGACATCGACGGCGACGGCCAGCCGGAGCTGGTCACCGGGAAACGCTACCGCGCCCATTGCGGCAACGATCCCGGCGCGGACGACGATATCGGC